>ENA-OQCX01000443-OQCX01000443.1-human-gut-metagenome-genome-assembly--contig:-NODE-443-length-21462-cov-2.812702_pt1 | contig 21462 bp, 33 predicted proteins | sample MGYA00242762_ERZ504587 | MGnify/ENA primary metagenome ERZ504587 (study PRJEB26092, sample SAMD00036337) | human gut metagenome | host: Homo sapiens | study: EMG produced TPA metagenomics assembly of... | reverse complement strand
GTTCTTGTGTTTTCTATTATACTCCTTATTAAGTCCAATAAAACTCCCTATTTCTATTTTTTTATAAAAAATTTGCGTGTCTAACTCATCACTGAAAGTAACGAGAATGCGACACGCAGTTATTCAAGAAAAGGGACTAACAGTCCGGCAGAAAGGAAATGGAAGCGATATTGCTTAGGGATAAAAGATGGACTGAGCCTAAAAAGTACGGTAAAATCAGTATTAGAAATGAAGCTCTGAAATCGAGAGCTGATGGAGGATAGTCGTTATGATCAGAAAGATGCAGAACCCAGATATTAATAGAATTGCTGACATATGGTTAAAGACAAATTTAAAAGCACATGATTTTATTCCTGAGCAATATTGGACAAGTAATTATGAATTAGTGAAGGAAATGATGTCACAAGCGGAAGTCTATGTGTGTGAAGATAATAAAATGATTCAGGGATTTGTAGGACTAAGTAACGAATACATTGAAGGGATTTTTGTTTCTAATGAAATGCAGTCATGTGGTATAGGTAAACTTTTATTAGACTATATCAAGAATAAAAAAATTAGGTTACGATTAAACGTATACCAGAAGAATGCCAGAGCTCTCTCTTTTTACCAAAGAGAAGGGTTCGATATTCAATGTGAAGGTTTAGATGAAGCTACTGGTGAAAAAGAATACACAATGTTGTGGCAACAGAAATAGAAAGCGGATTTTGGGGGAGAATTTTATATGGAGTTACACTGCAGCCAAGGGTGGGATTTCAGCATTAACGCATGCGTTGGCAGTCAGTCTTGCAGGAAGAGTACGAGTCAATTCAATCTCTCCGGGATGGATAGATACTGACTTTACCGAATATACAGGAGCAGATGCAGTACAGCAGCCGGTTCATCGTGTCGGAAATCCCATGGATATTGCCAATATGGTACTGTTTCTTTGCTCTGAAAAAGCAGGCTTTATCACAGGTGAAAACATCTGTATTGATGGTGGCATGACAAAACAAATGATTTACCATGGTGATTGTGGTTGGAGATTTGATGTGGTGATGTGAATATTAAAAAAACATAATAGAAAGATATATAATGCGATATTAGAAATAAAATTTCGGAAACAGGCGTATAAAACTTGAAAAATGGAAATATTACTCATATATAAAGAGAAATGAGATAGAATCTGGAAAATTGAACTTTTCATGAAAGATAAAAATCGTTATAATTAGAATATGTGTAAGGGACAGAATTGGCTTGAATATACATCAATAATGGTGCGTAAACAGTTATATATTTAACTAAAGGATAAAACGCGCAGATTTCAAAAGTGAGTAAAATCAATTATAGAGATGGATATTGATAAACAATATATTAAGAACAGAGAGGTCGTGATAGGATGTTAAAAATATGGTACTATGCCAATATCGAATACATGAAAGATGCACCTTCGTATTTTGATAATGTATATGAAGATGAATGGATTGAAGATAGTTTTGTAAAAGAAATGATTCAGGATGTGGATCATTGCACAGTTATCAGTTCACATGTTATTGACAGTCCTATACTGGGAGCCATAACGCCACGCGAATTGTCTGGTGGTGTGAAGTTTGATTCTTATGTTGAAGGATGATTCTTTTATTTACAACATGTCTAATTGTGGAGATAACTGCGCAAAATGGATTTTAAAGATTGCAGAGAAAAAGGATCTGACAGTATATTTGCAACATATAATGCGGTTTGAAGGTGAATTTAAAATTCAAATTATGAATACAGGGAAGATTGTATGCAATTCTGCAGAATATGTAGAAGGATTATTGGAAGCAGAGGAGATGGAAGATGAAAGGAAGTTACTGGTTTAAGGCTAAGAGTAAAAAAGTATTATTTGAATAACTGCGCATCGCATTCTCGTTACTTCAGTTGATGAGTTAGAGGCTGGCAAATTTTTGCAAAAATATAAAAGGGAGTTTTATTGGACCTAAAAAGAGTTATAATAGAATAAGAAAGAACAAATAGGACTTATTTATATCCAGTACAAGTCAGAAAGGCAGGAAGCAACTGTGAAGATTACATCCAGCTATGGCGTAGAATTGAGAAAACAGAATATCCCGATCCGTCAGACGCTGGATATCTACCGGTCTGCCGTTGGCTATCTGACAGAGATTTATGAGCAGGTATGGGAAGAGCTGGAAAGGATACCGGAAATGAAGAAACGTTTTAATGAAGCGGAGCACCTGATACATACAACAAAAAAGAATCAGGCTCGTTTTAGCTTTGATCTCCATTTTCCAAAGATGCCTTCTTACCTGAGAAGGGCAGCCATCCAGCATGCGCTGGGAACTGTATCCTCTTACAAAACCCGACTGAGCTTGTGGGAAAAATCAGGTCAAACAGGAGGCTGGCCGAAACTTGTATATGAGAATCATGCCATGCCGGTCTTTTATCGTGATGTGATGTACCGGGAGGATAAGGAAGGGAAGGATGCTGCTTATCTGAAATTATATGATGGGCATGACTGGAAATGGTTCCATGTACGGTTAAGCCATACCGACATGGAGTATTTGAGAAAGAACTGGTCTGGGGAAAAGGCATCTGCCCCGACATTGGAGAAAAGACACAGGAAATATTTTCTGCGTTTTTCTTATACAGAAGATGTGATACTTACAAAAATACTAGTCAAAGAACAGATCATCTGCAGTGTGGATCTGGGGATCAACACTGATGCAGTCTGTACCATTATGCGGTCGGATGGAACTGTCCTGGGAAGAAAGTTTATCGATTTTCCCAGTGAAAAAGACCGGATGTACGTGTACTGGGACGGATAAGGAAATTCCAGAGAGAACATGGATCTGTACAGGCGAAAAGCAGATGGGCTTATGCAAAAAGCCTGAACATAGAACTGGGCAGGAAGATTGCAGGAGCAGTCACAAAATATGCCAAAGAGAACCGTGCAGATATAATTGTCTTCGAATACCTGGAGACAAAAGGAAAGATATCCGGGAAAAAGAAACAGAAACTGCATCTGTGGAGAAAACGGGATATCCAGAAACGCTGTGAACATCAGGCACATAGAAATGGGATGCGGATATCGAGGATCTGTGCGTGGAACACCAGCAGGCTTGCATATGATGGAACAGGAACAGTTGCCCGTGATCCGGGAAACCACAGCCTGTGTGTATTCCAGACAGGAAAACGATATAATTGCGACTTATCAGCATCGTACAATATAGGAGCAAGATATTTTATCAGAGAACTTTTAAAACCCCTTCCGGTAACGGAAAGGTCTTTGCTGGAGGCAAAAGTCCCTGCAGTAAAGCGTAGAACCTCATGCGTTTATGCAGATCTGAAAAAACTCAGTTCGGAAATGAACTTAAGAATAGCATAAATGCAGGCAGATATACAGTGGACTACCTGCAATGTGGGAATCTGCCGTATCCGGCATGGAAAATGTGCATAACTGCGCACCTAAGTTACAGGTGTATCCGCCGATATTTAGTCTGACGCCTAAAGCTCCGGAAGCACGTGACTTCAGTCATGTGAGGATAGAGTTTTTAATTCACAAAGAAAAATGGTGATATCATTACAGCGACAACATATTCCGCAGATACGGAACTTGCTGATGGCGGAAAGGCAAAAATGCTGTCCATTCGTATCGAATAATATCAGGCGGCAGTCTGAAATACCATAAAAAAACAAAAATGCAAATCTTTTATTGTAAAATTATAGTGTAATATTATAATTAGAATAAAGGGGCGTGTATTATGGAAAATGGAGATATTGGATTATTAAGATACTGTTTTTCAGCAGCGGGTCAGAAAAATCAGAAAGAGACAGCAGACTGGCTTCAGAAAGTTTCAGACTGTCTGCAAAATGCCGGAGCAGGGAAGGTATTTATGGATGAAAAAAAGGACGAAATACTTTCCGGGTCAATCACCGGAAAGCATCAGAGAAAAAAGACATTATAGAATACAGAGTAAAAATAATACCGGGCAGCAGCCAGCTTATACTTGTGCAGACAAATCTATGGGAGAACGAAGCACAGGCCAAAAAACTGATGTGCTGGTATGCGGCAAAACGTAATGAAAGACTCACGCATGATATACAGTATTCCATGAACCCGGTCCAACTAAAAGGAAAGGTCATACTCAGAAATGGATGGGAAACGGAACTGATACGTAGAACAGGAGAGATGAATCGCATCGTCATGAATGACAGAGAGATTTTTGAGGCATTGAGCAGAGGAAAGGTGCCGGACTGTATACAGAATCAGGTTCGCCAGGAGTACCAGGAGTATGAAAGGGAAATCAGACATGGCGTCGATATTTGAAAAGATGATACAGGATTTCAGAAGGAAAGATATGGCACAGCTTCTGGAGGAATGCATGAAGCCAGATGTGAAAAAAGCGAAAAAAAATTCCACTGAGGTATCGTCTTATTGCAATAGGCTTTGTTTCACATATGACACTGGATGAGCTGGACAGCAAGTTAAAAGAGAACGGGTGTGAACAGCTGTATGCCCGTAATCAGGTGGAGGCAACGCTGATCTATGCTTTCCTGAAGGGATTTTCTTACGAAGAGTGGCTGAATCTGGAAAGGATCTGCCGGGAAATGAATGATGACAGAACCGATATGTGGTTTAACAGTTCGACCGTAACATATCGGGAACTTCGGGAATATGTCCGCCAGAATTCTGACATCACAGAAGAGGAACTTCAGACTCAGAAAGTTACAAGAAAGTTTCGCAGACAGATCGAAAAAAGTACTACCGAAGAAGATTTTCTGAAATTTATGGAGGACAACCGGGAAGATTTCTGTGTGGTCCGTGAGAAAGCCAGATATTATTTCTGCAAATATCTGTGCTATTATATCGAAGAGAAAACAGAAGCATACCTGGCAGCAAGAAAGAGTGGTTTTGGTCAGGAACAGACACTTGCAGAACTGAATGTACTGAAGTGCGTAGAGCTTCTTCGAAAGAAGTTTAAAGATGACCAGGAAATTCGTGAAGCGCTTCTGGACTGTGCGATTTCTTTTGGAAATATTTATGATGCATTTAATTATTTTTATTTTGAGTATGTTTCTACAGACTGGATGGAAATTCTGATGGATGGTTATCAGGGAAGCCTCAGTAGAATGTCAGAGAAAGAAATCGAATTTCTTGCCCATGCGATCCGGTCATATGAGGATGGATGGGATGAATTGTCAGATGAAGAAGTAATCCAAAGAAAAGTGCAGGAGATAGAAGAACAGGAATGTCTGAAAGACAGTCAGTATGCAAGGGAAGAAAGCAAGAGACAAACTTATCAGAAGAATCGTTCCGGAGAGAAATCGGTCCGCAGTTATATCAAAGGAGTGACGGATCTGGACAGGACGACACTTATCTGTTACCTTCTGTTTATGGGACAGGAATCTCTTGAAAACAAAGAAAGAGTGATGACCAGAGAAAGACTGGATCAGATTCTTCTGGAATGTGGATATGCAATGCTGCGGGACGGCGATGACTTTGATCGTTTTGTGATCCAGTATTTAGAGGTGGATGACCGCATGGGATTTCTCATGGAGAGTGTTGCAGATGCGGCAAGAAGCGAAAAGAATTTTTATCTCTATCATATGTATCAGGGAGCTGTAAGTGAAAATAAAAAACTCAGAACTCTGATAGACTGAGAGATTGCAATAAAAATCTGCATAACGGATGGAGAACAGAGCACGTATGGGAAAGATAACAATAACACTTAGAGAAGATCACCTTCCGGAAGGAATCGTTCTGGCTGGAAAATGCCGTATTTTGAGGACTTTGCGGATGGGAGAATTTTCTGTTACTTATGAGGCAATGCTTGGAAACAGGAAAGTAGCTGTCAAAGAGTTTTATAACAGGGGCTGTATGTACCGGCAGGGTAACAGAGTTGTTCTGACAAATGAAGAAGACCAGCAGGAATTTGAGAGAGCAAAGCAGAAATTTGTAGAAGAGGCACGACGGCTCAGTAAGTTTGCCTCACAGCCGAATGTGGTTCGGGTGTATGGCTATTTTGAAGCAAATAATACGGTTTATATTATCATGGAGTTTCTCGATGGTCCCGGGCTGAATGAATATTTCCGAAAAAAAGGAAGAGTAGAGGCGGCAGAGATGTTTGGCATGCTGCTTCCGGTAATGCGGACACTGGACAAAATTCACGAGTCCGGAATCATTCACAGAGATATCAGTCCGGATAATATTAAATTTGCACAAAATGATGCTTCAGGGACAGGATTGAAGCTGATGGATTTTGGGTCTGCCAGAGATTATCTGAACAGAAATACCTATACTATGGAACTGAAGGATGGCTATGCTCCGCTGGAGCAGTACTCAGAACATGAACAGGGACCATGGACAGATGTTTATGCGCTCAGTGCAGTTATATATCGTGGAATCACAGGACAGAGACCAATGAGATCCGTCAGACGGGCAGAACATGATGATCTGCGCATGCCGTCGCAGCTCGGAATCCCGATTCCTCCTGTAATAGAAGAAATATTAAAAAGAGGACTGAGTATTCGGAAAGAAAACCGCTATCAGAAAATGGCGTCTATGATAAAAGATGTAGAAAAATTTTCGGGAGGAATGTGAAATGAGAGAAGCAGCAGAGAAACGACGGAAATTGTGGATACTGTACTGGCTGTAATCTGCAGTAGCTTTGTAGTGGCAAACAGCAGCGTGATGCCTGTTCAGGCGGCAGAAGATACGGATGCGAATACCGGGGAAGTTGTGACTTCCGGCACATTTGGAGAATATAATGGAGAAATCTATACTGTGGATAAGGTTGCAAAGAAAGGGTATCACTGTATCTCCGGACAGTACAAAGATACGATGGCAATTTATCAGGACAAGATCTACTGGCGCAAATCCAGCACAGTTTCTGGTCAGTCGAGTGAGATCATCCGTATGGATCTGGATGGAGATAATCAGACGGTTCTTACAAATTCAGCGAAACCTAATGCAAAATTCTGTATCTATAATAATTATCTGTATTATACCTCCGGTGATGGCAGTCAGAACTACGATGGAAGAAAGATTGATCTTGCGACAGGAGAGGATGTAGAGAGCGGCAGTTATGTTTTTCGTTATGGAAATGAAAAGATATGGGTCTCTACGGGGATTGAAGACGGAGACTGGTATGTTTCAGAGCCCGGATTTGAAAATATACAGAAGGACGGCAGTATCGAAGGTTCTGTACTGGGAATCGTAGGAAGCAAAGTCTGCTATATCTATCAGGATGGTGATACCTGGACAACCTGTGGATATGATATAAAAACAGGAAAGAAAGTAGTTCTTGAAAAGGGAAATGCTTCCAGATCAGTTGTCACAGGAGATGGACTTTACTACAAAAAGACAGAAGATGGAAATACTGTACTGTACAGAAGAAATATGCGAGATGGTTCTGTATCACAATACGATTTTGGCGGAATGAATCTGTATATAAGTGGCTGTAATGAAGTTGGAGATGCGACTTTCTTTATACAGTTCCTGCCGGATCAGGGTGAAAATAACACAGAATTATGGAGACTGGACCGCAGTACCGGGGAAAAAGAACGGATTGCTACCTGGTACAATGAAAATGCAGAAAATGCAGCAGAGGAACCATAAATACAAAAAAATGCCTCAGGGCAGTTTTTTATTAAAGAAACAGAAACTTGTATAGAAAAGAATGCAGTCAGAATCGTGTGGAATGCTTGCTGTAAACTGGCAGAAATGCTATATTTATTTTACAGACATAAATAAGAAAAGAATCGCTGTTTTTTGTATGGCGGGATCAGCTGTACAGGGAAGAGCGGGATGCGGAGGCATAGATCATGTTTAAAAAAATAGGAGATGAACGTGCATTTAACGGGATTCTGAATCAGATCATAGATAATATCCAGAATGGAAAACTAAAGGCAGGTGACGCACTTCCGGCAGAGCGGACAATGGCAGAGACTATGGGCGTGTCCAGACCGGCGGTAAGAGAAGTACTGCGGGCACTGGAACTGCTTGGGATCATCAAACCGGTTCCGGGAGGCGGGAATTATATTACTGAGAATCTGGATACCTGGCTGATCGGGCCTTTGACTATTCTTTTTAAGCTGAATAATGGATATCTGAAACAGAACCAGCAGTTCCGTGCAGCATTGGAGAGAGAAGCGGCAATCCTTGCTGCAAAGAAATGTACTCCGCTGGATGCAGCAGAACTCTGGATGATCCTCGACCGTCTGGATTCAGAGGAAGATGAGAAGACAAGGGGAGAGCTGGACCGTGAACTTCACACCAAAATTGCAAAGATCGCGGATAATCCGATGGTCTACAGTGTTCTGGCAGCAGCAGACCAGCTCACGGACAACATTGTATCCGGCACCAGAGATATATCATGAGAAAAAATAATTCATCCAAAGACATAGATGAGCAGCATCACCGTCTGGTAGAGGCAATCATCAACAACGATGTGGAACAGGCAGAACACTGCATGTCTGAACACATGGATACGATCGAGCGTTATATGGATGAAATGCAGAAAGAGTGCAAACCAGAGGGAAAACGTATCTGAAAGTGTTGAAAGTAAATAATGAATAGATTACAATAGAGACATTAAAACAGCAACATCAAAATACTAAGATTCCACGGAGGATAACAGAAATGGATTACGCAAAAGAATCTTTAAGATTACATGGAGAATGGAAGGGCAACATCGGACCGGAAGCCGGCATGCCTGTTATGGAAGGAAAATGTGCATTATTCAAGGCTTTTGGTGATGTAGATGCATTCCCGCTCTGTATCAAGAGCAATGATGTGGATTAGATTGTAAATACGATTTATCTGATCTCAGGATCTTTTGGCGGAGTCAATCTGGAGGATATTTCCGCACCGAGATGTTTCGAAATCGAAAAGAAGCTCAAAGAAAAATGTGACATACCGATTTTCCACGATGACCAGCACGGAACTGCGATCATAGTATCTGCGGGGCTGACTAATGCGCTCAGACTTGTGAATAAGAAATTCTCAGAGGCCAGGGTAGTCATCAATGGTGCCGGATCTGCAGGTATTTCTATCTGTAAACTCCTTCTGGAACTTGGAATCGGTGATGTTGTTATGGTTGAACGCAAGGGAATCCTTGCACCGGGAGAAGAGTGGATGAACCCGGCACAGAAAGAAATTGCAGAAAAGACAAACAAAGAACAGATCCATGGAGACCTCAAGACTGCTATGAAGGGCAGAGATATCTTTGTCGGCGTATCTGCACCGAATATTGTCACAGCAGAGATGGTAAGCACAATGGCAGACGATGCGATTGTTTTTGCATGGCAAACCCGCCACCGGAGATCATGCCGGATGAGGCAAGAAAAGGCGGAGCGCATCTGACCGTATGATCCGGTAGTTGTATTTCAGGATGAAAAAAGAAGAAAATACAAGACTAAAAGAAATTCGAAGCCATGGGACCAAAACGTTCCCCTGCGCTGTATACAGAACAAGTTCAAAAGGTCAGGGTGTTATGGTGAAACATCACTGGCACGATGAAGTAGAGATGCTTTATTTTGATAAAGGTGGCTTTCTTTTGGAAGTCAACATGGAAGTTTATCCGGTTGAATCCGAATGTATCTGTTTCATTAATCCGGGAGAACTGCACAGCATTACAAAAATCTGCTCAGAGGAGTCGGGAGAGGACGCAATTGTGTTTCACCCGGCTGTCCTGAGTTTTGAATCTTATGATGCAGCGCAGATAGAACTGCTCCCAGCCGATCCAGAACGGGCGGCTGCTTTTTCCGAGGCAGATTTTTCCAGGAGATGCTGTTTTTGAGGAGATTCGCCAGTATTTCAAAGAGATCCTGATGATTTTTCACAAAGACGGGACGGAGAAACTCTGGATGACCAAAGGCGGCGTTACCGATGATGTGGTGAGCCAGATGTACATTAAGTCCTCTTGCTCCGGATCCTTGCAGTTCTGTGGAAATATCAGCTTTTTACTGTTATGACGGAGAATGGCAATAAGCGTGTTGAAGAGATCAAGAAAGTTCTTTCTTATATAAAGGGACACTATGACGAAAAAATATACATAAGAGATCTGGCGAAACTCATTAATATGAATGAACAGTATTTCTGCCGCTTTTTTAAGAAAAGCATCGGACGTTCACCGATGGTATATATCAATGAGTTTCGGATCCGTCAGGCAATGCATTTTCTGGAGGATACGGACGAGTCTGTGACAGAAGTTGCAATGGAGTGTGGATATAATAATCTCGGCAATTTTCTGCGGGAGTTTCACAGGCAGACGGGGACAACACCTCTGAAGTACAGAAAGAACAGCCAGAATAAGAAGAAATCTTTGACAAATATCTAAAGAATAGGTACAATAGCAGATATGTGAAAGGGGATTAAGATATGGCAAACTGGGAAAACAATATCCGCAAAGTTGTTCCGTATACTCCGGGAGAACAGCCAAATCAGCCGGATATGATCAAACTGAATACAAATGAAAACCCATATCCGCCGGCACCGGGAGTACGAGAAGTGCTTCGCAATATGGATACCGATACACTGAGACTTTATCCGGATCCGGCAGCACTGGATCTTGTACGCGCAATTGCTGATACTTACGGGCTTTCGGATAATCAGGTGTTTGTAGGCGTAGGGTCTGATGATGTACTTGCAATGAGTTTCCTTACTTCTTTAACAGTGAGAAACCAATCCTGTTTCCGGATATCACTTATTCTTTCTACGATGTATGGGCAGATCTTTTCCGTATTCCGTATGAGAGGCCGGCACTGGATGAGCATTTCCACATTCGCAAAGAAGATTACTTCGGGGAAAATGGAGGAATTGTATTTCCGAATCCAAATGCACCAACAGGTGTGGTAATGCCGCTTTCTGAAGTGGAGGACATTGTTGCACACAATCAGGATGTGATTGTGATCGTAGATGAAGCCTATGTGGATTTTGGCTCACAGTCAGCACTTCCTCTCATCGAAAAATACGAGAATCTTCTGATCGTTCAGACATTTTCCAAGTCCAGGTCTATGGCGGGAATGAGAATCGGTTTTGCAATGGGTTCACCGAAACTGATTAAATATCTGAATGATGCCAAATATTCTTTCAACTCTTATACTATGGACAGAACCGCCCTGGCAGCAGGTGTGGCAGCAGTCAAAGATCAGGAGTATTTCTGCGAGACCTGTCATAAGATCATAGAGACAAGAGAGTGGACAAAGAAGGAACTCAGCAAGCTCGGCTTTTCTTTTGAGGACTCCAAGGCAAACTTTATTTTTGCAACGCATGAGACCTGTCCGGCAGAGGATCTGTTTAAAGCACTGCGTGAACGCCACATCTATGTGAGATATTTCCCGGGTGGACGAACAGGAAATCATCTTCGCATTACTGTAGGAACCAGAGAAGAAATGGAAACTTTTATTGGATTCCTCAGAGACTATTTATCTGAATAAGGAGAAATATATTGGAAGTTTTAGTAAACTGGTTTACAAATACTCTTGGGCAGCATATCTCAAGAGAAATGGTGATCTTTATTATTTCCATGATTCCAATCCTGGAACTAAGGGGCGGACTTCTGGCAGCATCGCTTCTTAATATATCTATGGTGAAAGCGATTCCCATCTGTATTTTAGGAAATATAATTCCGATCCCGTTTATTCTGTTGTTTATCAAACAAATCTTCAAATGGCTCAAAAAACAAAAATTTTCCGTGGACTTATTATAAAAATGGAAAACCGTGCAATGGGCAAGAGTGACCAGATCAAGAGATATGAATTTCTGGGGCTTTTGCTGTTTGTAGGAATCCCGCTTCCGGGGACCGGTGCATGGACAGGCTCACTGATCGCATCTCTTCTGGAAGTAGATATCAAGAAATCTTCGATCGCAATTTTCTGTGGTCTTATTATGGCAACTGTTATCATGAGTATAGTTTCTTATGGCGTTCTTGGAAATCTGATTCATTAAGGACCTGTAAGAAGAAAAATGAGAGGTTTTTTATGAGAGAAAAATATGAATCGTTGCCGCTGGCAACATTGAAAGACCTTGCAAAAGCAAGGGGATTAAGGGGGATTTCCACTCTGAGAAAGCCGGAACTGATCAACCGTATGCTTGAGGAGGATGAGAAGGAGGCTGCTCAGAAAGAATCTGCACCAAAGGTACAGAAGAGCGTTCAGACTGAAAAACCACAGGAAGTGGTGAGAGAACAGAGATATTTTGAACGGGCAAATGAAAAATCAGCACGTCAGAGTTTCAGAACTCGTGAAAACCGTACTTTTTATGATAATAATGAGAGACGAAATTATCAGGAGCGGAACAACTATCAGGAACGAAATCCGGAAGGTTATGCATATCGCAGTCAGGAGGACTATCAGGAGAGAACTCCGGAGTTTTTTAAAGCCCCGTCAGAGACAGCGCAGCTTGACAGCGGCGAGAAAGCAGATGGCATTCTGGAAGTGCTTCCGGATGGATACGGTTTTATCCGCTGTGAAAATTATCTGCCGGGAGAAAATGATATCTATGTTTCACCGTCCCAGATCCGCCGCTTCAATCTGAAGACCGGCGATATCCTTAAAGGAAGCATCCGCATCAAGACACAGGGTGAGAAGTTCAGTGCACTTCTCTATGTGGATTCGATCAATGGATTCCATCCAAGTGAAGGACAGAGACGTTATAATTTCGAAGATATGACTCCGATCTTCCCGAATGAGAGACTTCGTATGGAGCGTCCGGGCGGTACAGTTGCCATGCGTATCATGGATCTGTTAAGCCCGATCGGTAAAGGTCAGCGAGGCATGATCGTATCTCCACCGAAGGCTGGTAAGACCACACTTCTCAAGGATGTGGCCAAATCTATCCTCAAAAACAGCCCGAATATGCATCTCATCATTCTTCTGATCGATGAGCGTCCGGAGGAAGTAACTGATATCAAGGAAGAAATCCAGGGCAGCAATGTAGAGGTTATTTATTCTACATTTGACGAACTTCCGGAGCATCACAGACGAGTTTCAGAGATGGTCGTTGAGCGTGCACGCCGTCTTGTAGAGCATAAGCAGGATGTTACGATCCTCCTTGACTCCATTACGAGACTTGCCAGGGCATACAATCTCTGTGTAAATCCAAGTGGAAGAACGCTTTCCGGTGGTCTGGATCCGGCAGCCCTTCATATGCCGAAGAGATTTTTGGCGCGGCACGTAATATGAGAGAGGGCGGAAGCCTGACGATCCTTGCAACGGCACTTGTAGAGACCGGAAGCAAGATGGACGATGTCATTTATGAAGAATTCAAGGGAACCGGTAACATGGAGCTTGTACTTGACCGTAAACTCCAGGAAAAACGAGTCTTCCCTGCAATCGATATTCAGAAATCAGGTACCAGAAGAGAGGATCTTCTTCTTAGTAAAGAAGAGCAGGAAGCTGTCTATAATATGCGTAAAGCGCTGAACAGCCTCAAGGCTGAAGATGCAGTAGAGCAGATCCTGAACATGTTCTCCAGGACAAAGACAAATGCAGAATTTGTCCAGATGGCAAAAAAACAGAAATTTTTATAAATAGCTTGCAATCCAATATTCATTGTGTTATAATCAGAAAGCTGTGAAATAGTAAATTCGTCAAATTAATACGAATAGAAAATAGAACGAACATAGAGAGGTGAAAATCATGCGTGAAGGAATCCATCCGAACTACTATCAGGCAACTGTAACCTGCAACTGTGGAAACACATTCGTAACAGGATCTACAAAGAAAGATATCCACGTAGAAATCTGTTCCAAATGCCATCCATTCTACACAGGACAGCAGAAAGCGGCTCAGGCTCGCGGACGTATTGATAAGTTCAACAGAAAATACGGCTTAAACAAATAATCAGACAGAATAAGAAACTAGAGAACAGGTTGAGGTTGGGAAATCTCAACCTTTCTTTGCTTCTGTGGATAATTGGAGTGATATATGAAACCATCAAACATTGGCGGACAGGCGGTAATGGAAGGTATCATGATGCGCCACAAGGACAAATATGCAGTTGCAGTACGCCGTCCGGATAAAGAAATAGAATTGAAGGTTGAGGATTACAAGTGCACCTTCGGTAAGGCTTCTTTCCTTAAGAAGCCGATCATCCGTGGTGTGGTCAGCTTTGTGGACGGACTTGTAGTCGGAACCAAGTGCCTCATGTACTCGGCAGAGATCGCAGGAGACGAGGAGACGAGGATGAAGCGGCAAAGAATGCGAAACTTTCAGAGGAAGAACTTTCTGCCAAGAAAGAGAAGGAAGCAAAGCAGTTCCAGTGGCTTCTGTACATAACGGTTGCGATTTCCATTGTTGTCTCCGTAGCAGCTTTTATGCTGCTTCCGTATGCACTGGCAAGCCTTCTTCGTAAGGTCGGAGCTTCTGAGTTTGGAGTGACTGTGGCGGAGGCTTTTGTGAAACTGGCACTGTTTCTGGGATATATGTTCCTGATCTCCAGAATGAAGGATATCCAGAGGACCTTCATGTATCATGGAGCGGAGCATAAATGCATCAACTGTGTGGAGCATGGAATGCCTCTGACAGTAGAGAATGTAATGGCAAGCTCCAGACAGCATAAGCGTTGTGGAACCAGTTTCCTGTTTCTGGTCATGCTGGTGAGTATCTGCCTGCATTTTGTTTTTGTGCTGGTGCCTGTTTACTGGGTCCGCCTTTTTGGACGTCTCCTGATGGTGCCGGTCGTGGCGGGAATCTCCTTCGAGATGATTCAGTGGGCCGGAAGAACGGACAGCAAACTGGCAGATTTTTTCAGTAAGCCGGGTCTGGCAATGCAGAAACTTACGACCAAGGAGCCGACACCGGACATGGTTGAGGTTGCAATCAAGGCAGTAGAAGCAGTTTTTGACTGGAAACAATATTTGAAAGATGAGTTCGGCTGGGAGCCGGAAGAAAAAAATGAGGAAGACCATGCAGACATTTCATGAGCTGTTGACTGAGGGAACACAGCTTCTTGTAAGTGCGGGGATTGAAGAAGCCAGGTTGGATGCCTGGCTCCTTCTGGAGTATACGGCAGATATCGGCCGTGCCTGGTACTATGCTCACCCGGAAACGGAAGCAGGAGAAAAAACAGCCCTCAAATATCTTGAATTATGTAAACAAAGAGCAGAGCATATCCCGCTTCAGCATCTGACACATCAGGCGTGCTTTATGGGATATGATTTTTATGTGGATGAGAGAGTCCTCGTGCCGCGGCAGGACACAGAGGTTCTGGCGGAGGAAGCACTGGACCGTCTGAAGGAGATCCCGAATCCGAAGATCCTGGATATGTGTACGGGATCTGGATGCCTGCTTTTAAGTATCCTTATGGAGAGATCGGATGCTTTTGGAACCGGCGTTGATATTTCTGAGGATGCACTTAAGGTTGCCGGACAGAACAGAAAAAACCTGAATTCTCGAAGAACGGGCAGTTTTGGTACAAAGTGATACATTTTCGGGAGATTATTTTCAGAAAAACAGTGGAAATACATCCTTGGAATATGATATGCTTATTTCAAATCCGCCTTATATACCTACGGCGGATATTCAGCAGTTGATGGATGAAGTAAGGTTTCATGATCCGGTACTGGCTCTGGACGGGCGCGAGGATGGCCTTTATTTTTACCGCAGGATCACCGAACAGGCGGGCAGCTATCTCAAACCGGGCGGCTGGCTGATGTACGAGATCGGCTGTGAGCAGGGAGCAGATGTATCTGCGATCATGAGACAGAATGGCTTTGTCGATGTCGCTGTAAAGAAAGATCTTGCAGGACTTGACAGAGTGGTAATTGGTAAAAAGCAAATGCAGGAGGAACAGCATGTTTGATAAACTTGATGACTTGCTGATTCGTTTCGAGGAAGTTCTGAATGAACTCGGAGAACCGGGCGTGACAGACAACCAGGAACGTTTTCAGAAGCTGATGAAGGAACAGAGTGATCTGCAGCTATCGTAGACACTTATACAGAATACAAGAAAAACAAAGAAACCATCCAGGACAGCCTTTCCATGCTGGAAGAGGAGAAGGATGAGGATATGCGCGAAATGCTCAAGGAAGAACTTTCCGATGCCAAGAAGCGCGTGGAAGAACTGGAACAGGAACTCAAGATCCTGCTTCTTCCAAAAGACCCAAATGACAGCAAGAACGTTATCGTGGAGATCCGTGCAGGTGCCGGCGGTGATGAGGCGGCGCTTTTTGCAGCAGAGATCTACCGTATGTATGTGAAATACGCAGAATCCAGAAGATGGAAGACAGAGATGATGAGTCTCAATGAGAACGGCATCGGCGGATTCAAGGAAGTTACTTCATGATCCAGGGACAGGGCGCTTATTCCCGCCTGAAATATGAGAGCGGAGTACACCGTGTACAGCGTGTACCGGAGACAGAATCCGGCGGACGTATCCATACTTCCACCTGTACTGTAGCGATCATGCCGGAGGCAGAGGAGATCGACTTCCACCTGGATATGAATGACTGTAAATTTGACGTATTCCGTGCGTCCGGTAACGGTGGACAGTGTGTCAACACCACGGACTCTGCGGTACGTCTGACACATATTCCGACAGGAATCGTTATTTCCTGTCAGGATGAGAAATCCCAGCTCAAGAACAAGGACAAAGCACTCAAGGTACTTCGTTCCCGTCTGTATGAGATGGAACTGGCAAAGCAGCATGACGCAGAGGCAGAAGCAAGAAGAAGCCAGATTGGAACCGGTGACCGTTCCGAGAAGATCCGTACTTACAACTTCCCGCAGGGACGTGTGACAGACCACAGGATCAAACTTACTCTTCATCGCCTGGAAAGCATTCTCGGTGGTGACCTGGATGAGATCATCGACAGCCTGATCGCTGCAGACCAGGCAGCTAAATTAAGTTCATTAAATGAAGAAGAATAAAGGGAGGAACTTCAAATGAAAAAAACTGCACTTGTAATCATGGCAGCCGGAATCGGAAGTCGCTTTGGAAAAGGAATCAAACAGCTTGCACCAGTAGGACCTAATGGTGAGATCATTATGGACTACTCTATTCATGATGCACTAGAGGCAGGATTCAATAAAGTTGTATTTATCATCCGCAAGGACCTGGAAGAAGAATTCCGCCGCGTGATCGGTGAGAGGATCGAGAAAGTTACAGAAGTTGCATACGCATTCCAGTCTCTGGATGATCTTCCAGAAGGATTTGAGAAACCGGCAGACCGTACAAAACCATGGGGAACAGGGCAGGCAGTCCTTGCTGCAAAGGCAGTTCTTGACGAGCCATTCATGGTAATTAATGCAGATGATTATTACGGTAAGGAAGCATATGTCAAAGTCCATGATTATCTGGTACAGGAACAGCCAGAAGATGGAATCCATCACATCTGCATGGCAGGATTCCGTCTTGGAAATACCTTAAGTGATAACGGAAGCGTTACCAGAGGCGTATGCCACATCGAGGACGGTGCACTGGTTGGTGTTACAGAGACACACAATATTTTCAAGACAGCAGACGGTGCAGAAGCAAGAGATGACAATGGAAATGTAGAGAAACTGGATATCAGAAGTCTTGTTTCCATGAACATGTGGGGACTGACACCGGCATTCATGGATACTCTGGAAAAAGGTTTCGTAGATTTCCTTCAGAATGTAGAAGAGGGAGATATCAAGAAAGAATATCTTCTTCCGGAAATGATCGACCGTCTCATCAAAGATGGCAAGGCAAAAGTAGATGTACTTGAGACAAAGGATACCTGGTTCGGCGTAACTTATCAGGAAGATAAAGCTGCTGTAACAGCCGCATTCAAAAAACTTGTAGAAGACGGAGTATATCCGGCACAGCTTTATAAATAATTTAATCTGGATCTAAGGAGAGTGACATAAGATGGGTAAATATTTTGGAACAGATGGTTTCCGTGGAGAAGCCAACGTACAGCTGACAGCAAATCATGCATTTCAGGTAGGCCGTTATGTGGGCTGGTACTATGGTCGTGAGCACAAAGCAAAGATCGTGATCGGCAAGGATACAAGAAGAAGCAGCTATATGTTTGAATATGCACTGGCAGCAGGACTGACCGCTTCCGGAGCAGATGCATATCTTCTTCATGTAACGACAACTCCAAGTGTTTCTTATGTTGTCCGCACAGAGGATTTTGACTGTGGAGTCATGATCTCTGCAAGCCACAATCCATTTTATGATAATGGAATCAAGCTTCTGAACGGAAACGGACAGAAGATCGAAGCAGAGGTAGAGGCAAGGATCGAGGCATATCTGGACGGCAGACTGGAAGAACTTCCATATGCGACAAGAGAAGATATCGGACGTACCGTTGACTTTGCTTCCGGACGTAACCGTTATATCGGTCATCTGATCTCTATCCCAAGCTGTGATTTCAAGAATATCAAGATCGGTCTTGACTGCTCCAACGGAAGTTCCTCTGCGATCGCCAAGAGTGTATTTGATGCGCTGAGAGCCAAGACTTATGTGATCAACGATGAGCCTGATGGAACAAACATCAACAGAAACTGCGGTTCCACACATATCGAAGTTCTGCAGAAATATGTTATAGATCATGGACTGGATGTAGGCTTTGCCTATGATGGTGATGCAGACCGCTGTATCGCAGTTGACCATAAGGGAAACATCATCGATGGCGACAAGATCATGTATGTCTGCGGTAAATATCTCAAATCACAGGGCAAACTCAAGGGAAATACTGTTGTTACTACGGTTATGTCAAACATGGGTCTGTACAAAGCCCTTGAAAGAGAAGGAATCAATTATGAGCAGACAGCAGTCGGCGACAAATATGTAGCAGAGAACATGATGGAAAACGATTACAGTATCGGAGGCGAGCAGTCCGGACATATCATTTTCAGCCGTTATGCAGCTACCGGTGACGGTATCCTGACATCTCTCATGCTCATGGAGGCATGTGTCGAGCAGAAAGCAACTCTCTGTGATCTTGCAAAAGAAATGAAAGTGTACCCGCAGATTCTCCGCAATGTCCGTGTGGCAGACAAGAAGACGGCAAGAGAAAATCCGGCAGTTGTAAAAGCTGTTGAGGATGTTGCAAGAGCACTTGGAACAGACGGCCGTATCCTTGTGAGAGAGAGTGGAACAGAACCACTGATCCGTGTTATGGTAGAAGCTGGTACAGAGGATATCTGTGCAGAGCATGTAAATCATGTGGTACAGGTGATGGAATCAGAAGGATTAATTGTAGAAGGATGAGAAACAAAAAAATCATATGTCTGCTGGCAGCCGGTCTTGGAGCATTGCTCCTGACCGGCTGTGGTGGAGAAAATCAAAAAACATATGAGCAGGCAAATGCAGATCTGGAAGAGGCTAACTATGATTATGCACTGAATGAATACCAGGCCTGTATTTCTGCCGGATATAAGCTGGCACAGTCTTACAGGGGATCAGGAATTGTCAAACTGCGTACCGGCGATTATCAGGGGCGATCGATGACCTGACAAATGCGCTGAATGATGAGAAAACGGGCAAGTCTGACAGAAAGGATCTTCTGGAATACCGTGCTGCAGCAGAACTCAAGGCAGAATTGTATGATCAGGCGATGGCAGACTGTCAGACGCTGGCTGAGGATTATTGCTGAATGCGAATGATTATTATCTTACGGGCTGTGTGGCGCTTGCCATGGATTCTTATGATGAGGCTTCCTCCAATTTCTCAGAAGCCTATGGAAGTGATTCTACTTATGAGATGGCGATCCAGATCTACGAGGCATATCTGGGACAGGATATGGAAGCTGACGGCACGAGATACCTGGAAGCTGCACTTAAGACAGAGGCAAAGACAGCCGATGATTACTGCGAACGTGGCAAAGTTTATTATTATATGGATGATTATGAGAATGCCAGGACAGAGCTTACAACAGCTGCTGATAAAGGCAGCACAGAGGCAACACTGATCCTTGGCATGGTATATATGGCGCAGGGAGATACTTCCAATGCCCGTAGCTTTTATCAGCAGTATATTGATGCGGATGGAGATGATCCGGCGAAGGGCTATAATGGTCTGGCACTCTGCGATATCTCAGATGGAGATTATGACAGTGCACTTCAGAATATCAGCAGGGTCTCGGAGATGCGACATCGGATGAGATGAGAGATCTTCTGTTCAACGAGATCGTTGTCTATGAGAAAAAACTGGATTTATCTACCGCACTTTCCAAAGCCCAGGAATATGTACAGACATTTAAGGATGATGATGCAGCAGCGAAGGAACTGACCTTCCTGCAGTCACGTAATGGTGAACTGAGTAATGATACAGCTTCTGATACAACGGAGAATACCGATGCAGAGGCGGCTTCCGATGCAGGGGATACTACAGATACTTCTGATGGCTCTGATGAATCTGGTGAAGAGGAGTACTGATCTATGCAGTTTTATGATTTCAAGGAAATTGAAGAGCGTGTCATCCTGATCGGTGTACAGACAGAACAGGACGAGGATGTTGCTGCATCGCTTGACGAACTGGAAGAACTGGCGGCCACTGCAGGCGCTGTAACCGTTGGGAAAGTAATCCAGAACCGTGAAGCAGTACACCCTGGAACTTATATCGGTAAAGGTAAGACAGAAGAGGTTGCGGCGCTTCTGGCAGCGTATGATGCCAATGGGGTGATCTGCGATGATGAGCTTTCACCGGCACAGATGAATAATCTGGAGAGAGAATTGGACTGCAAGGTTATGGATCGAACACTTCTGATCCTGGATATCTTTGCCGGCCGTGCGACCACAAGTGAAGGTAAGATTCAGGTAGAACTGGCGCAGCTTCGTTACCGGTCGGCGCGTCTGGTCGGACTGCGCGAATCTCTTTCCAGACTTGGCGGTGGTAGTCGGAACAAGAAGGACCGGGTGAGAAAAACTGGAAAACAGACAGACGTCTGATCCGTACCAGAATATCTGCTCTGAAAGCAGAACTTGCGCAGGTAGAGAAACACCGTGAACTGATCAGAGGCAAGAGAACCAGAGGAAATCTGAAGACAGCGGCGATTGTAGGCTATACAAATGCAGGAAAATCAACGCTTTGAATACACTGACAGGAGCCGGCATTCTGGCAGAAGATAAGCTGTTCGCAACATTGGATCCGACGACGCGTGTATTGGAACTCAAAGATGGGCAGCAGATCCTTCTGACAGATACTGCAGGATTTATCCGCAAGCTGCCACATCATCTGGTAGAAGCGTTTAAAAGTACGCTGGAAGAGGCTAAGTATGCAGATTATATCATTCATGTGGTAGATGCTTCCAATCCGCAGGCAGAGCTTCAGATGCATACGGTGTATGAGACACTTCGGGAGCTGGGAGCGACGGGTAAAAAGATCATTACACTCCTGAATAAGCAGGATCAGGTGCAGGGAGAAGCGCTTCGGGATTTTCGGGCGGATTATACAGTCAAATGTTCTGCCCGTACCGGAGAGGGCCTGGAGGAACTTAAAGATGTTCTGGTAAAACTCCTCGCAGAGAGCCAGATTTATCTGGAAGAATTATATACTTACAAAGAGGCTGG
>ENA-OQCX01000442-OQCX01000442.1-human-gut-metagenome-genome-assembly--contig:-NODE-442-length-21480-cov-2.146256_pt1 | contig 21480 bp, 25 predicted proteins | sample MGYA00242762_ERZ504587 | MGnify/ENA primary metagenome ERZ504587 (study PRJEB26092, sample SAMD00036337) | human gut metagenome | host: Homo sapiens | study: EMG produced TPA metagenomics assembly of... | reverse complement strand
AGCAGGCAAAGCGAAGAAATACTTTTGTGTTGATTGTCAGTTCTTTACATAAATAATTAGTTCCGCAAAGACTTTGGTAGTTTCCTTTATCGGAATGGCTACACAAGAAGTAGCTATAAAACAGACTGTTAATATCACTTTGAAGTCGGATGCCGAAGTGCTTGAAGAAGTGGTAGTAACAGGATATGGAGTTCAACGCAAAGCTTCATTTACTGGTGCTGCTGCTATTATTGGTGAAGATGTTATAGCCAAAAAATCTGATGCTAATTTTGTGAAAGCACTAGAAGGAGCTGTACCAGGCGTACAAATGAGCAACTCTACCAGTATGCCTGGTGTTTGGAGCGAGATTTATGTTCGTGGACGTGGTTCTTTGAATTCAGGCACTCAGCCATTATATGTAATAGATGGAATGCCTGTCAACTCTGAAACAGATGGTATGAGTACGACTACAAATAATAATTTTGATCCGATGGCCGCAATCAACCCTTCTGATATTGAAAGTGTTACAGTTCTAAAAGATGCTGCGGCTACAGCCATTTATGGTTCACGCGCAGCTAATGGCGTTATTGTAATCACTACTAAAAAAGGAAAAGAGGGAAAAATGAGCATCAACTTAGACATTAAACAAGGATTTGTTTCAATGGGAAATCATAATATGGATTACGCCAATGCTCAAGAATCTATGAATCTATTTGCTCACGGACGTTCTGTTGCTTATGGTAACACCTATGATGAGAGCTATGATTATTTGAAAAAAGTATATCAAGGTTATGGTTGGGATGGTGTTTCATCCTACGATTGGATGGATGCTATCACCCGTAAAGGATACTACCAAGACTACAATGTAAACCTCCAAGGACGTTCTGGTTCTACTGGTTATTATGTTAGTTTAGGTTATTTAGATACTGAAGGATTGATTATTGGTTCTGACATGAAACGTTATTCAGGACGTTTGAACCTAGACTCTAAGTTCAGTTGCTTTACTATCGGTGTCAACGCTTCATACAGTAATTCTACCCAAAACGGCTTTTCACAAGCTACAAGTGGCTCTATGTCCAGCGCTACTGTAGCAGCTATAAGTTCTATGAATCCTATGATGCCTTTCTATAATGAAGATGGAAGTTATGCCAATATCAGTAATTATAATCCTCTAGCTTTATATGATGAAAAAGCTGGTGAAATCAATGAAAACAATAATCAAACATTGAACTTCAACCCATATTTGCAGATTGATCTCGGAAAAGGTATTTATGCAAAAACTACCTTAGGTGTAAATATTGCTGATTTACGTCAATATCAATATTGGAGTGCATTATATAATCCACAAGCTGTTGATTATAATGGATTAGGTCAACAGTACAATTCTCGTTATACAACAATTACGTGGAACAATGTATTAGGTTGGAACTATACTTTTGACAAACACAATATTAACTTGTTATTAGGTCAAGAGATGCAACGAAAGAATTATTTCTATGAATATTATTCAGGCTCTGATTTCCCATTTGCAGCTGATGGAAAAACCGACCTTTCTACTGCTGGAACTCCTCAAGGATCGGAATATTATAAGAAAGAAGCTCGATTGGCATCATATTTTATGGATGCACACTATCTTACGAGGATAAATATTATGTATCTGGTTCATTCCGCCGTGACGGTTCCTCTGTTTTCGGTTCAAATCATCGTTGGGGTAACTTTTGGTCTGTTGGTGGAAAATGGCGTGTAAGTGGAGAAGAATTTCTTAAAGATAATTCTATTATTACCAATGCCACTCTTCGGGCCTCTTACGGAACCGTAGGTAATCAAGATATCGATTGGTATGCAGCACGTGGTTTCTATTCTTCCGGATACAATTATAACGAAAAGCCTGGTATGACTCCCACTAGCATCTCTAATTCAGATTTGACATGGGAAACTTCAAAAAAATTTGATATAGGTTTTGATTTATCTTTAATTAATCGTATCCATCTTACTTTCGATTATTATAATGAAGAGACGAGTGACGCATTGTTTGAAGTACCATTGTCCATGACTACAGGTATGTCTACAGTATACCAAAATATTGGTGCAATCCGCAACCGTGGTATTGAAGCATCTATCAATGCATCTGTTATCAACAACAATAATCTTACATGGAATATTTATGCAAATATGACATGGAACAAAAATAAGATCATCAAACTATCTACAGATGAACCCATAGAATATACTTATCAAATTATTGAAGAAGGACGCCCCTATCGCCAATTCTATATGAAAGAATATGCAGGCGTTGACCGCGAAAATGGTAAACCATTATGGTATCTGAATGAAGAAGGCAACGAAACGACCTCCGACTACAATGCAGCAGCCAAACGTTATGTAGGCGATGCTGACCCCAAAGTTTTAGGTGGATTCGGTACAAATTTAAGTTGGAAAGGATTTGACTTTAACATGAACTTTACCTATAGATTAGGAGGAAAAGTTTTCGATTCCGGAGCTTCATTCACCGGATTTGGTATGGCCAATCGTACTCCGTTGAAAGACGTTGCATTAAATTCATGGACAGAAGAAAATAAAGATGCCAAATATCCACAATATATTTATGGAGATCCCAATAAAGCAACTCAAACTTCTTCTAGATTCTTATATAGCAGTAATTTCTTACGTATCAGTAACATGACCTTAGGTTACACTGTGCCCGTAAATCTAACAAAGAAAATATTCATTCAAAAATTACGAGCTTATATATCCATTGATAATTTATATACATTTACATCCAATGATTTTGTTGGATATAATCCTGAAACCTATTCCAATGGTGTAATTGCGTGGCAATATCCAGTAACCCGTACATTCATCGGAGGTATTCAATTAAGTTTTTAAATAAGGTAAAATTTAATAAAGGAAAGATATGAAAAAATATATTTTAAATGCAATTGCCATTTTTACATTTGCAACAGGACTTTCCTCATGTGGTGACAGTTTTCTTGAAACTGACAACTATAAAGGAGTGGACCTAGAAGGAGGGCTCAACACTGTAACTAACGTTAGTACAGCATTAAATGGAACTTATTATCAATTATTTTATTATGCATTTGCTGGTAACTATGCTTTAGCTATTGGTGATATTCCTACAGATATTACTTATTGGAATACTAAAACCGGACATTTTGATGGTATTTATACCTATACTTTTACAGATACAGATACTTATTTAAAAAGTATTTGGGAGTATGGTTATAAAACAGCTGATAATGCAGCACGTGTAATTCAAGCTTCTCAAGCACTATATAACAATGCAAGCGATGATGAAAAACAGAACTTAATAATGTATATGGCTGAAGCTTATGCTCTAAGAGGTTACGCACAATTATTGCTTACTAATATTTATGGGCACCAAATAAAAGTGAATGGACAAGATTTTTCTTCCGAACTAGGAATCGTCATAATTGACCAACCCAAAGAAGCATTGACTAAAATCAGCCGTTCTACTGTTGGCGAAAGCTATGAAGCCATCATCAATGACCTAAAAATGCATTATCCCATTTTGAAGCAGCTGGTAAAGACAGAGGAGAACTCCAATATTTAGGAAAAGCTGCTACTAATGGTTTATTGGCCCGTACCTACCTATATTTAGAAAATTGGGATGAAGCAAGAAACTATGCAGAACAAGCACTAAAAACAGCGGGTATTACTACTTTAACCAACGATGCTAATGCATACAAAGCTCTTTATAATAGTGAAATATCAAATTCCGAAAGTATGTTTGCTTTAGCTATTACTAATACAACAAACTGGTCAGCTAATTCATATGGAACTTTGTGGTCTACATACAACTTTAGTCCTAGTCCTAAACTAATTTCAATGTATGCAACTAACGATTGCCGTAAAATTCTTATTGATGGAAGAGATAAAACTTCTACAGAATCTGAACCTGTTTACACAGGTGGTAAAATTGCTCACTTTTCGTCAGGTAACCCTGCTCGTGGAACTAATTATATTGTAAATGCTCCGGAAATGTATTTAATTAAGGCTGAAGCAAATGTACAATTAAACAAATTGAATGAAGCCAAAGAAGCTTTATTAGTAGTAGCCAAGCGTAATTTAGATATAAAATCAACAAACGATTTACCGAGCGAAAAAGAAAATCTTATGAGTTTTATAAAAGACGAACGTGCTCGTGAGTTATTCCAAGAAGGTATGCGTCTATATGATTTGCGTCGCTGGAATGAAAGAGTCAGTGTATATGCCAACAGTGCTCCAGCCATCAAATTTACTTATACTAATTACGAAATATCAAATTTAGTATTTCCTATTCCTAGTGCAGAAATCAACGCTGGATTCGGAGTAACTCAGAACAATTGGACAAATACTCTTCCAAAATAAATAATCACATTTTTTATTTTGAAAGAAAAATGCTTTTCAAGGGATGCCCCCATACACAGGAGCATCCCTTGAAAACAAATATCGGGCATTCCTTATGCAAATACATTGTTTGTGCCAACAGACTTATCCATCAACATCTTCCATTCAATTTTATAAGAAAGAAGCGATTTCCCGCCAATCCCTCATATCAAAACCAGGTTTAAAAGGCAAGCTCTTCTCACCTTTTATATTATAATAAACATTTCCCATCCCTACGTTTTTTGCACCTTCAACGTCATTCTTCCAATTATCTCCAATCATTAAAGAAGTATGCAGCTCGGACTGCGTAGCCGACATGGCAAAATAAAAAATCTCCGGAAACGGTTTATGTACTCCTATATCCTCTGACAAAACTATTTTCTTAAAATATCCTTCCACACCGGCAGAACGCATCTTCTGCTCTTGCAATTCCCTAAATCCATTGGACAAAATATACAGATTATAAGCGGATGCCAAATATTCCAAAGCCTCTCTTGCATGAGGCATCAGTTTCTTCTTGTAAACTATATCATCAAAAAAATTATCCGAATAGGCTTTTACCAACGCTTTATCTGCAACGCCTACCTGCAACAACGGATAGGCAAATCTTTGCTCATTCAACTCATCTTTTGTAATCCTACCAGCACCATATTCATTCCACAACTCCTCATTCTTCCCGCTATACAAAGTATAAAAATGCGAAAAAGAACGAAAATAACGATCAAAATGATATTTATCATACATGTCTTGGAATGTATCACGAGCGTTTTCAGTAAAAGCCCATACCGTATCATCCAAATCAATAAATATACTTCTATACATACAACATAAAGCAGATTAAAAAAGGGTTGCGTCACTCACGGCACAACCCTTTCACAGAACAATAATTTAAATTCCTTATTTCACCTGAATAACAAGATAGCGTGATACGCTCCAGAATTCAGTAGGATTTGTAATCTTCAAAGTCAGCTGGCCTTTCGCATCTTTCACCAGTTCATATGAACCAGCCGGATGTGTAGTCAGCAATTCGGCGCGTTTAGAATACAACTTGATTTCCTTATCAGTACGAATATCAATCTGAGTAAAATAATCCTTATTAAAATCCGCACTTTTCAGGACATCACCTTTTTCAAGAATTTTCTGGTCCTTCAATTCAGATTTTGTACCAAAAACAAACCAGGCAGCATTCAAAGCTTTATCCTGGCTGGCTACAGTTGCAGCCTTCGCCTCATTTTCAGCGGTCAGTTCACTTACATTCTGGCTTAAACCGGCCACAGCATCATCCAGCTCAGCGATACGAATATTTTTTGAAGCCAATTCAGCCTGCAAAGTCTCAATCTGCTGCTGTTTAGCTTCCAACTCCTTCGTCAGGTTGGCTACAGCTTTCTTCAACTGAGCGGAATTATACTGACTATTCTTCAATTGCTTCTCCAGTTTCGCAATCTGCTCACGGTTTGACTGTAATTTTTCACTGATGAAGCGAATATCTTCTTTTATCTTATCAGCACTATTCTCACGAATAGAACCACTCTGTAAGTCTACACGATTCTCAGCTTCATTTATCTGACGAAAACCTTCCTGTACTTCATTGAAAGCACCCATGATATCGTCCAATTCAGCATTTCTGTTTGACAGTTCTACCATCAAAGAATCATTTTGAGCCTTCAAGCATCTTTCTGAGCTCCATTACCGCATGAATCAATAAAGCCACAGATAACAACGATAAAAAATACTAGTTTTTTCATTTGCTTTACATTTTAAGTTTATTCATTTTTAGTCCTCTTTCCCACCGAGTACGATTACGATTTCACCTCGCGGCTCGTTTTGAGTGAAATGCGCTATAACTTCAGTTAATGTGCCCCGAACACTTTCTTCGTGAATTTTTGAAATCTCACGACATACGGAAACAGGCCTTTCGGCACCGAAAAACTCGGCAAATTGAGCTAAGGTTTTCACCAAACGGTAGGGTGATTCATAAAATATCATCGTCCGTTTTTCTTCTTGCAAAGAGGTCAAACGGGTCACTCTTCCTTTTTTTGTGGCAGGAATCCTTCAAAGCAGAAACGTTCATCAGGCAATCCCGACGCCACCAGCGCAGGTACAAAAGCAGTAGCTCCAGGCAAACATTGCACCTCAATGCCACTCTTCACACACTCACGCACTATTAAAAATCCGGGATCAGAAATACCAGGAGTTCCGGCATCAGATATTAAAGCAACAGTTTCGCCCGCTTTGATGCGATTCACAATACCTTCCACTGTTTTATGCTCATTAAACTTATGATGAGACTGCATGGCGTTTTTAATTTCAAAATGTTTCAAAAGAATACCCGAAGTACGCGTGTCTTCCGCCAATATCAAATCAGCCTCTTTCAACACACGGATGGCACGGAAGTCATATCCTCTAAATTTCCTACTGGAGTAGGTACGACATACAGTTTTCCCATAAAACAATTGCATTCTGTTATACTGGAACAAATGTAGAAAGAATTTAAATGCATAAAGTTAATTGTCCCAATTATTTAACAGATGTTGCACTTTTGTTTAACATTATATCTTTTATTAATAAATTTCCAAGTGAAAATAATCCTTTTTCGGGGTACAAGTCGTACATTTGCACTCAGAATTAATCTAATTGTTATAACTAAATTATGGTAGTTTTTTCAGAAGACCACATCCAGGAAACACGTAGAAGAGGAAGAATAGAAGTAATATGCGGCTCAATGTTCTCAGGTAAAACCGAGGAACTAATCCGCCGTTTGAAAAGAGCGAAGTTTGCCCGTCAACGGGTTGAAATATTCAAACCGGCCATAGATACACGCTATTCGGAAGAAGAAGTTGTATCACATGACAGCAACTCTATTGCCTCCACCCCTATTGATTCTTCTGCCAGCATCTTGCTTTTCTCCTCAGACAAGGATGTAGTGGGTATAGACGAAGCGCAATTTTTTGACGAAGGTTTGGTTGATGTCTGCAACAAACTGGCTGACAACGGGATAAGAGTCATTGTCGCCGGATTGGACATGGATTTCAGGAGAGTTCCTTTCGGACCTATACCTGCCTTGCTGGCTATTGCAGACGAAGTAACCAAGTTCATGCCATTTGTGTGAAATGTGGGAACTTGGCCTATGCCACCCACCGAATCACCAAAAGCGAAAAACGGGTCCTATTAGGGGAAAAGGCAGACTATGAGCCTCTTTGCCGGACCTGCTATATGGAAGCTTGAAAGAGGAAACTGAAAATAAATAACACACACTTTATGATACAGAAAAAAATAACATTCGATAGTTTTATCCGCGGAATATTGACAGCGATGGTCATTATCGGCATTCTATATCTGGTCAACCGACTCAGCGGAGTGCTGCTTCCTTTCTTCATAGCATGGCTGATAGCCTATCTTATCTATCCGATGGTCATTTTCTTTCAGAACAAATTGCGTCTGAGGAACCGGGTAATCTCCATATTGGTTGTTTTGCTGGTATTACTGTCCATTATCACTTTAGCATTTGTAGGACTTGTACCACCAATCATTGAAGAATTCGGCAAACTGAAAGAATTGCTCACCGCCTATTTTATCGAAGGATCCAAGCAAGCAGCCATTCCCGGCACAGTGGCCAATTTCATAAAAGAGCACATAGATATGTTGAAAATACACGAAGCGCTGAACGAAAGCAATTTTGCGAATACCATGCGTAATGTTCTTCCCCAAGTATGGGCATTGCTGACCCAATCTGTCAATATTGTATTCAGTGTATTCACCTCATTCATCATCCTGCTGTACACTTTCTTCATTCTATTAGATTATGAAGCCATTGCACGGGGATGGATAAAACTGATCCCTGCCAGACACCGTGAAATGACAGTACATATTGTCACGGATGTACAGGACGGCATGAACAAATATTTCCGCGGGCAGGCGTTTGTCGCTTTTTGTGTAGGGATTCTGTTCAGCATAGGGTTTCTTATTATTGATTTCCCGTTAGCCATCGGTTTCGGATTGTTTATCGGGCTTCTCAATATGGTTCCCTATCTTCAGCTTATCGCTTTTATTCCCACAGTCTTATTAGCCTTACTGAAGGCTGCGGATACAGGAGAGAATTTCTGGTGGATATTATTTTGCGCCTTCCTTGTGTTCTGCATCGTACAAATTATACAAGACGGTCTGATTGTACCGAAAGTTTATGGGAAAAAATCACAGGATGAATTCATCGCTATCATTTTATTATCCCTCTCCGTCTGGGGGGCATTAATGGGAATTGTAGGTATGATTATCGCTTTGCCTTGTACCAGCTTGATGCTTTCTTACTATCAAAGATACATACGAATAAAAGAAAAAGAATTTTCCGGAGGGATAGAACACACTGATTTTCAGCACAAAGAGAATTCTAACGAAAAATAATCCAAAAAAATCAAGTAATATATTTGCATATTTCATCTAAAACGTCTACCTTTGCACTCGCAATTCGGAAGAATAGCAATAACAAAGGATTGATTCGCTAGCTCAGCAGGTAGAGCACAACACTTTTAATGTTGGGGTCTTGGGTTCGAGCCCCAAGCGGATCACCAAAGAATCAGAGAGTTACACCAAAGTAACTCTCTTTTTTATGCCTTAAACGCGCCGGTTACATGGTTCAGTTAAACCGAGAGTTAAACCAAGAATGGATTTTCCGGATCAGTTTTCCAAAATATTCTTGGCGTATCAGCCTTTCCCTTCAGCTCCCACTAGAAAGTTCGAAGCATTTATGCCCTCATACCCTCACTGCAAACATAACAAGCTAACTATAAACCATTTATGCGCCAATGGTAAAAATACTTGCTCTCACTCATACCCTCATGCCCTCACTACATTTTCAAGGAAAATTTCACATAGCATACTGTTTATCAATCATATACTCTCTTTTTTATAAACTATTCCAGCTTGACACAAAGTAGAGCATTCCAAGTCTTTTTCAATGAAAAAGCACCATAAAAGATTTGTACCTCCAAGGAATGACGGCTTACGATCCATCGGCAGAGATAAAAAACACCCCTGCCTGATGTGGATTTTCATTCTGAACGTATGGAAGTTCATATACATACATATAAGAATGAATATAATATATGTATAACCCTGTACATACACCGGATTCATCACTAAAAGATTTTACCTGTATCCCCAAACCTTTCCCGCCGTATGATTAAAGGTTTTCTTCCCGTCTGTTTTATCTCCGCAAGCTTTGGAGTTATCTCCATAAGCTTTGGAGTTATCTCCCAAGGCTATGGAGTTAACTCCAAAGGCTATGGAGATAGAATACATCCGCATAAAAAGGGTTAATCTGGAGATAGAAAAGGCTTAGGCAACAGGCTGGATGCGATATGCATTCTTTTAATCCCGCCGACGGATTATTATTTTTCCGTATCTCCTCCTCTTGAATGTCACAACAGCAGAAAAACCGGACCGACAAACTTCTTTCACACACACTACAGATGTTTATACCGAGCCTGAAAAAAGAGATGAATGGAACAATAAAAACAGCCTTCATTAAATTTCTACCACCTCAATTTACCAACTGTTCAAACAAATGGCCACACTGTTCTATTTCTCCCTTTTAAACATAAATAATACCGATGGCTTGTTCATTCCTAGAATAATAAATACCTTTGCAGCCTTAATAAAAAAAGCAATGAAGTTTGATATAAAAAAACATATTTATTTAATACTTTTATTCATCTTATCTTTCACTGTAGAGACAGCTCAATCACAAGAAGTTACCAACATCCATATAGCAGCGACAGATACGGTGCCAACCTATACCAGCGACTCTGCCGTTATCAATTTCTTAAAGGATGCCGGCATTCCTATCACCCAAAACAGCAAACTGAAATTATTAAAAAGCGGTCGGGCCAAATTCATCGATCTCTTTGAAGAAATACGGCATGCCAAACATCATATCCACTTAGAATACTTCAATTTTCGTAACGATTCCATAGCGAACGCACTATTTGATTTATTGGGAGAAAAAGTGAAAGAAGGAGTGGAAGTCAGAGCTTTGTTTGATGCCTTCGGCAATTTGTCAAACAACAAGCCATTGAAAAAGAAACACATACAAGCAATCCGTGACAAAGGAATCGAAATTGTCAAGTTCGACCCTTTCAAATTCCCCTATATCAATCATGCCCTGCACAGAGACCATCGCAAGATTGTATCATAGACGGAAAAATAGGATATACCGGTGGCATGAACATAGCCAATTACTATATAAAGGGTCTGCCGGAAATAGGCGACTGGCGCGACATGCATATCCGTATAGAGGGAAATGCCGTAAACGAATTGCAGGACATCTTCCTGGCCATGTGGAACAAAAGCACTAAACAACACGTAAGCGGAAGCCAATACTATCCCCTACGAAACGATTCTACTTTCAAGGGAAATAAGAATGTAGCCATTGTAGACCGCATTCCGAAAAAAAGAACCCAGACTGATGAGGCAGACTTATATCAAGTCCATTGATGCCGCACAGGATAAAATACAAATAGTGAATCCCTATTTCACTCCCATTCCAAGCATTAAAAAAGCCATAAAACGTGCGTTGAAGCGAGGCGTTGAAGTAGAAATCATGATACCGGGCAAATCGGATATTCCTTTTACCCCCGATGCCGCGTTCTATACAGCAAACAAAGCTGCGTAAGAAAGGAGCAAAGATTTATGTGTACAATGGCGGGTTCCACCACTCTAAGATCATGATGGTGGACAGCTGTTCTGCACTGTGGGAAGTACGAATCTGAACAGCCGCAGCCTACGCTATGACTATGAGGTCAACGCTTTCATTTTTGACAAAGAAACCACACATGAACTGAGCACCATGTTCGAGCATGACAAGCTGGACAGTACCCTGTTTACCAAGGAAGAATATAAAAAACGCTCCGGATGGAAACGCTTCGTCGGTTGGTTCGCCAATCTGTTCACTCCGTTCCTATAAACCTCTGCCACTTCCCCAAACAAAGGTTTACAGATTGTTTCATTTCCTGCAAGGACGGGGCTTATCCCATCCGCAAGTATGCTCCATGCAGTAAAGCTTGACAGGTCATCATCAAAGAGAGCAATGCCTGTAAGCAGGAGAAAGGTTACTCCACCATCACGGACGGTATCCCTGACAAGTGTGGAAAACCACGGCTTAGCTGCAAGGAAACGCTTTTCTCTCCGTATGTTTCACTTTATTATAGAACAAAGATAAAATAAATCGCTTTTTCATCCCCATAAACTACGATATTTTTCTTATTTTTGCCCAAATATGTAATTCCGCCCGAGAAGGCATAAGAGAACGAGACAGAACGATGAGAGTAGTTGATTTAATAAAAAGCACGGACAATACGGCTTTTTCTTTTGAAATTCTCCCTCCGCTGAAAGGAACGGGTATTGAAAAACTGTATAAAACGGTTGATACGCTACGCGAATTCGACCCTAAATATATCAATATTACAACCCACCGCAGCGAATATGTGTACAAGGAGCTGGGAAACGGGCTGTACCAACGTACACGCCAGCGCCGCCGTCCCGGAACAGTTGCTGTTGCCGCCGCTTTGCAGAACAAATACAATATAACGACAGTGCCACATATCCTGTGCAGCGGTTTTTCCCGCGAAGATACAGAATATGTATTGTTAGATCTACAATTCCTGGGCATCACCGACTTGTTGGTACTGCGTGGTGACAAGGCAAAGCACGAATCAGCTTTCGTACCCGAAAACAACGGTTACAACCACGCCATAGAACTGGAAGAGCAGATCAATGATTTCAATAAAGGCGTATTTGTAGACGGTTCCCCCATCAAGGTAACAGGAACTCCGTTCAGTTATGGAGTAGCCTGCTATCCTGAAAAACACGAGGAATCACCCAATATGGAACAAGATATTTATTGGCTGAAGAAAAAGATTGAAGCAGGAGCTGAATATGCTGTGACACAGATGTTCTATGACAACCGCAAATATTTCGAATTTGTAGAAAGGGTAAGAAAAGAAGGAATCAATGTACCTATTATTCCGGGTATCAACCTTTCCGCAAATTATCCCAGCTGAACATGATACCCAAGACGTTCAAGATAGACTTGCCGCAAGAACTGGCAAGCGAAGCGATGAAATGTCAAACAGATGAAGAAGCGGAAAGTCTTGGCATAGAATGGTGCATACACCAGTGCCGTGAATTAATAGCCTGTGGGGTTCCCAGCATTCATTTCTATACCGTAAGTGCCGTGAACAGTGTAAAGGAAGTTGCAAAAGCAATTTATTAAACAGTAAATAAATGACTATAAAAAGCAATGTTATTTAAAGATGTAATAGGACAAGAGGAAGCAAAACAGCGGCTCATAGCCGAGGTAAAAGAAGGAAGAATCCCTCATGCACAACTGATTTGCGGTCCCGAAGGTACAGGAAAGTTGCCTTTGGCAATAGCTTATGCCCGTTACATCTGCTGTGAAAACCGTGGTGAACAAGATGCCTGCGGAATTTGCCCCACTTGTGTGAAATTCAATAAGCTGATACATCCCGACCTGCATTTTCGTTTTCCTGTTATCAAGAAAAAGCCGGAAAGGATACCGTATGCGATGATTTCATAGCAGACTGGCGCAACTTTGTCCTGCAGAACCCATATTTTAATCTGAACCATTGGCTGAAAGAGATGGGAGCAGAAAACCAACAGGCGCAAATCTTTGTAAAAGAGAGCGATGAGATTGTACGAAAACTCAGCTTGAAATCCAGTCAAGGCGGTTACAAAATCATGATTATATGGCTTCCCGAAAAGATGAACGTGGAATGCAGCAACAAACTGCTGAAGTTACTGGAAGAGCCTCCTGCCATGACTGTCTTTTTATTAGTATCCGAAGAGCCTGATGCCATTTTGCAAACGATCCAAAGCCGTACCCAAACGATTTAACATTCATGGGATCAAAGAACCTGAAATCTCAAAAGTATTGCAAACCAAATACGGACTACAACCGGAAGATGCTGACGATATAGCACACGCTCAGAAGGCAATTTTCTGAAAGCACTGGAAACCATACATCTGAGCGAGGAAAACAAACTGTTCTTTGAACTCTTTATAAATTTGATGCGCCTTTCCTATCAACGGAAGATACGCGAAATGAGACAATGGAGCGATGCGGTAGCCTCCATGGGGCGTGAACGTCAGAAGAATTTTCTGGCCTACTGCAACGTATGATACGAGAAAACTTCATATACAACTTTCATCAACGTGATTTAGTGTATATGAATCCCGAAGAACAAAATTTTTCCACCCGTTTCGCACCGTTTGTCAACGAGCGGAATGTGATGGGCATAATGGACGAACTTAGTGAAGCACAATTACATATAGGACAGAATGTGAATCCCAAAATGGTGTTCTTTGATTTCTCTTTAAAAATGATTGTGCTATTGAAAAATTAAAAGTTGAGAATTGAGCATTAAAAAAATAACAGAACCGCATGGCATTTATTTCTTAGTTCTCAATTTTCAATTCTCAATTAAAACAGAATTATGGACAATGAATTCAAATTAAAGAACGGAAGCGGCTGTTTGTGTTGCAAAGGCTGCGGACGACAGGATAAGCAGCTGAACACCTACGACTGGCTGGCTGATATTCCCGGCAACACCGAGGAACAGGAAATGGTTGAAGTTCAATTCAAGAATACCCGCAAAGGGTATTATAAGAACAGCAACAAACTGAAGCTGGAAAAAGGGATATAGTAGCTGTAGAAGCAAGCCCCGGACACGATATCGGTACAGTAACCCTGACGGAAGATTGGTACCTTTGCAAATGCGTAAGGCAAACATCAAACCCGATGCCGAAATCAAGCGTATCTACCGCAAGGCAAAACCTGTAGATATGGAAAAATACGAGGAGGCAAAAGCCAAAGAACATGACACAATGATCCGGTCCCGCCAGATAGCCAAGAATCTGAACCTGGACATGAAGATCGGTGATGTGGAATATCAAGGCGATGGCAACAAAGCTATCTTTTATTACATCGCGGACGAACGTGTAGACTTCCGCCAACTGATCAAAGTACTGGCCGAAGCTTTCCGTGTACGTATAGAAATGAAACAAATTGGCGCCCGTCAGGAAGCCGGACGCATTGGCGGTATCGGACCTTGCGGACGTGAATTGTGCTGCGCTACCTGGATGACAAATTTTGTATCTGTATCTACCAGTGCGGCACGTTATCAAGATATTTCTCTGAATCCCCAAAAGTTAGCCGGACAATGTGCCAAGCTGAAATGCTGCCTAAACTATGAGGTAGACGCTTATGTAGAGTCCCAAAAACGCCTTCCAAGCAAAGAAATGACTTTAGAAACGACAGATGGTACATTCTATTTTTTCAAAGCGGATATTTTGAAGGGAACTATCATGTACTCTACTGACAAAAACTTCATAGCTAATGCTGTAACCATCACCGCACGCCGTGCTTTTGAAATTATTAATATGAACCGACGGGGTGAGAAACCGGAAAGCTTAACCGAATCTGTCAAAAAGAACGAACCTCAAAAGCCCGTTGATTTAGTAGAACAAGAAAGCTTAACCCGATTCGACAAACGAAAAGGCAACAACAGCAACCGAAAGAAAAAACGTAAGCCGGAAAATAACGGTAATAACGGAGAAGGTACTCCCAATGAAAACAGACGTCCGCAACAACCTAAAGAGAACCGGTCACAACAACCCAAAGAAAACCGGCCACCTAGAGAAGGACGTCCCAAACAACCTAGAGAGCCTAAAGAAAACAAGGCTCAGCAGCCACGCGAAGAGAACGGAAACCGCCCTAAAGAAGAAAATCGCAACAGGGAAAGTCGCAACCGGGAAGAACGCAGTCGTGAAAATCGGGAAGACGGAAACCGGAACCGCAATAAACGCCGCCCCAATAATGGTAATAATGAAGGAGGCAGTGAAAACCGGAATAACGGAGGAGGAAAGGAAAATGACAACAAGAACAACGGAAACAATAGCCAAATCCCGAATGAAAAGCCACAAACTCCTGTATCAACTAAAGAATAAACTGACATGGCTGCCAATACTCATATTGGCAGCCTGTCAAAACAATATCATCTATCACTCTTACGCCCCCGTCCCCCTTGACGGATGGGATAAAAGTGATACTCTTGTTTATACCCTGCCCAATTCTATCCCTACCGGAAATTACGAAGCAGAAATCGGTATCCGTTATCAAGAATCTTATCCTTACAGAGATATTTGGCTAGAAGTCAGCCATAACACAAAGGATACTTTGACTTACGTCACAGACACTTTACAACTTTTTCTGGTTGACGAAGCTGGAAATAAAACAGGAAATGGTCTTTGTGGATTATATCAATGTGACCTGCCTTATAAAGCATCTATTCCTATCCGTACAGAAGGAAGCGCACGTACTTTCCGCATCGTCCATATCATGACGGACAACCCGTTGACGGGAATCAGCGATATAGGTATCCGGTTGCGCAAACCGGAAAACCAATAAGCTCTAACGTTTTCCCCGCCCTGCATCAATACGCAAGAATACAAAAAGCAAGATCGTAAATCCCCACAAAGAAGATCCCCCATAACTGAAAAAAGGCAGTGGTATGCCTATAACGGGGGTCAGTCCTAAAACCATACCTATATTAATAAACAGATGGAATAAGAAAATGCTTAATACCGAATATCCATAAACACGGGCAAAACGAGTATGCTGACGCTCCGCCACCACAATAAGACGCAAAATAAGTCCGGTAAAAAGAAACAATACGGCCGCCGAACCTATAAAGCCTTCTTCTTCCCCTACCGTACAGAAGATAAAGTCTGTATCCTGTTCAGGCACATACTTCAGTTTAGTCTGTGTACCATTCAAAAAGCCTTTCCCCCCATAAACCTCCCGAACCAATAGCAATCTTACTCTGATTCACATTGTATCCTGCCCCCGCCAAGTCTTCCTCCATACCAAGCACCACTTTAATACGTATCTGCTGATGTGGCTCCAGCACATATTGAAATACATAATCGGCAGAAAAAAAGAAATCCCACCGAACCGTATCGCAAATAGAGCAATATAAAAATAATTACGCATACGTTCATGCATAGAAAGGAAGATCAAATAGAACAATAAAACTACGCACAATCCATATTGGAACCAAGTAATGTCAAAAGGGATAACATAATACGAAAATAATAAAGCCAGCAAGGTACCACCAACACCAATCCCTCCGATATACCACACTACCGATGCTTTTTTGCAATAACTATTAACTAATAAAGCAGAAAGGATGACTATCAGCAGCAACACAGAAAATTCACCGATGGAAGTACAGTCATCCGCCATCAATTCATTGCCAAAACGGATTCCAACTACAAAATAGACCACGGCGCAAATCCCGGCAAACAAAATAGAACCCGGCATCCCCTCCCGGTACAACATAAAAAAGAAAGCCAGATAAACCAAAGCCGACCCCGTTTCCCGTTGCAAAATAATAAGCAGCATGGGCAGCAACACCATCCCTACCACAGGCAATGAATACTTTAACTTACTCATTGTAAACCCGTAGACATTCATAAATTTAGCCAAAGCCAGCGCCGTGGCAAATTTAGCAAATTCCGCCGGTTGCAAACTTACAGGTCCGAATTTTATCCATGAGTAAGATCCTTAGTATCCTCTGCCAGAAAAGGTGTTATCAACAACAGCAGCATCATGCCTCCATATAAAATGTAAGCAAACATATCATACAACTTATCCTCCAACATCATCAGGATAAATCCGAGCCCCAAAGAGCAACAGATCCATACAAACTGTTTTCCTGCCCTAGTGTCGAAACTAAAAAAATCAATCTCACCATAATCATAGCTGCTCCACATACGCTGAACCATCCAAAGATAACCAGCATCAGATAAATGCAGATATCATCCAGTCCACTGATTTCCATATACTATCGTTCGTGTATGCCATAATCTATTCGTCTGTTTTGTATTTCCGCCGCTTTCGCCTCACTTTCCGGTGAAAGTTCGCCTTTTAAATATTTCTCCATCATCAATGCACCGATAGGTACACCATAGGTTGCTCCCCAACCTCCATTCTCTACATAGACTACCACGGCAATCTTAGGATCATTCATTGGTGCAAACCCCATAAAAGCAGAATGGTCCTTTCCACGGTTTTGCGCCGTACCTGTCTTGCCACACACTTCAATTCCCGGAATATTCGCATTACGGCAAGTTCCTCCCAATACTGCCGAACGCATACCTTCGACTACCGTCTGATAATGTTCACGGCTTACTTTAGTATAACGTTTGGTCGTATACAGGGTATCCAACGGCTCGTCTTCCACTTCTTTCACTACATGCGGAGTAATATAATAGCCCCGGTTAGCAATAGTAGCCCCAAGGTTAGCAATCTGCAACGGAGTAGCCGTCACTTCCCCCTGGCCGATGGAAATAGAAATAATCGTCAGTCCGTTCCATGATCCCCGATAGTTCTTATCATAATAAGCAGCATTCGGATCATCCCACGCTTCTCACCCGGAAGGTCTACTCCCAAAGGATAACCAAATCCCATAGAAACCATATAATCACGCCATGTATTCATGCAGTCTGTACAGAACCATACTTCTTCTTCGCCCCTATCATGTGAAACAACCCCCAACAGAAATAACCGTTACAGGAAGTTGCAATGGCAGGCACCAAAGGCAGGGGCGACCCATGAGAGTGGCAGCCCACCCTAAGACCGGCATACACAAAGCCATGATAGCAAGAATAGGCTGTCTGAGGAGTAATAATCCCCTCTTGCAGGAAAGTCAACGCCTGAGTAGTCTTGAAAGTAGATCCCGGTGGGAATTGCCCCATAATAGAACGGTTCAGCAATGGTTTCCAACTGTCACGCGCCAGTTCCAGATGATTTTTACCCCGTTGGCGCCCCACCATCAATCTTGGGTCAAAAGTGGGAGCAGATACCATACAAAGTATTTCTCCTGTGGATGGCTCGATAGCCACTATACTGCCTATCTTCCCTTCCAACAGACGCTCTCCCAACATCTGAAGCTCTATGTCTATACCTAGTTTCAGATTCTTCCCCGGAACGGGAGTCTTGTCATATTTCCCGTCCATATACCGTCCCTGAATACGTCCACGGGCATCGCGCAGTAATATCTCCACTCCTTTCTCGCCCCTCAACTGTTTTTCGTATGAGCGTTCCACCCCCTGTTTCCCTATGAAGTCACCGCGTACATAGTAATCATCGGCTTCAATATCCCCCTTGGACACTTCTGCAATATCTCCCAGAACATGAGCAGCCGCATTGTAATTATACTGGCGGATAGTACGCCGCTGAATATAGAAACCGGGAAACTTGAACAGTTTTTCTTGGAAGACTCCGCACTCTTCTGCCGAAAGCTGGGTCATAAATACCTGATGAGTATATGGAGAGTAGCCCGGATTGGAACGTCTGTCCTTTATCTCGCGGATACGCTTTTTAAAATAGTCGGGGGTAATATTCAATGTTTTACATAAATCAAGCGTATCAAGGTTGTGCACCTCTTTCATCACCATCGTAACGTCATAGGCAGGTTGGTTATACACCAGCAGATTACCGTTCCGATCGTACATCACCCCACGGCTAGGGTATTGTGTCTTGTTCAGAAAAGCGTTGCTATCGGCGTTCTTTTTATAATCCTCACTCATAATCTGCAAGGTAAAAAGACGTATCAGGTAAATCAGCACAATAACGATCACCGATGCACCGATTACATATTTCCGCTTCTCCAGATTATAATCTCTTTCCACTATTTTTTCCTCCTGATTGCCTCAGCACACAATATACAAATGATGGTTATTGAGGCATCTGTCAATATTTTCAACAATAAGACAGGCAGGTTGAAGAATGAAAAAGTATCTATGACAAGTAAATGGTACAAAATAAGAAAGTACACAATAAGATATACCGGAAGAAAGGCGAGAATCCCATACTCTTGATACCCGGTTCAAAATCCTCGACGCTATCGCGGAGCGTGACTAATCGTAATACAGGTTCACGCATAAAAGCCAGTACAGTGGCCGCAGCCGCATTCATCCCCGGAGTGTTGCCTAATATATCGACTGTCAATCCCAACAGGAATGCCCATATCATAAGGACATTACGGCTAACTCCCGAATTGTACTTCAAAATAAAATAGATAAAAAAGAAAGGAGTGGCATACCCGTTGATATGCATATGATTCAGCACCAGCACTTGCAACAGTACCAGTCCGATAAACCACTCTATTCTTTGTAGATAAGTCAACATCAACCTTCTTACTTAGTCGTTTTTACCTGCTTTTCCAACTCCAATTGTTCCTCCTGCCTTTTTGGGCAATTACGCGCACATCATTCAAACGGGCGAAGTCCGTAAATAGTTTCACCCGCAGCAAATAAGACAAGCCATCGTGACTATCGGCGATATCATCTACCGTACCACGGAATGCCGGAAGGGAAAACAGCACTGTGTCCACTGGTTACAATGGTGTCACCTAAAGAAAATAATGAATGACGGGGCATATCCTTTATAAAAGCAAATTCGGATGAACCGCCATCCCATTTCAAGAAGCCGAAATAATCACTCCGTTTTATCTTACAGCTAATACTGCTTTTGGAATTCAATACCGGAATGACAATGGAGTAATGTGGAGAGGTGAGATAAACAATACCAACACACCGCTTCCATTTACCACTCCCATCTCCACTACGAATGCCATCCGCTTCTCCTTTGTCAAGTGTAATATAGTTATCAGCATGAGTCACACTGTTATTTATCACGCTAGCCTTGAATATATCATATCCTGCCAGTGCTTCCTGCTTAAGCTGTTCTACACCACTGCTGTCTTCCGTCGCTTCAATCAAAGCTTTACGGATACTCTCCAACTGCAATTCCAGTTCCACATTTTTCTGTACCAACTCATCGTTGATCGTTTTCAGATGAAAATATCCGGTAACATTATTGGCTGCATCATACATAGCTCCCGAAACAAAATTAGCAGATGTAAAGAACGCACTCCCCTGATAACTGTTGAAGCGGAATAATAAAGCAAAACTGATTATCTCCAAAAGAACAAAGAGAAACCAGTAGTTATACTTTAAAAAGAAATTCAGCAGATTTTTCATTAATACCAATTGTTCAATGTGCTAATTTGCCAATGTGCCAATGTACTGCGCTATCCATACCGCATGGCATTAGCAAATTAGCAAACTGCCTCATTAGCAAATCATTTACCGCATCAAAAAAGAGAAACGATCTACATTCTTCAGTGCAATACCGGTACCTTTCGCCACACTCAGCAAAGGATCTTCGGCTATATGGAACGGAATATTGATTTTGTCTGTCAGACGCTTGTCCAAACCGCGCAGCAAAGCACCACCACCAGCCAAATAAATACCGTTCAAAACAATATCAGCATAAAGTTCAGGCGGAGTCTGTTCCAATGCACTAAGGATAGCTGTTTCAATTTTTGCAATACTCTTTTCCAAACAATGCGCCACCTCCTGATAACACACCGGAACTTCCATGGGAAGAGCAGTGATACGGTTAGGCCCGCGTACAATGTAATCTTCGGGAGCATCATCTCCCAAATCAGTCAAGGCAGCGCTACATGTATCTTGATACGTTCGGCCATACGTTCACTCACCTTCACATTGTGCTGGCGGCTCATATATTCCTGAATGTCGGCTGTAAGATCGTCACCGGCAATACGTATCGAATTGTTGGAAACAATACCACCCAATGAAATCACGGCAATTTCTGTAGAACCACCACCTATATCAACAATCATATTACCTTCAGGAGCCTCTACATCAATACCGATACCAATAGCCGCGGCCATAGGTTCAAAAATCAAATAAACATCCCGTCCTCCCGCATGCTCAGCACTGTCACGTACCGCACGAAGCTCTACTTCAGTGCTACCTGAGGGAACTCCGATCACCATACGCAAAGAAGGAGAAAAGAAACGATTACCCATGTTCACTTTCTTTATTAAACCGCGCATCATCTGTTCACAGGCATTAAAGTCGGCAATAACCCCGTCGCGTAGCGACGTACAGTACGAATATTCGGATTTTCCTTCTCGTACATCATTTTAG
>ENA-OQCX01000440-OQCX01000440.1-human-gut-metagenome-genome-assembly--contig:-NODE-440-length-21522-cov-5.650853_pt1 | contig 21522 bp, 19 predicted proteins | sample MGYA00242762_ERZ504587 | MGnify/ENA primary metagenome ERZ504587 (study PRJEB26092, sample SAMD00036337) | human gut metagenome | host: Homo sapiens | study: EMG produced TPA metagenomics assembly of... | reverse complement strand
TTTCCGAAAGGTTGACGATGTTGTGCGTATAGCCGGGAATCATCTCCACGACCTCCATCCTCCCGCCGCTTACCTCGAAGCTGACAACCTCCTCCGTACCTATCTTGCGGAGCTGTATCAGACCGTGTCCGCTCACCACCACAAACTTCTCGTTCTTGGTATGGTGCCAGTGCTGGCCTTTCGTAACGCCCGGCTTGGAGATGTTCACCGAGAACTGCCCGCGGTCGGAAGTACGGATAATCTCCGTAAAACTGCCGCGGTCGTCCACATTCATCTTCAGGGGATAGCTGAACCGTTCTTCAGGCAGGTATGAGAGGTATGTGGAATAGAGTTTCTTTGTAAAGGCATCGCTCAAATCCGGAACGGACAAGGTACCGGGCATTTGTCTGAAAGACTTATCAGTTCCACAATGCCGCCCAAGGTAATGGTATGTACTACGGGCACTTCGCAATAATCACCGTTGCGGTGTTCCCTGCCGCTCAGGGCAGAGATAAGCTCGTCCACCACATCGTCTATGTAAACCAGATGCATCACCACCGAAGGGTCGTTTACCCGGATGGGCTGGTCATGGGCGATGTTGTTGCAGAAAGTGGCCACCGCGCTGTTATAGTTGGGGCGGCACCATTTGCCGAAAACATTCGGGAAGCGGTACACCAGTACCTTTGCACCCGTTTCCCTGGAGTACTCGAACAACAGTTGCTCCCCTGCCCGCTTCGATTCACCGTAAGGGTTGTCGAGTGCGGCCTGCGTGGAAGAGGAAATCATTACCGGACAGGTATTGCCGTGCTTCTTCAATGTATCAAGCAGCGTGGAGGCGAAGCCGAAGTTCCCTTTCATAAACTCAGACGCATCCTTGGGACGGTTTACGCCCGCCAGATTGAAGACAAAGTCAGCCTGTCTGCAATAGACATCCAGTTCGGCCGGGTCACTGTCCATGTCATATTCGTAAATGGCAAGTTCCTCACCTGCAATGCCGTAATTGCGGGCTTTCCCGTCACGGATGTTGTGCAGCTGGGATACAAGGTTCCGGCCGACAAACCCTCGGGAGCCGGTCACTAAGATTTTCATAAACTAATGGGTTCTGTTTGTCACAGAAAAGAGAAGATATTCATAGTGAATGACAGAAATCATCCAAACCTATAAAACTTACTTTTGGGAAATTATATTGCTTCAATATATGAAAATGATGATCTTCCGTAACAATAAACTTGGCATTAGCACAATTGCACAGTCCACAAACTTATTATCATCCGGATCTGATTTTATCAGATTGAAGTTATAATAAGGAGTAAAGAACAAAGTATAAGGATTATTGAGAATGACATCAATCACCAGCTTAGCTATTTCCACACCTGCCAAACGTTCTAATATTTCCTCATATTCATTAAGAATTTCATCAGAAACGCATAACTGATTCGTTCCATCCAAAAAGCAATCCCAAATCTTACGGTACCTGCTTTTGGGAGAAATGCACTGTATCAAGGCTATTTGTATCTAATACAATTCTATTCATCTCTTCGGAAGTGTACGGACATCAATTTTTCTCAGTTCATCAAGTTTTTCTTGGTTTAAAACTCCCGAATCCCATAAGTCATTCAAGCGGTCATCTAACTTCTGAGAAAAATATTTGGTCAACACTTCTTTAACTTCATTCAATCGCTCCTCCGAACCATCAAAGCAAACATCTTCAAAAGATGTTGTTGAACTGAATTTAATACTGTTGCTGCCATATTCTCAATTATTAGTTTCAATATGGCAAAGATAGTTTTTTTTCTAAAGGAACAATACATTCCCTCTTTCTTTCCTGTTGTATTATTCAAATTAAAGACTTATTCACTCTTGATTTCCGCGCTCTTCGCCTTTTCCTCCATCCCGAGGTCTTCGCGGATGAAACGGAGTTTCAAAAGAAGCTTTTTCATGCCCTCCACATCCAGGCGGGCAGTGTTATGGCTGTGATAGTCCTCTATACGGGCAATATCCTCATTGCCTTCCGTGAAGAACTTGTCATAGTTCAAGTCACGGGTGTCGCAGGGGATGCGGTAGTAGTCGCCCATGTCGACAGCCTTTGCCATCTCTTCGCGGGTTACCAGTGTCTCATACAGTTTCTCGCCGTGGCGCGTGCCGATGGTCTTCACCTCCGTCTCACCGTATTTCGGATTAACCTGCGCGTATGTTTCCTTCAAGGCCTGCGCCAGTACATCCAAGGTGGCGGCAGGAGCCTTCTGCACGAACAGGTCACCGTTATGCCCGTGCTCAAACGCATAGATTACCAGATCCACGGCATCGTCCAGCGTCATCATGAAACGGGTCATGTTGGGGTCCGTTACCGTAATGGGCCTGCCGTTCTTTATCTGCTCCACCCACAAGGGAATTACAGAACCGCGGCTTGCCATCACATTGCCGTAACGGGTACAGCAGATGGTTGTACCAGCTTCCTCACCCAACGCACGGCCCTTGGCTATGGCAACCTTCTCCATCATGGCCTTGCTGATACCCATGGCATTGATGGGATAGGCGGCCTTGTCGGTAGAAAGCACCACCACATTCTTTACACCATGCGCTATGGCGGATTCCAGTACATTGTCCGTACCGATCACATTGGTCTGCACAGCCTGCAACGGAAAGAACTCGCAACTGGGAACCTGCTTCAAGGCGGCGGCGGAGAATACATAATCCACTCCTACCATTGCACCGTCTACAGACTGGCGGTCACGGACATTACCGATATAAAATTTCACCTTGGGATTCTGCAGGTGATGACGCATGTCATCCTGCTTTTTCTCGTCACGGCTGAAAATACGTATTTCCTTGATGTCACTATCAAGAAAACGACGCAATACGGCATTACCGAAGGAACCGGTACCGCCGGTGATTAATAAAATTTTGTCTTTGAATACTGACATATATTTAAAAAATTAAATCTATAATTATTTTCATAAAATCATCTTTACGCCGTTTATTGTTATAATACTGATACATATATTGAACATTTGCTTCTTGTTTAGAAGAAGTATAATAAGTTAATGTATCCAATAATTTGCGTGACTCAATTCTTTTATCATGTTCTATATTAAAATGTATACCAGAAGCAAATACAGGATTTGACAACCCTCCTTCGCCGAATGAATAACAATGTTTTTTGCAACTAATGCTTCTAATGCAGCCAAGCCAAATCCTTCATAAAAAGACAATTGAAAATAATATTTGCTGCGTTTTAAATAATCAATTTTACTCGTTTCGGATATTTCATCCGTAATAATTACATCATTGGTCAAATTATATTTCACAATTAAACTACGCAAATAAGAAGTCCCCTCCCCCACCTTTCCTATAATAATAAATTTATAATCTGAGAACAGTGTATTTTGTTTCAAAACAGAAAATACATACAAAGCTATATCCACACCTTTGCGTTTCACATTATTAACATTTCCCATCCAAACGATTGTAGTAAAAAAATTCTCCTTTACAATTTCATCTTTCATAAAATTAGTAATGTCAATGGTGTGTTCCGAATAAGATAATTTGTTCTTTGTCCTCAAAACTTTAATCACATTATTCATATCAGCTTTTGAAACAATAATACATGATGTTGCAACAAAATAGCAAAGTTTCATGAATATTTTCTGAATATGGTATCTCATAAAAGAGGCATACTCCTTATCTAAATCATCTATTCCACCTGTGAAATAAACATTCTTTCTTAACAGACGGGCTAATAAACCTACAAAAAAAAGACTTACGATAGAAATAAGCAAAGACAAAATCATATTTCCAAAATAACAAAGCATCTAATATATGATTAGATAAAATCACCTCACAACCTAAATCTTGTAACAAAGAAATATCTATATAGTAAAATCGTTGAGTATAAAACAGCTTCATATCCGGTATTTACAACCGATTATTACTCAATATTTTATAGATAATAAGTCAGAAATATGGTTGTTATTTTTAATTGCACATTCTAAAAGGTGAAGATTTAACGCTTTTATTGATTATTAACTCAAAAAGGACATCGACTTGGGTCGTTTCTTCTCTTTTCCTTGCTATTCGTTTCCGATATTCCACTTTTGTTTTGGTCTATCTCATATGTACTGCAAAGGTATTGATTTTTGTTTGATATTGCTCCTTGCTTGCTCCTTGTCGTAGATTAATTTTCACACAGGAATTTTTGTTCTCTTTCTATAGGGGCTTGAAACAATCCATTTATTGGAAACAATTAAAGACGGAGCTGGTTTGCCCCAGTGCTTTTTAAGAAACAGGGCAATTATTTTATCTCCACAAAGGCTCTTGTTCCCAATTATGAGGAAAGCCTAATAAACGAGTTCTTACTGATGGGTATTTCGATAAAAGCTGCTTGAAATCTGCAACAAAAGTGTTGCCCATAGAAATGGAGTTAAGCCAATACACCACATAGCAGAGTTGCGGATAAAGTGTTTGTTCACGGAACGAGAAATCCGTAATCCATGTGTTTGGCATACGCATAGGCATCATTGGCTTGACAGGAAAGACCCGATTTGACAGTCTTGAATGATGGGCGCAGCAATTACGAAGTACGGGTCTGGGTACGGATTAAAAGGCTAAGTGATTATTTTCAGTCATTTAGCCTTTTTAATTATCTAATTTTTCCCCACATTTTCCCCACAGCTGTCTATTTATATATTTTAGAAACATATTTTTCCGTAAAGTTATGTACCTTTGTCGGCAAATAAAGATATTCTCGTCAAACAAATATAAATAAATATAAACATGGAAAAAAACAGAAAAAAACAAATCGTAGTTTTGAGTATAGCTTTAGTTTGCATTTTCATCTTGGTATTTTCATTGTTCCATAAATCAGCGACAAAAGATAGCGCAAATCCTCCTTTAACAAATGTTTTGACTGATAGCATTTCTCAAATTGTCTCAGCTTGTCCTGGCGAAATTGGTGTGGCGGTTATTGTTAATAACAGAGATACGGTTAAGGTCAATAATAAGAGTGTTTATCCTATGATGAGTGTGTTTAAGGTTCATCAGGCATTAGCTCTTTGTAATGACTTTGACAATAAAGGAATTTCACTTGATACCTTAGTAAATATAAATAGGGATAAACTTGACCCAAAGACTTGGAGTCCTATGCTGAAAGATTATTCAGGGCCAGTCATATCATTGACAGTGAGAGATTTGCTGCGTTATACTCTTACTCAGAGTGACAACAATGCAAGCAACCTTATGTTTAAGGATATGGTTAATGTCGCTCAAACAGATAGTTTTATAGCCACACTCATTCCTCGTTCAAGTTTTCAGATAGCTTATACGGAAGAGGAAATGTCGGCTGACCATAACAAGGCTTACTCTAACTATACATCTCCTCTTGGTGCTGCAATGTTGATGAATCGTTTGTTTACTGAAGGTCTTATCGATGATGAGAAACAAAGTTTCATTAAGAATACGTTAAAAGAATGCAAAACAGGTGTAGATAGGATAGCAGCTCCACTTCTTGATAAAGAAGGGGTTGTTATAGCGCATAAGACAGGTTCAGGTTATGTTAATGAAAATGGTGTTCTTGCAGCTCACAATGATGTTGCCTATATATGTCTGCCTAATAATATCAGTTATACCTTAACGGTATTTGTTAAGGATTTCAAGGGAAATGAATCACAAGCGTCACAATATGTTGCGCATATATCAGCTGTAGTATATTCTTTATTAATGCAAACTTCAGTAAAATCTTAAACTGCACTTGCTTTGATAATTAATGATAAACAATCTAAAAGCACTCTAATCGTTATCGGAGTGCTTTTAGATTACTAATCAAATTGCTTCTATTATAATTTGAATCCTCTACTTTTTCTTTCTTCCTGTTGCGGCACTCTTGCTCCATATCTAAGCCTGTGCCATTGCTCCCTGAACCAGTCGGCAATCGGCTTCCTGTTTATTGTCAGGTTCAGCCTGCTTTCATCGTCAGGGTCATTTTCCACCCTTAAAATATCATCCTTTATATCAAAGTTCCGCCTGTGTTGCTCGGAATAGATTTTACCGCTACATTTCAGGGCTTCTTTTTTGACTATAAGACTTTCAGTCATTTCTTTAGAGAATCCCAGCATGGCACAAAACTTTTCCATGCGCAGCATTTCCATGAACATCGGAAACCACCTGAAAGCCTTGTCTATGATTCTGGCGAGCCGTGACAGTTCTTTTTCTTTCATGTCAAGTTCCTGCCTGTGCATTTCTCTGAGATTGTGGATTTGCGTATCATGCTGTTTCTGCATCTGCTGTACTTGGCTCTGCAATTTTTCAATATTGGTGTTCCGTTTTGAAACCTCGTCTTGCAGTTTTTCGTTGGCACGTTCCAGTTCTTTCAGTTTTCCACTCCCGAAAAGAGAAGCAACTCCACTAGTTATGGCTGTCGCTGCGTGGTGGCTGTCTTCTTTAACTTGTCAGTGCGTATTTCTGATTTCACCTGTTTCAGTTCCTGCTCGGCAAGATTTATCTGTTCTTCTTTGTGCCGTTTGGCTGCATCCATGCGTTGCAGTTCAGCTTTCTGCTTCTCAATGATAAAGTCGTTCCGTTCCAGATGCTCCTTACCAGTGACAGCCTTTGACTGCCCGCGTTCCATCAGCAGGATGTCGGATGCAAGGGTCTGCATCTGCATCATGTCATCGTCATTGAGCTTTCGGCTCTTTCCTGTTTCGTGGTTCATCCAGTCGAAAACGATATGGGCATGATAGTTCGGCTTGAACCATCTGTCCCCGACTTTGAAGCTTTCCCTGTCTTCCGCTTCCGGCTGACCGTTCAGCCAATGCCCTTCATCCTTGTGCAGGAAGATTTGCAGCGGTGTGATTCCCCAGCGTCTTTGACACTCCTCACCGAATTTACGCACGTCTGCCAGTGTGGTGTCCGACCTGACAAGCAGCACTCCTTCACGTATGGGGGAGCATCCCGCAATCTTGACTATTTTACCGTTCTTGCCTTTGCGTTCACGCTCCTTTTCCTGCATGGCACGTCCGGTCTTTTCCTTTACCATCTGTCTGATATTGTCATAATGCATCCGCAAATCCGGACTGCCGAAGTCGGGATTTATCCACTGTTCGTTATCGGTGGATAGTTCAGGAACGACATAGATTCTGGACTCTCCGATGTGGCGCATGTATTCGGCAGTCCTCCTGTTGTGAGCCTCGCTCGATGCGATGTTGCAGGGCTTGATATGTATGCTTGATTTTGTTGCCATAGATACTTGTTTTTTGGTTTGTACTTTATTGTTTGCTTTTCCGCTGTCCGTAAACGCATGGGGTTCTTAGGGGTGCAACCCATAAGCGGAGATTGCAAAGAGAGGGTCACTCTTTGCTCTGGGTTCTCAGGGGAGAAACGCCCTGAGTGGGTCATTAGGGTAAAACCCTAATCCCCTCGGGAGAGCCCACAACTACGTAAGCGGAGCGTGTAGTTATAGTGGGCTATATCAATGGCAAGCCATTGTCTGCAAACTCCAGCCTACGGCTTCCGCTCTCCTCCGTCAGGGAGGTTTTTCATCATCGTTGCCGATTGGAGATGCACCGACCAGCACAAGGTCTAAATCGTCTATCAGTTTTTGCAGGACGGGATTCTTCTCTATCATCCGCTGGAGGATTCTCTCAGCCTCGACCAAGTGGTTGGCTGTACTCATCACCTTGCCCTCCCGTATCTGAAAGATAATCCAATCGGCTATGTCGATATGGGCTTCTTTTTGTTTCGGGGTGGCATTCCTTTCGATGATGTCCGAAACCACCACCTTACAAAAGTACATGCTCTCGGCTCGCTGTTTCCACTCGGCATAAGCATCGGCATCGGGAAAGAGAAGCACGGTTCGCCCTGACAGTACACGGAGTTTCTCTTCTCTCATCTGACTCTTACCACCCGTAGCCAGCCATACATAATCGGGGAAGATAGCAGAACCGATAACGGCACTCTTCTCGGATTCCACCAAGACCACCACCTTGTCGGGATGCGTTTTCAACAAGTGTTCCCCGAAAAGGCATTGGGATAGTTGCCAATCCTCTGCCAACACACGCTGCTTTTTCAATATGCTGTGTATCCAGTTCACTGCCGATGTCTGTCCTCCTTGATACGGTGTCCGTCTTCGGGATTGTACTGCATCACCTTTCCCGTGCGTACCTTGCCCGTCCTGTCTATCTGCCAAAAGATAACAGAGCCGTCACGGGTAGCCCCCAAACGGTATTCCTCCAACAACCGCTTCAACACCTCTTTCGCCTTGTCGCCATAGTAGGAAGTAAGGAGTGTGAAGAGGAAACGGAAGAAATTGCTACGCTCGCTTTGCGACTTCTCCACATAGTGAGGGGGAATATAGCCGATGGCTGTCGGCTTACTTTGCTGCTTCACTTTCTTCTGCTCTGCTCTTTGCCTGTCAAAAGAGAAATCATTGGTAGTTCTGTGTTCAGGATGCTCTTGAAAATACTCTTTCGGAGTGTAGTGATACCCACAACCGCTTTCGTGGTTACATCTGCCGACCGATGGATGCAACGGCACATTATTTTCGTCCACGTAATAGACGAAAGAATGCCTGTCTCCGCATTTGGGCAGGTATGCCGTGTTGCCGTTCCTTTATACTTCTGTAATGAATAATTGCCCATAGCTTAGTCCGTTTTTGATGGTTGATTGTCGGCTGTCCCATCCTGTCCCATTGTCCCACACTCTAAGTTGGGACAGTGGGACACTTGGGACACCTGCGTTTTTACTCTCTTTGCTGCGCTGGATGATACGGTTTACGGTGGACTTGCCACAATTCACCTGTGAGGCTATCTCCCTGACGGACTTGCCCGATTGGGAGAGTTGCAGAATTTGGCAATCCCTTTGGCTTGATTCATTGTCGCCCAATTTTTTCAAGTGTTCCTTTTCCGTGGAATAGCCCCTGAACACGAACTGCAAGAAAGCATCCACCTTGTCAATCTCGTAAACGATTACATTATCCGCATCATGAGAGAACGTGCCATAGCGCACTTTAAGCTGCTTCACATAGCGAAGCCCTCCGTCTTGGGCACTTTTTCCAATGGTGAACACGCTGTCAAAGAAATTGTAGAGCCGTTTGCTTCCGGCAAGGTCGTTGGATGTGATGGGACAATCCAAAGAGCGTTTGGGCGTATGTGCTAGGACAAGGATAGAGAGCGCATATTTCTTTTTGAGATTGTTCAGCTGAATCATCAGCGTCCTGCGGCATCGCCTTTCTCCATGGCGCAACACAGGTAGGTAAGATTGTCAATGATGAAAATCTTGCAGTCGGTCTGCACAGCCATCTGTTCAATGCCGCCTATGATAGCTTCCTCAAAGTTGGCATCCAAAAGCTGGTTGCAGTCAATAGACACCCGATAGAGTTTGTCGGGAAAGGTGTAGAGCTCTCCATGCTCGTTGGTATAGCGGAGCTGGAACTGCTTTTCGGACAGTTCAAAGTCCAGATACAGCACATTGTCGGTTCGGGCGATGCGGTCGGCTATCTGCACGGCAAGGATGGACTTGCCCACGTTGGAATCGGCAAACAAGCAGGAGAGTTCCCCCTCGTACCAAAAGCTGTCCCACAGCGCACGGGGCGTAGGCAATAACGATGCTTCAAGAATGGTTTGGTTTGCCGTCTTGATATTCATCATGCCTACACTGTCGGGCATACCGTTATGCGCTTGGGATGCTTTTGTGAGGTCGCCACGTATCAGGTTGATATAGTTCTTATCCTCTTCCATATCATTCACCAGTTACGTGGGTTGGGCTTGCGACGGTGGGAAGAGGATAAGGACTTGTTCAGTTCCTCGTCTGACAACGGTATGGGATTCTTTCGGGCGGTTTCCAGCCACTTGTCCAGTTCGTCACGGTAAAGGCAATAGCGTTTGCCGGGCTTGGTGGCAGGGATTGTCCCTTCTGACAGTTTCATGTAGAGCGTACCCTTAGGGATACCTAAATACTCTGCTGCCTCGTCCACAGACATGGGCACGTGGGTGTCCACCGTTTTGGCATTGTTCACACTGCACTGCTCGGCGAGCAGGCTTTTCAGGCTCATCACTTCGTCTCGAAGCTGAGCGACAACCTCGGGGAGGTCGTTGAAGGTAAGAATTGATTTTTCCATTCGCGTACTCGTCTCTTTTGTAAGACTTGGCGCAAAGGACTGAAATGATATATCCGTGAATATCTCCACGACACGTCATTGCAAAATAATTCCCGAATAATTAAGCCCAGCCATAAATGACGGGTAAAATTACTCGGGAAACGATGTAAAACAGGCGGTTATGAGTTACCGGATGGTTGTCGTTGGTGTCGTGATTATCCTAATTCCGCACATAATCCTCGGGATAGTGGAAATCAAGTTTGCCGTTTTCGGGTTCATCAATGGGAATTTCCGTCTTTAACGGCTCTACCTTGAAATTCTTGATGGTTGATAAGTCTGTATCAGCAAACGATTTCGGGAAAAGGGATTTGATGAACTTGGCACGGTTATCCCCATTGTAGTATCTCTTGTACAGGAAACGCTCAGAGATATTCCATACGAAGTGACGGAGTGGAATGTTGTTGATGTCTTTGGTAAACGGTCTTTGTATGGGCTTCGGGGTATAAGTGTTAAGATTCATCCATTTGTCCACCTCAGTACAGATGTGGTTCACGGTTTCTTGGTCGGCAATGCGAGGCAGGTAATAATGGCAATACTCCATGACCATGCGGATGCGCTCTTCCTTTTCCCGTTGCTCTCTGCTTGCGTAATTGGCACGGTTCTTTTCGTGAAGATCCGGGGCGATAGTAAGCTCTATCGGTTGTGTTTGGATAAGTGTCTCTTCTTTTGTCGGGGATGATTCGGGTACAGGCTCAGGGACTGATGTAGGTCCAGGCACAGATGTGGCTTCTTCAAGTGTATTTTGTGACAGTTCTTCCTGCACCTCTATGGCTTCGGCAATCGTTTCTTTCTTGCCGAACTTGATTTTGTAGATTTCGTATGTATCAAAGATAAGTGTCTGAAAGGAGAGATAGAGCAACCATCCCAACAGGTTACAGCATACGAATACTATCCACCTGACAAAGTTGTCTTGGTTGAAGCTGTCCGCTATTACCAGCGTGGCAATGGAAGATATTAGGACGATGGCGAAGCCGACAAAGCCCAAGATGATGTATTTGTCCTTGATTGATGATTCCATATTTCGTTGAGAGATTGAATGTTCCTGTATTATTTTGTGCAAAGTTAATGCTATTTTTCCCAATTACTGCCCGTTATTTGCGGTTAGAACGGTCTTTTTCAATGTATTTCACGAAATGTCATCATATCATACTCTGTTTCATACTCTGAGGGGCTTATAAATGGTGGCATCAAGCCAAAAACATAGAGGGGCGATTATAGCCTTGTAGCCATAACCGCCCCTCTGAATACCTGTCAATGTGAGACATTTATGCCTCCTTGCGCTTCAAGGTTATCTTGTCCACCACCTGACACATCTGCTGCGCTGCTATCTTGGAATAGATTTGTGTGGTGGTAATGTTCTTATGTCCGAGATAGGCTTGGATGACAGCCATGTCCGTTCCCATTTCCACGTGCAGGCTTCCGAAGCTGTGGCGGGTACAGTGAAAGGTGATTTTCTTGGTTATCCCTGCTGCCGTGAGCCACCGTTGGAGTGGTCCTTGCAGCATCTTATCCTTGAAGCCCTCAAAGATTAGCCCCTCTCCACGTTCTCCCAACAGTCCGTAGGCTTCATCACTGATGGGGTTATGCACTATTTCTTTGGTTTTCTGCATACGGGTGGTAACGAACATCCTGCCGTTGGTGTATGGTTGTATCTGCTGCCACGTGAGCTGTCTGATGTCGCTCTTTCTCAGTCCCGTAAGACAGGCGAAAAGAAAAGCTTTTTTCAAGACCTCCTCCTCACAGGGTGTTTCGGCAAGCCGTATCAGTTCCTCTTGGCTCAAATGCTCCCTGATGGTGGGAATGCACTCGATGCGGTCTAAGAAGCCGTTTGGGTTCTCCTTTATCTTCCTGTCACGGTAAGCGGTGTGCAGCACGGCACGGAAAGTTGACCAATAGCCTGCTGCGGAGTTGATGTGCAGCTTTTGGTTGGTGTGGATGGATTGGGGTGCATCAAGCAGGTATTCCATGAACTTGCGGCACAAATCCACATCCACCTCCTCAAAGGTGCATTTGCCGTTCACGAACCGCTGGAAATGCTTGTATACGTGCTGCCACTTGATATTCTTGCGGTCAGCCAGTCCTTTGAAATAGGCAAGGAAATCGCCCTTCATCTTGGTCTTGTCAAAAAAGCCGTTGTTTTCATTGAAAATGGCTTCGTAGCGCTGGTTGCGCAGGATGACCGCTTTCTTCATCATGCGTGCGTTGAAGTCCCGTTCCTGCTGGTTTGCAGGTTTGGCGAAGATGTAAATTCCTAAGGCTTCACGTGTAATCACTCTCATGGTGACATTGTCACGGTAGCCGGGATAGTAGTCAAGGCATAGTGAATACTGTGTCCCGTTCTTAATCTTGCGCTTACGCAAGGTAACTGTTTTGCATTTACTCATAATAATTATGTTTTAATTGGTTGTATACATTTTGGAGTTGTATCCATGTTTCCGATGGCAAAGGAACAACGTGAAATATCCGTGAATACCTCCACGATACATCATTTTGAAATAATTTTCGATAATCCCGATTTTTCACGGTTATTTGTTCCTTTCAGCATGACACGCTCCACATCTGAGCGCAAAAGCAGGTTTTTCACACCCACCTTTATCTTTTCGATGTGCTTCACCTTGACGATATGGCAGATGTTGGCTGACGAAAGACCATAGATTTGCTGCACCTGCTCAACGGTATAGTAGCGTTCATCGTTCACAAGGTCAGTTCTGCGGAGTTCGTTCAAATGTGATTTGGAGTATAGGTACGCCCGTACTCTCTTTTAGTGGGTATCTTATGGCGATAGGTGTAGGCACGGAGTGCGGTCGGCTTCATGCCGAACAGTTCCTCCACCTCCTCGGTCAGTAGCCAGTCGGTAATTTCGCTAATATCAACTGCCACACCGAAAAACTCGTCAATATGCTTCTTGCTGTAATAGTTCTTTCCTGCGATACGGCAGATGGGGATATGGTTACGCTTGGCGGAAGTGTAAAGCCATGACTGCTTTACCTTAAAAAGGGACATCACCTCCTCGCCCGAATAGAAGTCCAACACTTCTTCGCTTTCCTTTTCCCTTTTTTCTCTTTTGGCAGGTAAGGAAGATGAAGATGATTTCCTTGGTGTGGAGGTGTTGCCGGGCAGGATGCGGTGATAGGGATTGCCCTCCAACATCTGCTCGATGTCGGCTCTGCGGATGAATGCCATGCGGTTGCTGATGCGTGAGGCTTTCAGCTTGCCGATGGCTACAAGTTTGTAAATGTACTGTCGGGAACAGCCCATGAGGATGGCTGCTTTGGAAAAGGTGAGATACTCCTGATGCTGTATCTCCATCAAGGGTTGGGCGACTTTGAAGAGGTTGTTCTTCTGCATCACTCTGGCTCGTTTGGCTTCTGCCTGACAAGCCTCACTGCAATATCTTTGCATACCGCTTCGGGTTACAAAGGACTTGCCGCAAAAACTGCATTTTCTGGTTGCTTTCATACCGTTTTATCGTTTAATGGTTCATTTCTTCAATCCTATATCTCTGAAATGGTAAACGGATGTGAACGGAAGTCAACCATTGTCGCTTTTCTACACAGTGTGACTGTTTCCGCATATCGGGGCGGTTATTGTCGCTTGTCGTAAACGGTTGTAAACCCTTGTCAACTGTCTGCACGGTGTGACAAAAAACAAGCCCCGCAAATTCTCCACGTCAGAAATACGTCTCAAAAATATGTGGAAATTTGGGAAGCGACAAATGGCAACCGAAAAGTGTTAAATTTTAGAATATGCTGGTAATTAAAGATTTACACTCGGATATTTCTGATTAGTTTTGGTTGTTCTATGGTTATAAATACATAAGTAAAAAGTATCCCTATACCTTATTTTATAGTATATAGTGATTATCACTCCCACTTCTCATTTACTTTGTGAATAGTTCGCTATAACCCTTATTTTTGTTTAATCCATTTAGCCTGTCAAAGCTTGGCATACATTTTGTTATGCTAATATAAATAAGAAAACAATGGTATGCATTGTTATTATGTGTATCTTTGCACACTGGGAAATAAATACTATACTTTAGGAGGACGATAAATTTATGAACAATCAATTTACACAAAGAGTGTCCGATATCATCATGTATAGCAAGGAAGAAGCCAACAGGCTGCGAAATAGCTATATTGGTCCCGAACACTTGTTGTTGGGACTGATACGTGAAGGTGAAGGAAAAGCTATCGAGATTTTGTTTAATTTGCAAATAAACTTACAGGACATAAAAAATCAGTTGGAGGCCATTGTGAAAAACAATGCAGAAAATGACACCACCTATGACGAGAATATTAGCTTTAATGACAAAGCATCCAAAGTGTTAAAGCTATGTATTCTAGAGGCTAAGTTATTGAGAAACATTGCGGCTGACTCTGAACATATTTTGTTAGCAATTATGAAGGTCAAGGATAATGCAGCTTTCCACGTCTTGGAAAGCAATGGCGTAACATACGAAAAAATCAAACTCACTTTACAACCAGACACCCATGCAGGTCTGGGGTTCAGTGAGGACGAGGATGAAGACGAGGATATACGTCAGAGTCCAAGTGGCAATAAATCAAATGCAGCACAACAGCAGGCACGCCCGGCACAAAAAAAGCCGGCTAATGACACTCCTGTACTCGACAATTTCGGCACAGACATGACAAAAGCTGCCGAAGAAGGAAAACTAGATCCTGTAGTTGGCCGGGTGAAGGAAATAGAGCGACTGGCACAAATATTGAGCCGTCGCAAGAAAAACAACCCAATTTTGATTGGCGAACCGGGAGTCGGCAAATCTGCCATTGTTGAGGGACTTGCATTACGGATTGTGGAAAAGAAAGTATCACGTATCTTATTTGACAAACGAGTGATAGCTCTTGATATGACTGCCGTTGTCGCAGGCACTAAATATCGTGGACAATTCGAGGAACGTATTCGTTCTATCTTAAACGAGTTGAAGAAGAATCCTAACATCATTCTTTCATCGATGAAATCCACACTATTGTGGGAGCAGGTTCTGCAGCGGGCTCAATGGATGCAGCCAATATGTTGAAACCCGCATTGGCCAGAGGCGAGATTCAATGCATCGGAGCGACGACGTTGGACGAATACCGCCAAAACATTGAAAAAGACGGTGCATTGGAACGTCGGTTCCAAAAGGTTATTGTAGAACCAACAACTGCAGAAGAGACACTTCAGATATTGAAAAATATCAAGGATAAATACGAGGATCATCATAATGTGAACTATACAGATGCAGCCCTTGAAGCTTGTGTGAAACTAACAGACCGATATATCACAGACCGTAACTTCCCCGATAAAGCGATAGATGCTTTAGATGAAGCCGGCTCGCGCGTACATCTTACTAATATCACTGCTCCTAAAGAAATAGAAGAACAGGAAAAACTGATTGATGAGATGAAATCTCTTAAAAATGAAGCTGTCAGGCTACAGAATTTCGAACTGGCCGCCAGTTATCGTGACAAAGAGAAAGAATATACGAATCAGCTTGATACCCTGAAGGAAGAATGGGAAAAAAGTCTGAAGGAAAACCGGGAAACGGTAGATGACGAACAAATAGCTGAAGTCGTTTCCATGATGTCAGGCGTACCTGTACAAAGAATGGCACAGGCTGAAGGAATGAAATTATTAGGAATGAAAGACGATCTGCTTTCTAAAGTTATCGGTCAGGACAAAGCAATCGCCACACTGGTAAAAGCTATTCAAAGAAGCCGTGTAGGCCTGAAAGATCCTAATAAGCCGATTGGTACATTCATGTTTCTAGGTCCGACAGGTGTCGGCAAGACTCATTTGGCCAAGGAGTTAGCGAAACTAATGTTCGGTTCAGCAGATGCACTTATCCGCATTGACATGAGTGAATATATGGAAAAATTCACCGTATCCCGTCTGGTAGGAGCACCTCCCGGATACGTAGGTTATGAAGAAGGTGGGCAGCTGACGGAGAAAGTAAGGCGTAAACCCTACTCTATCGTTTTATTGGATGAAATTGAAAAAGCGCATCCCGATGTATTCAACATATTGTTGCAAGTGATGGATGAAGGTCGGTTGACTGACAGTTATGGCAGAACTGTAGACTTTAAAAATACCATAGTCATCATGACATCTAATATTGGAACCCGCCAACTGAAAGAATTCGGAAAAGGAATCGGATTTGCCGCCCAGGTCCGTACTGATGACAAAGAATACTCGCGCAGCGTGATTACAAAAGCTTTGAATAAGTCTTTTGCGCCCGAATTCATCAATCGTTTGGACGAAATAATAACTTTCGACCAACTCGATCTGGATGCACTGACCCGGATTATTGATATTGAACTTAAGGGCCTTTACAGTCGTGTGAAAAACATTGGTTACAAGCTTGTTATTGACGAAGATGCCAAAAAGTTTGTAGCCACCAAAGGTTACGATGTACAGTTTGGAGCACGCCCATTGAAACGTGCCATCCAAAACAACTTGGAGGATGGCATCTCCGAGCTGATACTTGGATCAGAAATGGCAGCTGGTGACACGATCAAGGTAAGCTATGACAAAGAAAAAGACCTCATTGTCATGACTGTGGAAAAGTAAAGAGTCCAAAGTTATTCAAAAAATAACAGACAAAATGTCAGATATCACTGTATCTGGCATTTTTTGCCCATCATCCAACAAAAAGACGATTCAAACGTATATATAACATAATAACTTAAAACCATAAATAGTATGCAAAAAGGAAATATTGGGGTAACCACTGAGAACATTTTCCCCATCATTAAAAAGTTCTTATACAGTGATCATGAAATATTCCTCCGTGAATTAGTTTCTAATGCAGTAGATGCCACACAGAAGCTGAAAACCCTTGCATCTAAAGGTGAATTCAAAGGAGAGATGGGAGATCTTACCATTAAAGTAAGCTTAGGAAAAGATACCATCACCATTTCCGACCGGGGTATCGGACTTACAGCCGAAGAGATCGACAAATATATCAATCAGATAGCTTTTTCAGGTGCTAACGACTTCCTTGAAAAATATAAAGATGATGCCAATGCCATCATCGGACACTTTGGTCTGGGTTTCTATTCTGCCTTCATGGTAGCCAAAAAAGTGGAAATCATCACAAAATCCCACCAAGAAGGAGCACAAGCTGTGAAATGGACTTGCGACGGAAGCCCTGAGTTCACTATCGAAAACGTTGAAAAAGAAAGCCGCGGATCGGATATTATCCTTTATATAGATGATGACTGCAAGGAATTTCTGGAAGAAACACGTATTTCTTCATTGCTGACTAAATATTGCCGCTTCCTTCCTATCCCCATTGAATTCGGCAAAAAGAAAGAATGGAAAGATGGAAAGCAGGTTGAAACAAACGAAGACAACGTAATCAACGAAACCTATCCTTTATGGACACGCAAACCGGTAGAGCTGAAAGACGAAGATTATAAGAAATTCTATCGGGAGTTATATCCTATGGCAGACGAACCTCTGTTCTGGATCCACCTGAATGTGGATTATCCGTTCAATCTGACAGGTATTCTGTACTTCCCGAAAGTGAAGAGCAACATTGAATTACAAAAAAACAAAATCCAACTTACTGCAACCAGGTCTATGTCACCGACTCGGTAGAAGGTATTGTTCCAGACTTCCTGACCCTGTTACACGGAGTGATTGACTCACCGGATATCCCGTTGAACGTATCCCGTTCTTACTTGCAGAGCGATTCCAACGTGAAGAAAATCTCCACTTATATTTCTAAGAAAGTATCAGACCGCCTGCAAGCCATTTTTAAGAATGACCGCAAAGAATTCGAGGAGAAATGGGATGATTTGAAGATTTTCATCAACTACGGCATGTTGACTCAAGAAGATTTCTACGAAAAGGCTAATAAATTTGCTCTGCTGAAAGACACAGATGACAAATATTATACTTACGAAGAATACCAAAGCTTGATCAAAGATAACCAAACAGATAAGGACGGCAACTTGATTTATCTGTATGCTACCCATGCAGACGAACAATACAGCTACATTGATGCGGCCAAAAACAAAGGCTACAACGTATTGTTAATGGATGGTCAGCTGGATGTAGCCATGGTAAGTATGCTCGAGCAGAAATTTGAAAAGAGCCGCTTCACCCGTGTGGACAGTGATGTAATTGACCACCTGATTGCTAAAGAAGAGCGCAAAGATGCCAGTTTGGAAGTTGGCCAACGCGATATTCTATCTTCCGTATTCCGCAGTCAGTTACCACAGATGAAGAAAGTGGAATTCAATGTGGAAACACAATCTTTAGGCGAGACAGGAACTCCTATCATGATTACCCAAAGTGAATATATGCGCCGTATGAAAGAAATGGCCAATATCCAGGCAGGTATGAGTTTCTATGGAGAAATGCCGGATATGTTTAACTTGGTTCTGAATGTCGACCACAAACTGGTGAAACAAGTTTTGAATGATGCGGACAACTCTTGCAAAGCTGCTCTTGAACCTATTGAAGCTGAAATGACCAGTCTGAATAAACGTCACGACGAACTTCACAAAGCACAGGAAGGTAAAAAAGCCGATGAAATACCTCAAGCAGAAAAAGATGAATTAAGTGATGTTGAGAAAAAGTTGGCCGATGAAAAGACCAAGAAAGAAGCTGTTTTAGGTGAATACGCAGGTGGTAACAAAGTAATCCGCCAATTGATTGACCTTGCTCTGTTACAAAACAACATGTTGAAAGGTGAAGCTTTGACAAACTTTGTAAAACGCAGTATCGAACTGATTTAACAAATCTATCACATTTTGCTATCAAAAGCGTCGGGAAGTTCATTTCCGGCGCTTTTTTATTCTAAAAAACGATTGGAAACGAAGATTTCTTTCTATATTTGGAGCGACACATACAAAGATTCGACATCCATGAAACATTATCTATATATACTTTTTCTTCTCTTTTTACTACTTCCTCCCATCCATGCACAGAAAGTGGGACTGGTACTGAGCGGAGGAGGTGCCAAAGGCCTAACCCATATCGGCATTATCCGCGCATTAGAAGAAAACGGTATCCCCATAGATTATATTGCAGGCACATCCATGGGATCCATTGTCGGTTCACTTTATGCCATGGGCTATTCTCCCGATGAAATGGAGGCTTTACTCAAATCCGATGACTTCAAACGCTGGTATTCAGGTAATGTGGAAGAGAAATACATCTATTATTTCAAGAAAAATCCTCCAACACCCGAATTTATCAACATCCGTATCTCCTTAAAAGACTCGCTGAAGAATGTCAAACCTCAGTTTTTGCCTACCAGCATTGTAGATCCCATTCAGATGAATATTGTATTTCTGCAATTATTCGGTCAGGCAACAGCTGCAAGCAAGGCCAATTTTGACAGCCTATATATTCCCTTCCGCTGTATAGCTTCGGATGTGTACAACAAAAGACCACTGATATTGAAAAAAGGAGATCTGGGAGATGCCGTACGTGCCTCCATGAGTTTTCCTGCCATGTTCAAGCCTATCGAAATAGACTCGATACTGGCATACGACGGTGGCATTTACAATAATTTTCCAGTGAATGTAATGCGTGATACCTTCCATCCAGATATCATTATAGGAAGTGCCGTATCCGCCAATCCGGGCAAACCCAAGGAAGGTGACATTATGGGGCAACTGGAAAATATGATTATGCAAAAGACAGATTACTCTTTACCCGATTCCCTCGGCATCCTCATGACCTTTAAATATGATGATGTCAATTTAATGGACTTCCAGCGCTTTGACGAGTTGCATGACATTGGTTATAAACGTGCCATAGAAATGATGGACTCCATAAAAAGCCGAATTCATCGAAGAATCACCCCCGAACAAGTGAAAGTTAAACGACTGGCTATAAGAGCAATTTACCGGATTTCCGTTTCAAAAGAGTTAATATAACCGGTGCCAATGAACAGCAAAAGCAATATATACAAAAAGAGTTTCATGAAAACGACTCCGATGTTTTCACTATGGAGGATGTCAAACGAGCATATTTCCGTTTGTTGTCCGATAATATTATATCCGAAATCATTCCTCATGCCGTTTATAATGAGAAAGACCAAACCTACGACTTGAATCTTCGAGTCAAAATGGAGCCAATCTCTCCGTTCGTGTCGGTGGAAACGTGTCTTCCAGTGGCTCCAATCAAGTCTATTTTGGTGCTTCTTATCAAAACTTGAACTATTATTCAAAAGAATTTAATTTTGACGGACAGTTAGGTCGGGTCTACAATAATGTACAACTTGCAGCACGAATCGATTTTCCAACCAAACTGCCTACATCTTATAAATTCATAGCCTCGATCTCTACCTTCGATTATTTCAAAGAAGCCAAATTCTTTTCCAACAAAGACAATCCGGCTTTCAACAAGAAAAGGGAAGAGTTTGTAAAATTGAAGGTGTCATTACCGTTTCTAAGCCGTAAAAAAGCTGAATTCGGTATGGGTATAGCCCGTATGGAGGACAGGTACTTCCAAACCAATATCATCGACTTCAGCGAGACAAAACATGATGAAAGCACTTATTCTATCTTCGGAGGCTCTATCGTATTGGAAGGAAGTACCTTGAATGCCCGCCAATTTGCCACACAAGGAAGTCGTGAAAAAATGGCTGCACAAATTTTCACCGGCACAGAACATTTCAGATCAGGTGTATCCAAAGTGACTAAAGGCACACCGAAGCCTTATAAAAAAGTACAATCCTGGCTTCAAGTTTCATATCAGAACGAAACATACCATAAGGTAAGCCCTAAGTTTACTTTGGGAGCGTATCTGGAGCATATTACTCATCCCGAAATTTCTCCAACAATTATACGGCTACATTAATGCAGGCAGGAGAATTCACTCCGACAGCCCATAGCAAAGTAACCTATAATGAGGCTTTCCGTGCTAATCAATATGCCGGAGTCGGCACCATGCCCATCTACCAGTTAAGCGAGTCTTTTCAATTACGCGGAGAATTTTATGGATTTATACCCATCTTTCCTATCAAGAAAGATGAATATGGACAAGCATATTACGGGAAAGCTTTCACAAAATTCGAATATCTTGGAGAAATTTCATTAGTCTTTCAATTATCGTTCGGTTCTATCAGTGCCTATGTAAATCACTATAGCTCACCGTCTAACGATTGGAATGTAGGTTTAACACTAGGCTGGCAGCTGTTTAATTCCCGTTTCGTCGAATAATTTTTAGAAAAAAGTTTTAGTAAAACGCTTGCATTTTCAAAAAAAGTCCGTATCTTTGCACCCGTTAAAACGAAAGAACAATAAACAATGGCCGCGTAGCTCAACTGAATAGAGTAGCTGACTACGGATCAGCCGGTTACAGGTTTGAATCCTGTCGCGGTCACCACCAAAAAGTTCGATTAGTTTTACAATGGCCGCGTAGCTCAACTG
>ENA-OQCX01000439-OQCX01000439.1-human-gut-metagenome-genome-assembly--contig:-NODE-439-length-21586-cov-2.015565_pt1 | contig 21586 bp, 30 predicted proteins | sample MGYA00242762_ERZ504587 | MGnify/ENA primary metagenome ERZ504587 (study PRJEB26092, sample SAMD00036337) | human gut metagenome | host: Homo sapiens | study: EMG produced TPA metagenomics assembly of... | reverse complement strand
TCGGAAACGGAGAACGTACCGGTACGTTGACATTATTACACTTGGCATGAATATGTATTCCCAGGGTGTTAGATCCGGGACTTGATTTCTCGAATATGAAAAAGATCCGTGAGACTTATGAACGCCTGACAAGAATTGCAGGTATACGACCGTCAGCCATATTCCGGAGATCTGGTGTTTACGGCATTTTCGGGATCTCATCAGGATGCGATCGCAAAAGGTATGGCATGGAGAGATGAGAAGAAATGTGACAAATGGACGGTTCCATATCTGCCGATCGATCCGAAGGATGTCGGAAGAGAATACGATTCAGACGTTATCCGTATCAACAGCCAGTCCGGTAAGGGCGGCGTAAATTACATCTTAATGCACAGCCACGGAATCAATCTTCCAAAGGCAATGCGTGAAGAAGTAGGATATATGGTAAAAGATGTATCGGATAAAGCACACAAGGAGCTGACACCGGATTGGGTATACCAGATCTTCTCAGATCATTATATTAACACAAAATCCATCTTCCACATCGATGAGTGCCATTTTAAACAGGTAGATGGAATCACTGCGGAAGTGACGATCAATCATGCAGGAGAGAGCAAAGTGATCACTTCGAATGGAAACGGACGTCTGGATGCAGTAAGCAATGCGATCAAGCAGTATTTTAACATCAGCTATGAATTATCCTTCTATGAGGAGCATTCGCTTACAAAGGGATCTTCTTCTAAGGCTGTGGCTTATGTGGGAATTATCTGCAACGGAAAGACATTCTGGGGTGTAGGAATCGATCCGGATATCATCAGAGCTTCCATTGAAGCCTTGATCGTTGCGGTAAATAAGATTGAAGAACTTGGGAGTGCTGATGCATGTACGGATGCAAGAATGATCGAGATCATGAATTATGTACAGGCAAATTATATTGACATTACATTAGATGACCTGGCAGAAAACTTCTTCCTGTCCAAACCTTATCTGTCAAAATACATTAAGGAAAAATCCGGAATGACATTTGGGGATCTGGTGAAGAAGATCCGCATGAAGAAAGCGAAAGCACTGCTCAAGAGCAGCAATATGACGGTTGAGAATATTGCAATGTCGGTAGGATATCAGAATGTGGAACATTTACAGACATGTTCAAGGAAGACTTATGATATGACTCCGATGCAAGTTTAGAAATCAGAAATAGAATATGTAATGAAAAGTGACGGGGATGTGCCGGAAGGTGCATCCCTTTTAAAAGTGCGTAAACGGAAAAATAAAAATATACATATAAAAAGATAGGAATCGAGATGGATTTCATGTATAATAAATAATAGACTTTACAGAAAACATGATTGGGAGGAAGAGATAGAAATGTTAAAGTACATATTGATGATCCTTGGCGGTGTGATTTTTATCGCAGGATACTACTTCATGCAGCAGAATGAAGGCAGGGGGAAGACGATGATGTTCTATTCGTTGTTTACTTATGCCGGACTGACACTGGTGATCCTTTCCGGGGCAAGAGTCTGGATCCTTCTTTGAAGGACTCGGAAAGAACGGGGAGATGATCCAGCTGGCAGTAGAAGTTGCCTGCTTTGTAATTGGTGCGGAATTGCTTCTGAAGCCTGCATTCGAAGACCAGAAAGAGATCGGAACAAAGAAGAATATTACACCACGTGGATCCGGAGATTCATTCAGTGCGAAGGCAAATAAGAAAGAAAGCACAAAGAAGACGAAGAAAAATAATAATCAGATTAAAAGAAGTTACAGTACAGGGAATAAAAAGTATCGTAAAATAAGACTTGCATAAGCAAGTCTTATTTTTTATGTACGGTATTTAATTCACGAATTATTTACCTTCAACCATCTTGTCGAACTTCTTAGTAAATGCTAACATGATAACTCCGCAGGCAACGATGATGATTGTAACAGCACCATATGCTTTAACGAAGTCAAAAGTTTCCGAGCCAGTTATAAAGTGGTCCGTAAGCTTTACCAGAGAAGAAGATGATCAGTGGCCATACACCAAGCATAGTTCCAAGAAGTTTCTTTGGAGCATATTTGCTGATGAATGAGTTTCCAAGTGGTGAGAAGATAATTCTCCGACTGACATAAATACTGATGCCAGGATGATTACCCAGATACCAACTGGATCTTTTGTGCCCTGTCCTGAAAGTGCAGCAGCAAGAACGAAGGATCCTGTACAAAGACCAAGGATGATAATTCCGATAGCAGTCTTTGTGAACATTCCCCAGTCACCCTGTGGACGCTGTCTCATCTTAGCCCAGATTCCTGCGAATACAGGACAAAGGATGATACAAAGAAGTCCGTTCATTGAGTCGAACCATGCAGTAGCATCTCGAAGGAACCAATGTTCCAGTTAGCCCATCCAAGTCCTGCTTCTGATACTGGACCGAATTCATAGTAAACAGGCATGTAAGCCATGTACCAGATCAGCCAGAAAATACCAGAGAAGAGTGTTACGATGCAGATAGCAATCACACGGTTTTTCTCAAGTTTGGTAAGAGGTGCATTGTCTTTCTCTTTGTCGGCTTTGTCAACATTTTCTGTACGGTTGTCAACAAGGAATGGTTTCTTTCCGGCTTCGCCGAAGGACTTCATTCCAACGAACCACCATACGCAGTCGATGAACAGGAAGATTCCACAAACCAGGAACATAGTACGGTATCCAGCGCTCTTTCCAACAAGTGAAAGGAAGTAGTTCCGCAGAAAGAACCGATGTTAACGAACATGTACTGTAAGTTGAATACAGTGTCGAGTTCGTCCTGATCAGCTAATGGGAAGAGACGTCCGTTGATACCAGATACGTTTCCTTTGAAGAAACCAGTTCCGATAGAAACGAGAATGATCATTGCCCATAACATTGCGATGCCGTTAGCCTCTGTTGCTCTCCATGCACACAGATAACCAAGACCCATAAGGATCTCACCAACAGGAACAAGAATACGAGGACTAATCCAACGGTCAGCGATATATCCACCGATGATAGGTGTGATATAAGTAAATGCTACCAGGTTAGAACTCATTGCAGCACCAACGGATTTGTCAAGTCCAAGACCACCGTTTGCTGCAGTGGCTGCGATGAAAATCGTAAGCCCCCATTTAGCTGCATAGTATGCAAGTCTTTCAAAAGAATAAGTCAGACAGCACGCATAGAACCAAATGGTAATTTTTTCTTAGTGTTCTCCATGAGATTCACCCTCCAATATGAAATTTTTCTTTGGTTTTAACAATACGAGGAAAAACCTCTCATGCTTAAAACTCTCAACGTAGCTAATCTTATCACAAACCAGACTAAAGTACAACTAATTGTTTAAGAAAAAGTTAAGGTTTTTTATATTTTGTTAGGAATATATATGTTGATATGTAATAAAACGACCATATATAGACGGAAAATGTAAGCAAAAATCACTAAATGATAATAGGAATCAAAAATAAACAGAAGCGGTTATAGAGAAACCTATAGAGAGAACACATAGAAGAGTTTATAGATAATTTACAAATAATTATAAAGTATTTTCTTGAATAATCAACTATATAAGGATATAATAAGACACAGATTTTGTAAAGGGGAAAATGATATGGCGAATTATTACCGTGTGGCATATAAAGAGTCACAGAATACGTTGAAGCAGATCTGCGAACTTTTCCGAGTGGACAGCAGTGATATTACGATTAAGTTCGTGATGACAGTGATGGGACGCTTGTGTTCTATTTTATGTGGGAATATGGAAACCCGGGAGGCGGTACGCCGGGAGGAATGACTTTTTTTTGTCATTAAGTATATTGTAGTCTGGGCATTGGCATTTGTTGCGGCAGTGATACTGAACAGAACAATCTGGAGAAAGGTGTTATCGACAACGGCGGTCGGGGATGCAGAAGATCAGTTTGACAGACGATGCAGATTGAACGGTGGACCGGTGAGTTCCGAAATCCACTTTTTTGATGATCACTTTGACAGTGTAACTGCGAAAAAGACAAGATCATTTTCGTACAAAGATGTCACAAAGATCCTGGAGACGAAAGAGGCATTCGGTGTAGTTGTGAAGGCAGATCCCGAGACGGTCGGATCGGCGAGAGCGATGATCGGATTTCCAAAGACTGCACTGGAAGGAAACAATACGGACGAACTGGCAGAATTTCTTTTGGAAAGATGCAGGAATATGAAGAGAAAAAAAGTGAAGAAGTTTTAGAATGGAACACTGCAGATGAAAAGGCTATGTGCGTACGGAACAAAGTACGGGGACACATAGCTTTTTATATTTATGCAGGATTTATGCGGGTCGTCAAGTATTTAACAAAAAACAACACAAAGTATTGCGTTAAAGTAGCAAAAACAGTATAATATAATTGGAAAAAATTTGGTTTTACTTTTCAATACAGAAAAAGCAAAAAACCCAATTTGAAATAATGAAAATGGAGGGCTAGACTATGGGCAACATGGCAGCAGGTAATGCAGCAGGTAAGAGAATCAACAGTTTACTTGATGCAGGCAGTTTTGTTGAGATCGGTGGAGCAGTAACAGCAAGAACGACTGATTTTAACATGCAGGAAAAAGAAACTCCGGCAGACGGTGTGATCACCGGATATGGAGTGATCGATGGAAATCTGGTATACGTATACAGCCAGGACGCCACTGTTTTAAATGGCGCGATCGGCGAGATGCATGCAAAGAAGATTTCTAATATCTATGATATGGCAATGAAGATGGGAGCACCGGTCATCGGACTGGTTGACTGTGCCGGATTCAGACTTCAGGAAGCAACAGATGCATTAGAAGCATTTGGAAAGCTTTATCAGAAACAGTCAATGGCTTCCGGAGTGATCCCTCAGATCACAGCAATCTTCGGAACATGCGGCGGTGGACTTTCTATCGTACCGGCTCTGACAGATTTTACATTTATGGAAGCAAAGAACGGTAAATTATTTACCAATACTCCGAATGCAATTCCTGGAAATGACATTTCCAAATGTGATACATCTTCTGCGGCATTCCAGAGCGAGACAACAGGTCTTGTGGACGGAACAGGGTCAGAAGAAGATATCCTTGCAGACATCCGTTCTCTTGTATGTATGTTACCGTGTAACAATGAAGAGGATTCTTCTTATGAAGAATGTAACGATGATCTGAACCGTGTATGTGCAGACCTTGCGAATGCAAAAGAAGACACAGCGATCGCTCTTACAATGATTTCTGATGACAACATCTTCTGCGAAGTGAAGAAAGCATATGCAAAAGATATGGTGACTGGATTCATCAAACTGAATGGTATGACTGTTGGTGCAGTTGCTAACCGTTCGAAAGTATATAATGAAGAAGCTGAAGTGGAGGCTGAATTTGACGGCTCACTTTCTGCTGACGGAGCTGAAAAGGCTGCAGAATTCGTACAGTTCTGTGATGCATTCAATATCCCTGTACTGACACTTACGAATGTAAGCGGATTTACAGCAAGCAAATACGATGAGAAACGTATCGCAAAATCAGCAGCAAAACTTACTTATGCATTTGCAGATGCAACAGTACCGAAGGTAAATGTTGTGATCGGTAAAGCATTCGGAAGCGCTTATGTGACAATGAACAGCAAGCAGTCGGAGCAGATATGGTATATGCATGGCCGGATGCAGAGATCGGAATGATGGATGCAAACCAGGCAGCTAAGATCATGTATGCGGACGCTGATGCAGCAACCATCAGAGAGAAAGCAGCAGAATACAAGAATCTGCAGTCAAGCCCATTATCAGCAGCGAAAAGAGGATATGTGGATACGATCATCGAAGCAGCAGATACAAGAAAATATGTGATCGGCGCATTTGAGATGTTATTCACAAAAAGAGAGGATCGTCCGGCAAAGAAACACGGTACGGTTTAGAGAGGTGAGGCAAAGTGAAGAAAAAAATAAGCGTATTACTTTGTGTGCTTGTCGCAATGCTCTGCTTTACCGCTTGCGGAAGTAAGAAAGAAAATCTTCAGTATGATAAATCAACGATCACACAGGCAACAGATTTTCTGATCGAGTATTGCAACAGTGCAGATGCAGATACTATCGAACAGTGGAACAAGATGACAGATTTTCAGATCGAATCCCAGCTGAACCAGGCGGGTGTTCCATTTACAAAAGATAGTTTCCTTGCAGCTCTGGATGCATGGCAGCAGGGAACAAAAGAGTGTGGGGAATATGTAAGCCACGGTGATTACAAATTCGAGCCATCCTCTGATGAACTGAAAGTAACGGCCAGTGCAAAATTCAAAGACCGTGATGCAGACATTACATTTGTTTTTGATGAGGACCTTTATCTGGACAGTACAACGATCGATGCACATTACAGCATCGGTGAGATCATGGAAAAAGCAGGACTGAATACAATCCTTGGAATGGGTACCGTATTCGTAATCCTGATCTTTATCTCAATTCTGATCTCCCTGTTCAAATACATTCCTGCACTTGAAGAAAAATTCAAGAACAAAGGAAAAGCAGAAAGCACACAGGAAGCAGCTCCGGCTCCGGCAGCAGTTGCAGCACCTGTAGTAGAAGAAGCATCGAATGATGATGAACTGGCAGCAGTTATTTCCGCAGCGATCGCTGCTTATGAAGCAGAAGCCGGTGGAAGCACAGACGGCTTCGTAGTAAGAAGCATCAAGCGTCGTCCATCAAATAAGTGGCACGCATAATTAATTAGGAGGATGAATTCAATGAAAAATTATACAATCACAGTGAATGGCAATGTATATGATGTAACAGTAGAAGAAAACGGAGCAGGTGCAGCACCGGTTGCAAGACCTGCAGCAGCACCGAAGGCAGCGCCTGCGGCAGCACCAGCACCAAAGGCAGCACCTGCAGGCGGAGCCGGATCCATCGAAGTAAAAGCCGGAGCAGCAGGAAAAGTATTCAAGATCGAAGCAAATGTAGGTCAGGCTGTAAAGAAAGGTGATGCAGTTGTCATCATCGAGGCTATGAAGATGGAGATTCCAGTTGTAGCACCGGAAGACGGAACCGTTGCAAGCATTGATGTAGCAGTAGGCGATGCAATTGATTCAGGCGCTGTTCTTGCTACATTGAACTAACATCATTTATATGGTGTTTATCTAACACGACTGGAGGTTAAAAAATGGAATATATAACGACAACATTAGGAAACCTCGTGCATCAGACGGCGTTTTTCAGTCTTACATGGGGCAATGTAGTCATGATCGCGGTTGCATGTGTTTTCCTTTATCTTGCAATCAGACACGGATTCGAGCCTCTGCTTCTTGTTCCAATCGCATTCGGTATGTTACTGGTTAACATTTATCCGGACATCATGCTTCATGCAGAAGATGCGGCAAATGGAACAGGCGGACTGCTTTACTACTTCTATAAACTGGATGAGTGGTCAATCCTCCCTTCCCTGATCTTCATGGGTGTAGGAGCGATGACAGACTTCGGACCACTGATTGCTAACCCTAAGAGCTTCCTTCTTGGTGCCTCTGCTCAGTTCGGTATCTTTGCAGCATACCTTGGAGCGATGGCTATGGGATTCTCTGACAAAGCGGCAGCAGCGATCTCAATCATTGGTGGAGCTGATGGACCTACCTCTATCTTCCTTGCAGGTAAGTTACAGCAGACAGCTTTACTTGGACCAATCGCAGTAGCGGCATATTCTTATATGTCACTGGTGCCGATCATCCAGCCACCGATCATGAAGCTTCTGACAACAGAAAAAGAACGTAAGATTAAGATGGAACAGTTAAGACCTGTTTCTAAGCTTGAGAAGATCTTATTCCCGGTCATCGTTACGATCGTTGTGTGTGTAATTCTTCCTACAACAGCACCACTGGTTGGTATGTTAATGCTTGGTAACCTGTTCCGTGAGTCTGGAGTTGTAAGACAGTTAACAGAGACAGCTTCCAATGCAATGATGTACATCGTAGTTATCCTGCTTGGAACATCCGTAGGAGCAACAACAAGTGCTGAGGCATTCCTTAATATGGATACGATTAAGATCGTAATTCTTGGTCTGATTCGCATTCGCATTCGGTACAGCGGCAGGTGTACTGTTCGGTAACTGATGTGTGTTGCAACACATGGTAAGGTTAATCCACTGATTGGTTCTGCCGGTGTATCTGCAGTTCCAATGGCAGCCAGAGTATCACAGAAGGTCGGAGCTGAAGCAGACCCGACAAACTTCCTTCTGATGCATGCTATGGGACCAAACGTTGCGGGTGTTATCGGTACAGCCGTAGCTGCCGGAACATTCATGGCAATCTTTGGCGTAGGAATTTAAGCGATATATAATTAGGAGGAAAGAAAATGGCAGATATAGTAAAAAAACCTGTAGAGATTACAGAAACGATCCTGCGTGATGCGCATCAGTCTCTGATCGCAACTCGTATGACAACAGAGCAGATGCTCCCGATCGTTGATAAAATGGACAAGGTTGGGTATCATTCCGTAGAGTGCTGGGGTGGAGCTACATTCGATGCATCTCTTCGTTTCTTAAAAGAAGATCCATGGGAAAGACTTCGTAAATTCCGTGATGGATTCAAGAATACAAAACTTCAGATGTTGTTCCGTGGACAGAACATCTTAGGATATCGTCCATATGCAGATGATGTGGTAGAATATTTCGTACAGAAATCTGCTGCCAACGGAATCGACATCATCCGTATCTTTGACTGCTTAAATGATCTTCGTAATCTGAAGACAGCAGTTAAGGCTGCAAACAAAGAAAAAGTAGAAGCTCAGATCGCATTATCTTACACTTTAGGTGATGCTTATACACTGGATTACTGGGTAGACATTGCCAAGAAGATTGAAGAGATGGGTGCAAACTCTATCTGTATCAAAGATATGGCTGGTCTTCTGACACCGTATAAGGCAACAGAGCTGATCGGAGCAATGAAAGAAGCTGTAGACTTCCAATCCAGCTTCATACACACTACACATCAGGTGTTGCTTCTATGACTTACATGAAAGCAGTAGAGGCGGTGTAGATGTCATTGATACCGCAATCTCACCATTCGCACTTGGAACATCTCAGCCTGCAACAGAAGTTATGGTTGAGACATTCAAGGGAACACCTTATGATACAGGATTAGACCAGAAACTTCTGGCAGAGATCGCTGACTACTTCCGTCCGATCCGTGACGAGGCTCTTGACAGTGGACTCCTTAATCCAAAGAACCTTGGTGTTAACATCAAGACTCTTCTGTATCAGGTACCAGGCGGAATGCTTTCTAACCTGACATCTCAGTTAAAAGAGCAGGGTGCTGAAGACAAGTTCTACGATGTACTTGAAGAAGTTCCAAGAGTACGTAAAGATCTTGGAGAACCACCACTTGTAACACCTTCCTCACAGATCGTTGGTACACAGGCTGTATTTAACGTACTGATGGGAGAACGTTACAAAGTTGCTACAAAAGAGACAAAAGACCTCTTAAGTGGAAAATACGGACAGACAGTAAAACCGATGAATCCAGACGTGATCAAGAAAGTACTTGGAGACGATCCTGAGATCATCACATGCCGTCCGGCAGATCTGATTCCGGATGAATTAGACACACTCCGCAAAGAATGCGAACAGTGGATTCAGCAGGATGAAGATGTACTGTCTTATGCTCTGTTCCCACAGGTTGCTGTAGACTTCTTCAAGTATAGAGAAGCACAGCAGACAAAGGTGGATGCGACAGTAGCGGATACGGAAAACGGAAGTTATCCTGTATAGGTTTTCGAGAGGACGTCAAGTGTAGAAGTTCCTGATTCAATGCGACTTCGGGTGCTTGCAAGGCGTAAGCGAAAAAAAGACGATAAGATAAGAACCGAATACATTCGGGACGGAAAATCCTGATTGATTTTCGCCTCAGGTATTCTTTTGGGATGTGCTTGTAGCACATCCCAAATCTTATTTTATCGTCTTTTTTCACCAACTCCTTGCAAAGCACCCTGCGAATGCATTGAACCAGGAACTTCTACACTTGACTGTTCGCGAAAATATGCGGAGGATAGCGGGGGGTGTGGCTTCTCAGAAAGTAGTGGAAAAAGCGAGATGAAAAACGTTTCCGGCTGGAGCCCAATAGCTTGGTGGTAACAGTAAATTCACTTTCGGGTGTCGGTGTGTGTGGCTAAGGGATAGGTGGCGGTATGGGTGAGCAGATATCGTTGATGGGATTAGAAGATGTTAAAAGAAAAGTTGGGAAAATCAGGATTCAAGATGTGCTACAAGCACAGCTTGAAAGAATACCTGAGGTGAGAAATCATTAAGATTTCTCGCTGAATGTATTCGGTGCCTGATTTTTCCCAACTTTTCTTTGTTACATCTTCTTTCCCGGCATAAGCATCTGCTCACCCATACCGCCACCTATCCCGTAACCACATATGCCCCACCCGAACTAATTGACTATTCCCCCACAAAGCTATATAATAAAACCATTGTTTGAAAAAGAGGTACATCGCATGAGCGTAAAAAATGAACTGCTGAAGATGATCGATGAAAGATATCAGAAATTCAGCAAAGGACAGAAAAAACTGGCGGATTTTATCCGTGAGGATTATGATAAAGCGGCTTTTTTGACGGCTGCGAAGATGGGGGAAGAGGTTGGTGTCAGTGAATCGACAGTTGTGAGATTTGCAACTGCCCTTGGATATGACGGATATCCGGAGTTCCAGAAGGCTCTGGGAGAACTGGTGCGGATGAAGCTGAATTCCATCCAGCGTATGGAAGTGACGTATGGGCGGATCAGCCAGGGGGAGATCCTGCTTCGGTTCTGCATTCGGATATTGAGAAGATCAAGCTTACGATGGAAGCAATTGACCATGAGGCATTTGAAATGGCGTAGATACGATCTTAAAAGCAAAACGGATTTATGTGATCGGAATCAGAAGCTGCTCGCCGCTCGCAAGCTTCTTAAGCTTTTATCTGAATCTGATCTGCGAGAATGTAACGGCTGTCAATACGAACAGTTCCAGCGAGATTTTTGAACAACTGATCCGTGTCAGTGAAGATGATGTGGTGATAGGGATCAGTTTTCCGAGATATTCCATGCGTACTTTGAAAGCACTGGAATTTGCAAGCAATCGGAAAGCTACGGTGATCACACTGACAGACAGTGTACATTCTCCGATGACGTTGTATTCTTCCTGCAACCTGATCGCAAGAAGCGATATGGCATCCATTGTAGATTCACTGGTGGCACCTTTGAGTGTGATCAATGCACTGGTCGTAGCGCTCTGTATGAAGAAGCAGAAAGAGGTTATTACAACGCTTGAGACACTGGAACAGATCTGGGATGAATATCAGGTGTACAGTAAGGATGAACTGAATATGGTGGGGGATCGAGTTGAACTTTCCGGAAATGAAAATGGAAAACCAGAGAAGGATAATGGAAGATGAGTAAAGTAGTTATCGTTGGAGGAGGAGCGGCAGGAATGTTCGCTTCTATCGCAGCAGCCGAATGCGGACATCAGGTTGTAGTATATGAGAAGAATGAAAAGCTTGGAAAAAAATTGTATATTACAGGAAAAGGAAGATGCAATATAACCAATGCTTGCGATATGGAAGGATTATTTGAGGCAGTCAGAACAAATGCAAAGTTCTTATACAGCAGTTTTTACGGATACACGAATCAGCAGGTGATCGATTTCTTTGAGCGGATCAATGTGCCAGTGAAGATTGAACGTGGAGACCGTGTATTTCCGGTGTCGGATCGTTCTTCGGATGTCATCCGTGGTCTGGAACGGGAGATGGACCGTCTGGGCGTGGAAGTGCATCTGCGCACGGCAGTAAAAAAAATAGTGGAAAAAGACGGACATTTTGAAAAAGTAATACTGGGAGACCAGACGCAGGTTTGTGCAGATGTCATGTATCGTGGCAACGGGCGGATTGTCTTATCAGTCAACCGGATCCACCGGTGATGGCTTCCGCTTTGCAGAAAGCCTCGGTCATACCGTGACGGAATGTATGCCGGCGCTGGTACCGATGGAATGCAAAGAGGACTGGGTGCCCGAACTGCAGGGACTTTCTCTTCGGAATGTTAATGTGACGATCTGTGACGGAAAGAAAAAGCTGTACGACGATTTCGGAGAAATGTTATTTACGCATTATGGTGTGAGCGGACCGCTGATCTTAAGTGCGAGCAGTTATGTCGGAAAGAAACTGAAAGCAAAAGAACTGACTCTTAAGATCGATCTGAAACCGGCGCTTTCAGAGGAGCAGCTGGATCACAGGGTGCTCCGTGAATTTGAGGAGAATCAGAATCGTCAGTTTAAGAATGCGGTACACAAGCTGTTCCCGTCAAAACTGATTCCGGTTATGATCGAATTGAGCGGGATCGATCCGGAAAAGAAAGTCAATGTGATTACAAAAGAAGAACGTCTGGGATTCGTCAGACTGATCAAGAATCTTGAGTGTACGCTTACAGGTCTGAGAGATTACAATGAAGCGATCATCACAAAAGGTGGAATCAAGATCAAAGAAGTCGATCCGGGAACGATGGAATCAAGACTTGTGAAAGGATTGCATTTTGCCGGAGAGGTTCTGGATCTGGATGCAGTGACGGGTGGATTTAACCTTCAGATCGCCTGGTCTACAGCGTATGCGGCGGGAACCGGAATAGAAAGCGCAGATGAATAAAATAGAAAATAAAAACAGAGGAGAGATACCATGGGATATAATGTGGCGATAGACGGACCGGCAGGTGCCGGAAAAAGCACGATTGCGAAGCTTGTAGCAAAGGAAAAAGGATACATTTACGTAGATACAGGAGCCATGTACAGAGGTCTTGCGATTCATTTTCTGGATAAAGGGATCCAGCCGCAAGAGACAGAGAAAGTGATCGAAGCATGCAAGGATGCGGAAGTGACGATCGCATATGAAGATGCCGTACAGCATGTATACCTGAACGGAAAGGATATTTCATCACGTCTGAGAAATGAAGAGGTGGGAAATATGGCATCTGTAACCTCCGCAATTCCGGAAGTGCGTAAGAAACTGCTGGAATTGCAGCAGAATCTTGCAAAGACACAGAATGTGATCATGGACGGAAGAGACATCGGAACCTGTGTTCTTCCGCATGCGGATGTGAAAGTATATCTGACGGCAAGCGTTGAGACGCGAGCTAAGAGACGTTACCAGGAACTGCAGGAAAAAGGAGAAGACTGTAATCTGGAAGAGATCGCACATGACATTGAAGAGCGTGACCGCAGAGATATGACGCGTGAGATCGCACCGCTGAAGCAGGCGGAGGATGCGGTTCTTGTAGACAGCTCGGACATGACGATCGCCGAAGTGGTGAAAACGATCGTAGATCTGTGCAGATAGATAAAGTTGGCAGAGAAAGGAATTGCATGATATGAATGTCGAACTTGCAAAGACAGCAGGATTCTGCTTCGGAGTGAAGCGTGCGGTAGATACCGTATACCAACAGATAGAACAATACCGGGGAGAGAAGATATTTACCTACGGACCGATCATCCATAATGAAGAAGTGATCAAGGATCTGAGAAGCCACGGTGTAGAAGTCCTGAATGATGAAGAAGAACTGAAAACGGCAGATGCGGATGTGGTAGTGATACGGTCCCATGGTGTGGCGAAATATATCTACGATATCCTGGAAGAACGTGGAATCACCTGTGTGGATGCAACGTGTCCTTTCGTGAAGAAGATTCATAAGATCGTTGCAGAAAAAAGCGCAGGGGTCGGATACATTGTGATTGTCGGAAACGGTGAGCATCCGGAGGTGCAGGGAATCCGCGGCTGGGCAGGAGAACAGGTGACGGTGGTGCAGACACAGGAAGATGCAGAACGATTTGAATTGCCGGATAAAGATCAGAAAGTATGTATCGTGGCCCAGACGACATTTAACTACAATAAATTCAAAGAATTAGTTGAAATTATTTCGAAAAAGAGGTATGATATAGTTGTTTTAAATACGATTTGCAATGCGACGAAAGAAAGGCAGACTGAAGCCCGTCAAATTGCAGCGAGAGTAGATGCTATGGTTGTGATAGGTGATAAACGTAGTTCGAATACTCAGAAGCTATTTGAAATCTGCAAAGAGGAATGTTTGAATACGTACTATATACAGACACTTGACGATTTGGATATTAATCAATTAAGGTCCGTGGAATCAGTAGGTATTACAGCAGGGGCATCCACGCCCAATAAAATAATTGAGGAGGTTCAAAATAATGTCAGAATTAACTTTTGAACAAATGTTAGAAGAGTCTTTTAAGACAATAAGAAATGGAGAGGTTGTAGATGGTACAGTCATCGACGTTAAACCTGATGAAATCATCTTGAATATAGGCTACAAAGCAGACGGTATCATTACAAGAAACGAATATACTAACGAGGCAAATGTTGATCTTACAACAGTTGTATCTGTTGGTGATCAGATGAGCGCAAAAGTCCTGAAGGTAAATGACGGAGAAGGACAGGTTCTGGCTGACATACAAGAGACTTGCAGCAGAAAAAGGAAATGAAAGATTAAAAGAAGCATTCGAGAATCATGAAGTATTAAAAGCTCCTGTAACTCAGATTCTTGGCGGTGGATTAAGCGTAGTAGTTGACGAAGCAAGAGTATTCATTCCTGCAAGCCTTGTTTCTGACACATATGAAAAAGACCTGAGCAAATATCAGGGACAGGAGATCGAGTTCGTGATCAGCGAGTTCAATCCTAGAAGAAACCGCGTGATCGGTGACAGAAGACAGCTTCTTGTTGCTGAACGTGCTGAAAAACAGAAAGAACTGTTTGCAAAGATCAGTGTAGGAGACAGAATGGAAGGAACTGTAAAGAACGTTACAGATTTCGGTGCATTCATCGATCTTGGAGGAGTAGATGGTCTTCTTCATATCTCCGAAATGTCTTGGGGACGTGTTGAGAATCCTAAGAAAGTATTCCAGGTAGGAGATAAAGTGGAAGTGATGATCAAAGATATCCATGATACAAAGATCGCACTCAGCCTGAAATTCCCGGAGACAAATCCATGGGCAAATGCAGCAGAGGATTATGCAGTAGGAACAGTGATCACAGGAAAAGTTGCAAGAATGACAGACTTCGGAGCATTCGTTGAATTAGCTCCTGGAGTAGATGCATTACTTCATGTTTCACAGATTTCAAGAGCTCATGTTGACAAACCGTCAGACGTACTTTCAGTAGGACAGGAGATCACAGCTCAGGTCGTAGACCTGAACGAAGCTGAGAAGAAGATCAGCCTGAGCATGAAAGCATTAGAGCAGCCGGAAGAAGCTTCTGAAGAGACAGACGCTGAATAATATTGTGACAGATATACAAGGATAGAGGTGATTTCCTCTATCCTTTCTGAAGCTAAAGATAACAATGAGCCGAGATAAGTAAAAAGGCTCAATGATGTACTATCTTGGGAAACCTGCCTATGGCAGGTTTTCTGTGTGTATATGCATTTGTTAAAAATGCGACAAGATGTTCATGAAAATATACAATGGAATTAGTCACTTTCTATAGAAAATTGTCTATTTTTCCTGTATATTATATAAAGAGTAAATAGGAAGGAAGGAAAAAAGGATGGCATTGTTAACATTTAAGGTGGAATCCACCCGGATGACGGCAAGAGCCTGGCTAAAGATAAGGCAATTGTCGAAGTAAAACCTAAGGGCGATCTGGTGTATCCTGTATCACAGCATATCGGTGCTCCGGCAAATCCTGTGGTAGCTGTTGGCGATCATGTTTTAAAAGGCCAGATGATAGCAGAAGCAGGAGGATTTGTGTCTGCTCCGATCTATGCATCTGTATCCGGAACAGTAAAGGCTATTGCACCGCATCTGAACCCGACAGGTGGAAGAGTGAACAGTATCGTGATCGAGAATGATGGCGAGTACAAAGAAGTGGAATATCCGGAAGTGACTCCGTTAGAAGATATGAGCAAAGAAGACATTCTGAATGCGATTGGAACAGCGGGAGTTGTAGGTATGGGTGGTGCAGGTTTCCCTACCAGAGTAAAGCTTTCACCGAAGGAACCGGAAAAGATTGATTATATCATTGCAAACTGTGCAGAGTGTGAGCCATATATCACCGCTGACTACAGAACAATGATCGAGACTCCGGAAAAGCTGGTCGGAGGAATGAAGATCATTCTCCGTCTGTTCGACAACGCAAAAGGAATCTTTGGCGTAGAGGACAACAAACCGGATTGTATCGAAAAATTAAAAGAACTGACGAAAGATGAACCACGTATCGAGGTGATGGCTCTGAAGACCAAGTATCCTCAGGGTGGTGAGCGTCAGCTTATCTATGCAACAACAGGACGTGCGATCAATTCTGCAATGCTTCCGGCAGATGCAGGATGCGTCGTAGACAACGTGGCTACAATGGTAAGTGTTTACCAGGCAGTGGTAGAAGGAAAGCCTTCTATGGAGCGTGTAGTGACAGTCAGCGGTGACGCAGTTGCAGAACCAGGTAACTTCAGAGTTCCGTTTGGTATGAATCAGCAGGAACTGGTAGAAGCAGCAGGAGGATTTAAGACAGAGCCTGAGAAACTCATCTCCGGTGGTCCGATGATGGGATTCTCCATGTTCTCATTAGATGTACCTGTAACAAAGACATCTTCATCAATTCTTGGATTTACCAAAGATGAAGTGGCTAAGATGGAGCCGTCTGCATGTATCAACTGCGGACGCTGCGTAGAAGCCTGTCCAAGCCGCCTGATTCCATCGAGACTGGCGGATTATGCAGAACATCATGACGAAGAGAAGTTTACAAAACATGAAGGACTCGAATGTATGGAATGTGGTTCGTGCAGTTTCGTATGTCCGGCAAAACGGCCGCTGAAACAGGCGATCGGATCTATGAGAAAGATTGCTTTAGCGAACCGTAGAAAGAAAAAATAAAACAAGAAAGAAGAAGAGGTGAACAAAAGTGAGTGAGAACAATTTGAAAATGTCATCTTCACCACATATTCGTTCCAAAGCGACTACCAGTAATATTATGATGCTGGTGGCCATCGCACTTTTGCCGGCATCTGCATTTGGTGTATGGAACTTTGGACTGCCGGCATTCGGAATGCTGGTTACAACAACAGTTGTAGCAGTATTGACGGAATACATATACGAAAAATTAATGCACAAGAAGATTACGATCAATGACTGGAGTGCAGCAGTAACAGGACTGTTACTCGGACTGAATATGCCTCCTACAGCTCCGTGGTGGATGGGAGCAATCGGTAGTGTATTTGCTATTCTGATCGTAAAACAGTTATTCGGAGGTCTGGGACAGAACTTTATGAACCCGGCTCTCGGCGCAAGATGCTTCCTTCTGCTTTCATTTACAAGCCAGATGACAAGCTTTGTATATGATGGTGTGACAGGGGCTACACCACTTGCACAGTTAAAAGCAGGTAATACAGTGAATACGATGGATATGCTGATCGGTAGAATTCCTGGAACAATCGGTGAGACATCCGTGATTGCAATCGTGATCGGAGCAATCTTCCTGATTCTTATGGGAGTAATTGATCTCAGAATTCCTGGAACATACATTGTTACATTTGTGATCTTTGTCGGAATCTTCGGACATATTGCAAATCCGGATGTCGGATTCTTTGATCCACAGTACATCACAGCACATCTCTGCGGAGGCGGACTGATGCTTGGTGCATGGTTCATGGCAACCGATTATGTAACATCTCCGATCACACCGAAAGGACAGTTTGTATACGGTATTATCCTTGGTGTGTTAACAGGTCTGTTCCGTCTGTTTGGCGGTTCCGCAGAAGGAGTTTCTTATGCGATCATCATCAGTAACCTTCTGGTGCCATTGATCGAGAGAGTTACTCTTCCAAAACCATTTGGTAAAGGAGGAGAAAAATAATGAATAAGATTGTTAAGAATACACTGATCCTTACACTGATTACTGTAATTGCAGGATTCCTTCTTGGTGCGGTATATGAAGTTACCAAGACTCCGATCGCACAGTCACAGGAGACAGCCAAAAAAGAAGCATGGCAGGCAGTATTTTCAGATGTAAAACTGGATGATTTCAAAGCAGAAGATGTAGATCAGAAGGCTGCAGACAAAGCTGTAAAAGATATGGGTGTCAATGCAACGATCGACGAAGTCTGTACAGCAGGTGATGCAGGATATGTCATCACAACAACAGACAAAGACGGATTCGGCGGCAATATCCAGATTACAGTTGGTATTAAGAAAGACGGTACGATCAACGGTGTATCTATTCTTTCTATCAGCGAGACAGCAGGTCTTGGTATGAAAGCTACAGAGCCTTCATTCTATAACCAGTATGTAAATAAACAGGCTGATAAATTCGTGGTTTCCAAAGACGGTGGAGACGGAGAACAGATCGATGCCTTAAGTGGTGCAACCATTACTTCAAGAGCAGTAACAGGAGCTGTCAATGCAGCACTCGGATATTATCAGAATGCATTTAAATAAACAGGAGGTAGTTAGTCATGAATAAATGTACTGAAAGAGTATATAACGGTCTGATCAAAGAAAATCCTACCTTCGTTCTGATGTTAGGAATGTGTCCGACCCTGGCGGTAACAACATCCGCTATTAACGGTTTAGGTATGGGACTGTCCACAACAGTCGTACTTGTACTGTCGAATATGTTGATCTCTATGTTACGTAAGGTGATTCCGGATTCAGTCAGAATGCCGGCATTCATCGTAGTCGTAGCATCTTTTCGTAACAATTGTACAGTTCCTTTTAGAGGGATTCGTTCCAAGTCTGTATGATTCACTTGGACTTTACATCCCGCTGATTGTTGTTAACTGTATTATCCTTGGACGTGCAGAAGTTATGCATCCAAGAACCCGGTACTTCCATCTATCTTTGATGGTATTGGTATGGGACTTGGATTTACATTTGGTCTGACCTGTATCGCGATCGTGCGTGAGTTTATCGGAACCGGAGCAATCTTCGGTGTTCAGATTCTTCCACTTGCAGACGCAGCAGCAGGAAAAGGCGGATATGTACCGGTAACAATCTTCATCCTGCCGGCAGGAGCATTCCTTGTTCTTGCATTCCTGGTTGCAGGTATGAACAGACTGAAGAGACACGCAGCACAGAAAGGCAAGAAGATTGCCGAGCCACAGGGATGCGGCACAGACTGTGCATCATGCGGCGGATGCGGAAGCAAAGTATTCCCGACAGGGAATGAAGAGTAGGAGGAGTACATAGTATGAAAGAGTTATTGATTATTGCAATTGGTTCAGCTATCGTAAATAACGTTGTACTCAGCCAGTTCCTTGGAATCTGTCCGTTCCTTGGTGTTTCGAAGAAGGTTGAGACTGCAACCGGTATGGGTGGAGCAGTTGTATTCGTTATCACATTATCATCATTCTTTACGGGACTGATCTATAAATTCATTCTGGTTCCGCTGGGATTTGAATATCTGCAGACAATCGTATTCATTCTGTTTATCGCAGCTCTGGTACAGTTTGTAGAAATGTTCCTGAAGAAGAGTATGCCATCCCTTTACAATGCACTTGGTGTGTATCTTCCACTGATCACAACAAAACTGTGCGGTTCTTGGTGTGGCACTTACAAATGTTCAGAAAGAATATTCTATCTTAGAAGGTGTTGTCAATGGTATTGGTACATCTGTCGGATTCCTGATCGCGATCGTGATCATGGCCGGTATCCGTGAGAAGATGGAATACAATGATATTTCAGAGTCCTTCCAGGGAACTCCGATCGTACTGATCACAGCTTGTCTGATGGCGATCGCGTTCTGTGGATTCTCAGGATTAATTTAGGAGGAGGCAGACAATGAGTGTTACAGGTATTATTCTTGCGGCAGTTATCGTAGGAGGCACCGGATTATTCATTGGTGTATTCCTCGGCGTTGCCGGTAAGAAATTTGCGGTAGAGGTAGATGAAAGAGAAGAAGCCATCCTGGGCGTTCTTCCTGGAAATAACTGCGGTGGCTGTGGTTATGCCGGATGTTCCGGACTTGCAGCAGCGATCGTAAAAGGAGAAGCTGAAGTCGGCGGATGTCCGGTCGGAGGCGCTCCGGTAGCAGCAAAAGTCGGAGAGATCATGGGCGTTGCTGCAGGTGCACAGGTACACGAAGTTGCATTTGTAAAATGTGGCGGAGACTGTGAGAAAGCAAAACAGGAATATGAATATCACGGACTGAGCGACTGTACTATGGTCAACATGATGCAGGACGGCGGACCGAAAGCCTGTTCTTATGGATGTCTTGGAGACGGAAGCTGTGTTCAGGCATGTCCGTTCGATGCGATCCACATTGTAAACGGTGTGGCAGTTGTAGATAAAGAAGCATGTAAAGCATGTGGAAAATGTGTAGCTGTATGTCCAAAACACCTGATCGAGATCGTGCCATATGATCAGAAGCATCTGGTAAAATGTAATTCACAGGACAAAGGTAAAGCAGTTATGCAGCATGTACAGCCGGATGTATCGGATGTAAGATGTGTGAGAAAGCATGTAAGTTTGAAGCTGTTACAGTGGAAAATAACATTGCGCACATCGACTACGAGAAATGTAAAGACTGTGGTGCCTGTGCAGTAAAATGTCCGAAGAAGTTATCTCATAACAGGATGAAAAAGATATTGAAAGACGGATTTGTATTATTAAAAAATGATATAAAGAAGGCAAAATGGGCGGTTATATTTATAATCGCCTATTTTGTATTTGGAAGTCAATTTCTGCCGGGTATCTGCCCTATGGTCTGGATCACGGGATTTCCCTGTCCGGCATGCGGACTTACAAGAGCAGGAATCCGGCTTTTGCATCTGGACTTCAAAGGAGCATGGAAGATGCACCCGTTTATCTATGTATTTGCAGCAGGTGTGGTGATATTTGCATGGAAGCGCTATATCTGTAAGAAGCCGATTGGAAAATGGTTTAAGACAGGCTGTGTCGTGTGTGTGGTTCTTATGGTGATTTACTACGTGTGGCGTATGTATCGGTATTTTCCGGACCAGCCGCCAATGAGTTATTACCACTATAATCTGCTTCGACTGCTCATGGATGTTGCGTTCGGAGCCTTGAAATGATAAGATAGACGCAAAAATAAGTAAGGCAAAGGAGAATGACAGATGGATGAAGAAAATAAGCAGGTAACCGCTGACGAGGTCTACAGTTACGGTGAATCAACAGAAGAATCGACAGGAGAGCCGGAAGCAACCGGATCAGAGGATTCACAGGATAATAAATTCGTATATCAGGATAATCAATATGACTACAGTCAGCAGTACAGCCGGAACAGAAATGAGCAGTCAGACAACTCTCCAATGGATTTAAAAGACTGGATACTGACATTGATCGTATTACTGATCCCGTGTGTTGGAATAGTCATGTATTTCGTATGGGCATTCGAAAGTAACGGTAATATTAACCGGAGAAACTTCTGCAGAGCACAGCTGATCATATTCGCAGTATTACTGGGGATTTATCTGGTGTTGTTTATGCTGTTCGGCGTGGTTGCATTTAGCCGGGTGGTGGGTTATTAAATTTGTTTGGGATTTAATTTATTAACTGGGAAGCGGCCTCTCAGTCCTTGAAGGAAACAATAGATAAGGCTTCTTGTTCAGTTCCATACCATAAGAAACACTAAGAGAAGTCAGAATACACCTAAAAGACAAAGGAACTC
>ENA-OQCX01000438-OQCX01000438.1-human-gut-metagenome-genome-assembly--contig:-NODE-438-length-21594-cov-2.086645_pt1 | contig 21594 bp, 26 predicted proteins | sample MGYA00242762_ERZ504587 | MGnify/ENA primary metagenome ERZ504587 (study PRJEB26092, sample SAMD00036337) | human gut metagenome | host: Homo sapiens | study: EMG produced TPA metagenomics assembly of... | reverse complement strand
GCGTCTATGACCCGGAAGTATTCGGAAGCTACGACGGCTACGGAACCAGTGGTAAAACTTACCCCTTGCAGCGTACCATTTTCTGTTGGTGTAAATTTGAAATTTTTTAAATTTGTTAACTGAAGATTATTATGAAATTAAATATTAAAAAACGTAGGCGCTTGCCTTTTGTTGGGAGGTACATTGTTGACGGTTACATCCTGCAACGATTTGCTTGACCTTGACCCTGTGAGCCAAATTACTCCCGACTCTTTTTACAAGACAGCCGATCAGTTAGGGGCTTACATGATTAATTACTATGGTGAATTACAGAACCCGTTCAGCGGTGCCATGTTTCATGGCGGAGGTTACGATGATGGAATTGCCCGCTCCGACGGAAATACAGACATTCAGGTAGTAGGAGGAGGAAACACACAGCTTTTTGTTCCCGACAAATGGGAGGTGTCCGGTGGAAAGCAATTGCAGGGATGGTATGGAACTGTACGTGCGTTCAACTATTTCTTGAAGACATCCGAAGCAAGAAATGAAGCCGGTGAAATAGAAGGCGACGACAAGTTAATCCTGAACTACATCGGTGAGGGCTACTTTTTCCGTGCATTGACTTACTACCGCATGTTGGCTTTATATGGAGACCTTCCCATTGTTACTGAAGTGTTGGAAGATAACAACGAGGTAATTGTAGAAAATAGCAAACGGGCTCCACGCAATGAAGTTGTCCGTTTCATCTTGAGCGATTTGGATAAAGCCATCGAACGTCTGTATGACCGTGACCACTTTAAGGGTCAACGTGTAAACAAGCAGACAGCCGCTCTCTTGAAATCACGCGTTGCCTTGTTTGAAGCTACTTTCGAGAAATACCACAAAGGTTCAGGCCGCGTGCCGGGCGATGCTAACTGGCCGGGTGCAAGATGGCTTATAACCAAGGAAAGACCTTTAACATTGAAGCGGAAATCGATTTTTTCCTGGACGAGGCCATGAAAGCTGCCACATTGGCGGTAGGTACAACTGAACTGACCACAAACAATGGAGTGTTACAGCCGGAAATCGGACAGATTGAAGGATGGAATCCTTATTTTGAAATGTTCAGCCAACCGAGCCTGAAAGATGTCCCCGAAGTTCTGTTGTGGAAAGAATATAACTTTGATCTAGCATCAAGCACAATGCCATCTACCGTTCACGAATCGGTGCCCGAAGCGGCTATACCCGTCCGTTCATCGAATCATTCCTCATGAAAGACGGACTGCCTATCTACGCAACCGGAGGACAATACCAGTACAAAGGCGACAAGACTATTGATGACGTAAAGACCGACAGAGACTTGCGTCTACAGCTCTTCGTATGGGGTGAAAGCACGTTGGTATTCTCTGACCCCGATGCTGGGGAAGAACAAGTGGGTGACACATTTGATTTTCCCAACTTGATTTCCCTAGAAGCTCAGACCCGTATGATTTCCGGCTATCAGTCACGCAAGTTCTATGCGTATGACTACAGTCAAGGAAAGAGCGACGAACAGCAAGGCACCAATGCCTGCCCGGCATTCCGTGTGGCTGAGGGCATGCTGAACTACCTGGAAGCCTGCTATGAAAAGAACGGAAGGCTGGATGCTACCGCCGCAAGCTATTGGAGGAAAATACGTCAGCGCGCCGGCGTAAGCGATGATTTCGAGAAAACCATTGCAGCTACTGATTTGAATAAAGAAAGTGACTTCGGAGTTTATTCGGGTACACAGCAGGTAGACAAGACACTTTACAATATCCGCCGTGAACGTATGCAGGAATTGTTCAGTGAAGGATTCCGTTTTGCCGACTTGATTCGCTGGCGTTCTTTCGACCGCCTCATCACGACCAAATGGGTTCCTGAAGGCGTAAACTTCTGGGATGAGATGTACACGCACTTCAAGACAGACCCTAACGACAAAGATGATCCACGTGACTTGCTTATTGCCGACGGTTCCGCCAATGCCAACATGTCAATGAAGGAAATGAGCAAGTATGTGCGTCCGTATAGTATCAATACATTGGAAACCAACGAACTACTCAACGGATATACATGGCGTGAAGCTTATTATCTTTATCCTCTGGGTATTACAGACATTCGTACAGGCTCTGCCGACCGAGATTTGAACAACAGTAACTTGTATCAGAATCTGTACTGGCCTATCCAAGCTGGTGGACGTGCTGAAAAATAAACGATTGGCGGAAGCTATCTTGATTTTTCAATAGGTAAACATGATAACCCCTCCTTTAGCAGTCTAAAGACTGCCGAGGAGGGGTTTTATTTAACATGAGTTCGATATTTCAATTAATACAGAAGCGAAGTTAAATCACTAAAGTGTTTTTGCAAATGTATAAATAAAAAGATTTGATTGAACAGATTTTGAATAGAATTAGTAAAAAAAATATCTGCTATAGTTGGCTTTTTCTTCGTTCTATAACTATACTTATAAAGAAATGTTTCCTATATAATATGTTTAAGTTAATAAATATCGAAAAGCTTTAGTAAAATAGAATTATGTTAAAAAACATATGTTATAATATTACACAAATGTAATCTTTGTTATATTTGCGCGTTTTTATTTTAAATTAAACAAGATATGAAAAAGATTATTGTGCCAATTTTAGCTTGTATGCTTACAAGCGGCATCTATGCTCAGAAAGCGTAGAAGGAGTCAAATTTACTGATAACTGGTCTGTTGGGGTCAATGCGGGTGTAACCAGTCCGCTTACTCACAGTGCATTTTTTAGAAATATGCGTGCCACATGGGGCATCGGGTTGGGTAAACAGGTTACACCTGTGTTCGGATTAGGTATTGAAGCCATGACAAGTATTAATACGACAGCCAGTAAAACAGCCTTTGACAATATGAATTTGAGTCTGTTGACTACTATCAATCTGAATAATCTTTTTGGAGGTTATCTTGGCACTCCACGTTTGTTTGAAGTGGAAACGGTTGCCGGTATAGGATGGCTGCATTATCCATGAATGGAGATGGTGATCTGAACAGTATGTCAAGTAAGTTAGGCTTGAATTTTAATTTCAATTTAGGGGAGGAAAAAGCATGGACGCTTGGTCTCAAGCCTGCTCTTGTATATGATATGAATGCGAATGGCTTTGAAATACATGCTTTAATGCCAACCGTGCGGCATGGGAAATTACTGCTGGACTAAAATATCATTTTGCATGCAGTAACGGAAAGCATCATGCATCTTTCGCCAAATTGTATGACCAAACTGAAGTGGATGCGCTGAACGCGCAAGTGAACAGTTTACGTCAAGAGAATGCGGACAAGAATGCTGAATTGGAAGCGGCCAGTCAGAAAACAGCTGAATTGGAAAAAGAATTGTCTAGATTGTAGAAACCAGGGCCCCACAATTGTAACAGATACTATCACTAATAACAGAAAGACATTGGAATCTGTGGTAACATTCCGTCAGGGTGGTATTTCGGTGGAATCCTCACAGATACCTAACGTGGAACGTATCGCTACTTATTTGAGAAACCACAAGGCTGCAACTGTATCTATCAAGGGGTATGCTTCTCCGGAAGGAAAGGCAGAGGTGAACGCACGTATCGCAAGGCAACGTGCCGAAGCTGTCAGAAATATGCTGGTCAAGAGATATAAGATTGCCGAAAGCCGGATCGCAGCAGAAGGTCAGGGTGTTGGTAATATGTTTGAAGAACCGGACTGGAATCGTGTAAGTATCTGTACTATACATGAGAACTAACCGATAAATATTTGAATTGTGTGTAGGCCGGAGTGTGGGAAACATCTCCGGCTCTTTTACTGTTCATGAATTCAGGTGACAGTGTCTTTACACACAGTTTGTTGGATATTAATTGAATATTTAAATTTATAAATGTGATGAAAAAAGTTTTTTTAACCGTATTGTTTGCGTTAATCTGTACTATGGGATTTTCGCAGGTGTCTTTTAATGTAAAGGCTGGTCTTAACCTTAGTAGTTATATTGGTGAGAATTCAGATCACTCCGAATTTAAACCCGGAGCACGTATCGGAGTGGGGATGGAGTATCAGTTTAATGATATGATATCTTTACAGCCTTCATTGTTTTTTTCGCAAAAGGGGGCAAAATATTCAAGTGGATTTGACGGAAATATAATAGATGCTGATGCTGATGTGAAAATTAACCAGCTCTATCTTGAATTGCCTGTTAACGTACAGTTTCGTTTTAATATTGCAGATAACACCAACCTTGTCATGCTACAGGCCCTTATTTGGCTTGCGGAGTAGGTGGTAAGGCTAAATTCGATGGTGACGCATCCGTTGGAGGCATCCATATTAATGGTGATGACAAAATAGACACATTCGGTGATGACGGACTGGATTACAACAGATTTGATGCAGGATGGAACATTGGTCTGGGTGTGGAGTTCGGAAAGATTCTCGTAGGTCTTGATACCCAACTTGGTTTTTGCAAGGTAATGGATGGCGATGCCCCCCATAATGCAAATATAGGCATTACTTTAGGATATAAATTCTAAGCAAACTCTTTCATACCCCCTCTCCAGTCTGTGCTGGTTTGCACGGTTTTGAGAGGGGTTTTATTATAATTTTCACAACCGATGTCAGTTCTTGGCGAAAGTAAGAAAATAGCAGTAAGGTAGTTGAAAAAGTTAGAGACATTCAGAAAATAGTATAAAGGCCGCTTTACCATCATGTATGCAGGTTATTTTATCATTATTGCCAGCAAGAAACCATTTAAAACAATCATTGGGAAGGAAAAAAGAAGTAGTTTTTTTATCAAAATGTAAAATTAGACAGTATCTAAATTCTCCATAAAAAATTGTGTATTGCTTTTTTATATCTATATTTGCAATTTCAATAGTTTTATTGCCAAATGGTTTTAATATGAAACGAATTCAAGTACTGTTATTATTTATAGTCATTTCTTGTTCCATGTTTGCACAAGACAGGCTTTCTCTGTTCATAGGCAGGGCGAACAAGTATGCAGCTGTGGAGTTATCCGACTATCGGAAACGTTTATGCGTAGAATATAATATATCTAATCAATTATTGGATGATTATTACAGAAGATGTGGTAGTAATTGGGGGAATGTCGGTTTGGCTCTTGAAATAGCAAAGACTTCCGGCAGGCATATGCGGGAGGTGTGTGACTATTACAAGCGTTACCACCGGAATGGCTGGAATCGTATATTGGTAGAGATAGGCATAAAACCAGGTCGATGTACTATGATCATTTATGAGGATTCGTTATCATAGCGAATGCTGGCGTGAACATTATTGCTCTTATTGTGACCATCATGATAAGCATCATCGCAAGCATTATAAAAAACACAAGCGTCATAAACATCATAAAATGGCACGATGATGATGATGATTGGGATGATGACGATGAAGACGATTAACACACTTATATATTTTTAAAAAATGAAAAAGATCTTTATTTTTTTAGGACTGATGTTTGTCATGTTGAGCAGTACCTACGCTCAAAAAGGCAGACAGGCAATTGGATTTGGATTAAGTTACGGAACAGAAATTGAAAGTGCTGGATTGGGAATTAAATACCAGTACAATATCACTAATCCTCTCCGTATTGAACCTTCATTCAATTATTTTTTTGAGAATGACAATGTAAGTATGTTGGATTTAAATGTGAACTTCCACTATCTTTGTCCGGTAGCTCAAAGTGTCAAACTTTATCCGCTGTTTGGTCTGACCATGTCCAACTGGATGTTTGACATGCATGATTTGGATGTTGACTGGGATGGAGACCACGTCCATGTTGATGATGGGGGTAACCATAATGAATTCCGTATCGGGGTTAATCTCGGAGCTGGGGCGGAATTCGCTTTGGGACGTAACTGGGCTATGAATGTTGAATTCAGATACCAATTGGTTGATGATTTTGACCAAGGGGTTATTAATTTCGGAGCTGCTTATCGGTTCTAAAAACATATTAATGTGTCAAAACGAAAATGACTGCTCCTAAAAGTTACAGATAGTAATTATAACACTTAAAAGGGTCTATCAAACTCTGTCTTGAGTAATGATACGACCCTTTCTTTAGTCTTTTAGGATGCTTAAATTTCAGATTATAAGTTTATGTTTTCAAAAACTGAGTTTTGTTTCTTGAACTTTATTAAAATCACTATTTCTAGGTATTTCAGAATCTCTTTCAAACCTTTTACTTTGCAGCAAACAAATTAAATGATTTGCTGTATGAAAAAAATGGGTATAATTTATGGTTCCTCTACTGGAACTTGTGAGAGCATCGCACAGACAATAGCTGAAAAATTAGGTGTGGCATCAGTTGATGTAATTGATGCAAGTAAAATTACCACAGAAAAAGTGGAAAGTTATGATATTTTATTGTTAGGGACTTCTACTTGGGGAGACGGTGAATTGCAAGATGATTGGTATGACGCCATTAAAATGATAAGGACTGCAGATTTGAATGGTAAAATAGTTGCTCTCTTTGGCTGTGGAGATTCAGAATCCTATTGTGATACATTTTGTGACGGTATGGGAGTTATATATGACCAGTTAAAGAATTCAGGTTGCACTTTTTGTGGGGGCAGTTTCTGCCGATGGGTATTCGTATTCATCTTCTATAGCGATAATCGATGGGAAATTTGTAGGTTTGGCTCTTGATGACGTGAACGAAAGTGGCAAGACTGAAGAACGTATTAACAGTTGGGTTGAAGAAATAAAGAAGAACCTGTAATTTTGACAATTGCCTTATGATAGCTTCAGACATAAACCCGGTAGAATTGAAAGTATTTCTGAATCATATTTATGAATTAAAAAAGGAGTACGTCAGATGGTACTCTATACTACCAAGAGGAAGTATGAAGATTTTGCTGTAAAACGGCTGATCAATCAAAAGATTAATTACATAATCCAGCCCGTGGGAAATGATAAAATAAACCTGTTTTTCGGTAGAAAAGAATGCATTAATGCCATTCGTTTCCTAGTGAATCAGCCACTGAACAAATTGTCACCCGAGCAGGATTTTATTCTTGGAGCTATGCTGGGGTATGATATTTGTGTACAATGCAAACGTTATTGCGACCGTAAAGTATAATAATCTCAATTTCACGTAGTTTTAAATGTAGTAGTAAAGGGGTGTCTGAATAATTTTCAGGCATCCTTTTTCACTTTTTATGTGAACCATCTTTTTATCTATTTTGTTGCATTATTAGCATAAACCTTAAAAATGAGAAGATATGGGTAAAGAAGAAAAGAAAAAGATGGAACAAAAGGATGAGCTGACGAATAGTGGTCAGCGGTTTCCTGTTGAACAAGTGTCCAATACTGGTAAGCCTACCAAGAAGCAGGTGAAAGCAGCGGTAAAAGAGTTGAATCCTGACGTGAACAGTTTAGGAAGTAGAGGATAATTTAAAATTGAAAACAGTAATGGATATAACTGGAAAAATAGAAGAGGTAAACCAGTCGGACTCATTATTGCTGGTTGTGTTTTATGCGGATTGGTCTCCCCATTGTGAATGGATTGAACCGCTGTTACATGAATTTGAAAAACCGGTCAATATTGTAAGAGTCAATATAGAAAGTAATCGGAAAGTAGCCGATGCCTATGAAATAGAAATAGCTCCCAGCTTTGTCCTCCAACGGTAAAGGCAAGATGTTGTGGGAGAAAACTGGTGAAGTATTTCCAGGAGAATTAAGGGATGTCATTGAAATGTTCAAGAATTGAGATCTGTACATCCAGATTAAAAAAGTTCCGTTGGTATACAGCTACGGGACTTTTTCTTGTAGGCGGTTTTGTACAATGGAAAACATATCGTACCTTTGCCAAACAATTGATTAAATTTAAGAATATATGTTCAGAAGTCATACTTGCGGAGAGCTCAGACTTTCCGATGCAGGCAAAAGTGTAACGTTGGCAGGTTGGGTACAGCGTGCACGTAAAATGGGAGGGATGACGTTTGTCGATCTTCGTGACCGTTACGGTATTACCCAATTGGTATTCAACGAAGCGGTGAATGCCGAACTTTGTGAACGTGCCAATCACTTGGGGCGTGAATTTGTTATTCAAATAACCGGTGAAGTGAACGAACGTTCAAATAAGAATATGAATATTCCCACCGGTGAAATTGAAATTATCGTATCGGTATTGAATGTACTTAATTCAGCGGTAACTCCTCCTTTTACGATAGAAGATAATAGTGACGGAGGTGATGATATCCGTATGAAATTCCGCTATCTGGATTTACGCCGTAATTGTGTGCGTAAAATTTGGAACTTCGTCATAAAATGACAATGGAAGTGCGCCGATATTTGGACAGTAAAGGGTTTCTGGAAGTGGAAACTCCTATGTTGGTAGGTTCTACTCCTGAAGGAGCCCGTGATTTTGTTGTTCCTTCACGTATGAACCCGGGACAGTTTTATGCACTGCCACAGTCTCCGCAAACACTGAAGCAATTGCTGATGGTTTCCGGCTTTGATCGTTACTTCCAGATTGTAAAGTGTTTCCGTGATGAAGATCTTCGTGCAGACCGTCAGCCTGAGTTTACTCAGATAGACTGTGAGATGAGTTTTGTTGAACAAGAAGATATCATTTCCACTTTCGAAGGAATGGCAAAACATTTGTTCAAGGAGTTACGTGGAGTCGAGTTGAGCGAACCGTTTCTGCGTATGACATGGGCCGATGCCATGAAATATTACGGTAGTGACAAACCGGATTTGCGTTTCGGCATGAAGTTTGTGGAATTGATGGATATCATGAAAGGTCATGGCTTCTCTGTTTTTGATGATGCGGCATATATTGGTGGTATCTGTGCGGAAGGCGCTGCAAGTTATACCCGTAAACAGTTAGACCAATTAACAGAATTTGTCAAGAAACCTCAGATCGGTGCGAAAGGTATGGTTTACGCCCGTGTGGAAGCTGATGGCAATGTAAAATCCAGTGTAGACAAATTCTATTCACAGGAAGTACTTCAGCAGATGAAGGAAGCTTTCAGTGCCAAGCCGGGTGACTTGATCCTGATTCTGAGTGGTCCTGATGCTATGAAGACCCGCAAGCAGTTATGCGAACTTCGTCTGGAAGTGGGACGTCAGCTGGGACTGCGTGATAAGAATAAATTTGCTTGTCTGTGGGTTGTTGATTTTCCGATGTTTGAGTGGAGTGAAGAAGAAGGTCGTCTGATGGCCATGCACCATCCGTTCACTCATCCGAAAGAAGAAGATATTCCTTTGTTGGATACAGATCCGGCTGCTGTTCGTGCCGATGCTTACGATATGGTAGTAAACGGTGTAGAAGTAGGAGGTGGTTCAATTCGTATCCATGATTCACAATTACAGGCCAAGATGTTTGAAATTTTGGGCTTTACTCCGGAAAGAGCACAAGAACAATTCGGCTTCCTGATGAATGCATTCAAATACGGAGCACCTCCTCATGGTGGTTTGGCATACGGTCTTGATCGTTGGGTTTCTTTGTTTGCAGGACTTGATAGTATCCGTGACTGTATAGCATTCCCTAAAAATAATAGTGGACGTGATGTGATGTTGGATGCTCCCGCTGCTTTGGATCAATCACAATTGGATGAGTTGAATCTGGTCGTTGATATAAAAGAGGATAAGTAAGTTTTTTCCGCTTTTATATAGGATATTGTATAAAAGGCCGATAACGGGACGATCCGAACAAAGCGTAGTGAATGCTGTTTCAGCTAATTCGCTACGCTTTGTCTTTTTGGTTTAAAGTAGTCCGATAAGCTGAAACAGCTTATAAACATATGAAGGAAGCATATAAAAAGTGTATGAAAGAGAAAAATACGATCAAGATAAAGAGTTATGAATCACCCTGCGGAGTGTTGCTGCTCGGTTCATTTGGCGGAAAACTCTGCCTGTGTGACTGGCAGGTGGAAAAACACTGCGATCGTGTGAATCAACGGTTGAAGCGGGTATTGTGTGCCGAATTTGAAATAAGTACGTCAGAAATAATCGAAGAATCAATAGAGCAACTCAACGAGTATTTTGCAGGACAACGCAAAGAATTTAGTGTGCCGCTTCTTTTTGTGGGCACGGATTTTCAGAAAACAGTATGGAATGAACTGTTAAAGATACCGTTTGGCAGGACAATATCTTATGGTGAAATGGCCAGGCATATCGGGATGCCCCAAGCAGTTCGTGCGGTAGCCAATGCTAATGGTGCAAATTCCATATCAATCTTTGCACCTTGCCATCGTGTGATCGGTAGTGACCACTCGCTGACAGGATATGGAGGCGGACTGTCCGCTAAAAGGTTTTTATTGGAATTGGAATCACAACCTCGGTTAATGTTATGAGCAGACAAGAAACATTTCCAATGCTATAATAATAAATAAAAAGGAATGGGTAGTGAAAATGCCCATTCCTTTTCTCATATCTTCTTAATGAATTACCATGTTGTTCCTTGGAATACACTACTTTCGTTATAGGGAACCAGATATCCGTTCATTGTCAGCGTATTGCCTGAGAAATTTGGATTTATAGTAACACTGGCCTGATTGGTTCCGCCAGTCAGTACAATGGAAACGGTGGCCGAAACGGCAATCCCATTAATTCCATAATTATAGTACACATTACCGTCTTTATCCTGGCGCATACTTATTCCGTTCACATTTCCCTGAACCGTGACACCTCCCAAGCCGTTCGGGCTCCAGTTATACACAAAATTAGTAAAGGCGGTCTGAATAATACCTTGCCCATCGTTTACTTCCACATAATTCGTGTTAGAGGAAACAAAACGCATTATTCCATTACGGAATACAACGTTATCAGCTTCTAATACAAAAGAACCGTTTTTTAAAGCATTAATTGCTTGGACGTAGGATACAGAGTCCTGCTGAGCTTCCAAGGCTTTCTTTTCCTGACGTTCTTTCTTCCATGCTTCGCGTTTAGCGTCTTCTCTTTGTTTTCTGGTTTGTGCATTTGTCACTCCGCTGAAGCAAACAAGTAACAATGCGGCTAAAAATAATACTTTTTTCATAATTAAGCTGTTTAGTAAATCAATAATATCTTTTGAATATTCTGATAACTAAAACAGCCTTAACCATGAATTGTTTAACGAATATGTGAATTTATATAACGATAACGTTTGTATTTAATCTATAAAGCGTCGGGTTAGATTTTCAAACTCATCAATACGCCGGTCACGGAGGAAAGGCCACCAGCGACGAACATTCTCACTACGGGTCATATCCAGTTCCACTACCATATTTTCTTCATCCATATTGTTGGCTTGTGCCAGTATTTCTCCTTGAGGACCTGCCACGAAGCTATTACCCCAAAATTGGATACCATTAGTCTGACCGGAAGGATCGGGCTCATGTCCTACACGGTTCACGGCGATAACCGGCAGACCGTTTGCCACGGCATGTCCACGCTGCACGGTTACCCATGCACCTAGTTGACGGATTTTCTCTTCTTGAGTGTCTGTGCTTTCCCAACCTATAGCTGTAGGTATATAAGAATTTCAGCACCTTTCAGTGCCATCAGCCGTGCACCTTCGGGATACCATTGGTCCCAGCAGACTTGTACACCTAGTTTTCCCAGTGATGTCTGAATAGGTTCAAATCCCAGGTCACCGGGAGTAAAATAAAATTTCTCATAATAGGCGGGATCATCGGGAATATGCATTTTGCGGTATTTCCCTGCTATACTGCCATCTTTGTCAAAAACGACGGCTGTATTGTGATATAGCCCCGGAGCACGCTTCTCGAATAACGAAGTAACCAGTACAATACCGTATCCGGCAGCCAACTCACTGTAGAAGCCGGTAGAAGGACCGGGAACCGGTTCTGCCAAATCAAACATATCCGTATCTTCTGTCTGACAGAAGTAAGGGGTGTTGTGCAACTCCTGCAATACAACCAGCTGTGCACCTGCTGCCGCCACCTGTTCTATATTGTGGTGCAGTTTGCTCAAATTGTGACGGATATCATTAGTGCATGTCTGTTGGATAATTCCTACTTTAATCGTTCTTTTCATACATATATTTATTAATATACACCTTCGGAATATTGCATGGTGACGCAATGCAGCGAGCCATGTTGCTTTATTAAAGCAGTGCAGTCAATACCTACTATCTCTCTTCTGGGAAATGCTTCAGCCAATACTTCTTTGGCGCGCATATCATTCACAGAATCAGCATAAGTAGGATAAAGCACAGCTTCATTCATTATCAGAAAATTGGCATAAGTTGCCGGCAAGCGATGATGTTCCTCATCATAAACAGCACTTGCCATAGGTAGCGGAAGCAGACGGTATGGCCTGCCGTCCAAAGTACGGAACGCTTTTAGTTCTTCTTCCATCATTGCCAGTTCCTTATAGTGTTCATCTTTTTCATTGGTGCACTTTACATACACAATGGTATCATCCGGACAGAAACGTGCCAATGTGTCCACATGGCTGTCTGTATCATCACCTGCCAGATAACCGTGTTTCAACCATAGAACCTGTTTTAAGTTAAATGTTTCTTTTAGAAAATCCTCCACTTCCTGTCGGTTCATTTCATTTCTGTTTTTAGCCAGCAAACATTGCTCTGTAGTCAGCAGGCTTCCTTTCCCATCACTTTCTATGGAACCTCCTTCTAAAATAAAATTCCGGCAGAAAACATATTCACCTTTCAGAACAGGATGGTGAAAATACAGTTCGTTATTAATCTGGTTATCATAATTTGCGGCAAACTTCATTCCCCAGCCATTAAAACAGAAATCCAGCAGCAGGGGAGTAGCGTCTTCTTTCAACAGGGTGATAAAAGCATGATCGCGTGCCCAAGTATCATTTGTGTTGATTTTTGATGTGACTAGTTTTTGGATATCAGCTCCATAATTATCTATACTATCTCTTATGGAATCGGGGTCTGGAGCCACAATCAACAAACTCTGACGTTTCAAAACCTCATAAGCTATCTTAAGAAAACAGTCATTCACTTCGTCCAACATGTATGCCCAGTCTGTGTCTTTATGGGGCCACGTTAGTTGAATCAAACTTTGTTTATGCCATTCGGCGGGTAAATAGGACATATTCATATTTTTAAATTTGTCTTGCAAAGATATGAAATAAACTTTATAGGTTAATTAGTCATCGCTTCGTTTTTGTAACGAGCTTTTCCGTCTTTTCCATAAGAACCAGCGGAACAGTTCATCCCAAGTATTGAAATCTTTTTTATACATGAGACCTACTCCTTGAGTGGTCAGGGTAGATTTAGTAAAATAGCGGTCATTGGTCTGATTATACCCTCTCAAACGGAAATCTCCGTTTTTTGTCAATAACCATATCGCTTCAAAGTCTCCTACGAAGTTGCTATTTGCCATCACATTCTCCTTATAGCCGAAGTTTCCATTTATCATCAGCCTGTTATTCAATAACCTGCCGGACAACATAGCTTCTGCTTCCACATCTGTCCAACCTTTTTCACCGGTACTCAGGTTGGCGCCTATGTTCCAGTTTTTATTGCCCATCCATTGGGACAACATATTGTTCAGCTGACCGGAAAGTGTACTGAAGGCTAAAGAACTGGTTGCATTAGAGGATTGGTCATTATTGGCATAATCATAGGTGTAGAACTTACCAATTCCCAGCAAATAAATAATCTGTGTATTCATTTGTTCTTCCGTACTGGTAGCACTACGTACCAATTCCCGGTCTTCCTCGCTTACAGTGGGCAGTTCCAAATCGAATTTAATATCCGGATTGGATAAATTTCCAGTCAGATTCATCAGACAGTTTACCTTCACCGTACCTTGGTTGCGCGAGGGATCTACTACCAAATCACTTAAAGAAGCAGAATTAACCGTGTATACCGCCTGTAAATCAAGATTCGCCTGATAAGGGTCACCTGAGAAAGTCACCGTGCCACCTGATTTCAAGGTAAAGTCCTTGCGTATTACTTCCTGCATGCTTAGTTTATACATACCTTGATCTATGACATAGCTACCGAACATACGGAAATCACCTTTATTGAAAAAATTCACTTGCAGGTTTCCATTTCCGGTTGCTGTAATATTATCTCCCGCTACAGGATCCATGATAATTTTCATGGTAGCGCTGGGAGTTGCTTCTATCAACATGTTGATGCGGAGATCCATAGGAGGTCCGTCGTCCTCTTTAGTCTTACGCACATTAGAGTGGTGGTAAAGATTGGTTTCCACATTATCGTGAATGCGCTTGGGGGTTTTGTCTACAAAAGTGATAAACTGATTGCTCGCTGCTTCCGTGGTTACTCCGGTTATATAAGTGAAGCTGGTATTGTTGCCTGTGGTCAGTGAAGCGTCCACTGTCATCGCATTATTTCCACCATCCAGTACCACATTTCCTGTACCATATACTTTTCCGTAAAAAGGCATATTCCCGGCTTCGTAGGTATTGTACATCAACAGGTTGTTGCCTCGTATATTGAAATGGTACATCAGATTTTTCAGCTTTGTGTGATGCAGATAACCATTTACCAGTCCGTCATGTCCCTCACGGTCATAGACTTTTACATTCCTGAAATCCAGACTGCCCGAAGATATATGTATGGAGTCATCCCGGATTTGGAAATAAGTGTTCAACACATCAATTTTAGCATCCATTTTGGCCCTCACTTCACCTTCCAGATCCAAATGCTTGAAATCGCCATATAAACGGACATTTCCGTTGACACGGCCATTTATTTCACTGAAAATTCCTTCTATAAAAAGGTTGTAAGAATCCCAGATTGGTACTATCTGCCCGAATCGACAGATCAAGACCTTTTAACTTGGGAGAGACATACCCTGTCACATGAGTGGAGGAAATTCCTTTTTCCGCTATTTGGGCATCCAGTCGTACTCCGCCCAATTCCTTATCCCATACACCTGCAATGTTGGCTTCTCCTAATAAAGAACGGTTCAGACAGAATTTGTGCACATTCAGACGGGTCCGCATCACCGGGTTCTTCATGACACTTTTCAGATGAACCTTTCCGGTTACAAGTCCGCCGAACTCTACATCGTCAAACTGCACAATATCCAGTACATAGTCCAGCTTGATATTTCTCAAATCCACCCGGCAGGAATCACTTTCCTTCTTGGTCAGTTTACCATCTATCCTTAAATACTGGTCCTCATGTTCAAACAGGAAATTGTCAATGAATACGCGTCCCGAATCTATGGCGATATGCGAGGGATGAATGTTCCATACCGTATCATTCAGCACTACTTTTGTGGGCTGTATGTTTATATCTGCCTGAAGAATAGGGTGGGGACCTTCCGTTTTGAAGAAACGGGTATCGGCGGCAAATTTACCACCGTAAGTCACATCAGTATTGTTCCCCCAGTTAATTGTTGTTTCCAAATGATCGTTTTTGGCATTGGCTTCCACCGAGAAGTTAAGCATTGCACCACTTTTCATCAGCATACCGCCTCGCAGTGAACATTTGAACCGGTCAGAAGGATTCTCACAAAATAAAACGCCCGAATCATAACGTGTTCCATTGTATCTGAATTCCGGAAAATGTCCTTCTACGTGCAACTTTTCCTCGCCGTCGTTAAAATATCCTTTTAAAGATGCCGGCAGGTATAATTCCAATGGAATCTGAAAATAATTTGGATAGCACTTCGGCATTTTCCAGGCAGATATCAAACTGGAAGTTATTGTGAGGCTCAGGCATATTATCCTTTATAGTCAGTAAGGACGGAATATAGCGTTGTACCGTCTTTACCACGCTGGCCGGAATGGTGTGGTAGGAATAGTCACCTCGTATCACCGCTGTCATGAAGGATGAATTTATGCGCAACTCTTTTTCACCGCTTACCTGTCCGGCTGTAATAGTCAGATTGTCAAGGAAACACCCTCCTTCATCGGGAGCGTTTAATTGCAGGCTGTCCAATGAAATGCGCCCGTTCATGTCGTCAATGGATTTGCCGGTGAAATCAGCAGTGAGGCCCAGTGAAATACTGGCATTCTCATATTTGTCCGACAGATGGAGGTCGTGAGGGCGCAGGTTCTTTACGGATGCCTTCAGGTTAAAGTCAGGGATTGTTTTGGCAACATTGAAATTACCGTCTATCTGGACAGAACCGTTTGCGTCGTCCATGGATAAGCGCCCGTTAAAGCCTCCGTCCTTATATACGCCATCCAACATGATATTTTCATATTGATATTGACTATATTCAAAGGAAGATATGATTCCTTTGATGTATGATTCCGGATATCGGTTCTTATAGTTGAAACCTTTCAGTTCCACATTGAAATCCACCTTGCCGAATTTCTTTTCCTGATTAAGTAATTTTCCCAAATCCAGGTCTGCACTCGCCACACTACCCGAATAGGTTCTGCTCATACTTTGTTCATCAATGCTCATCATCACGTCCGTTTTCACCATGCCTGCCCCTGTATGGAACAAGCCTGTCAGTGTGAGATCATGCAGATAGCCCGCCGCTTCCCCGTTAAAGCGAATATAGTCCAAACGTTGCAAAATGGGAGGAACCTTTCCCGTCAGGTTCGTCATCAGAACGTTTATGCCCTCTTTTGTCATGGTCAAGTTACCCAGTTTGCCGTAAATGTACATATCCATGCCTGCATCCCAGTTACTTAAGGCAGCTTCCCCTGCAATCATCAATCCGTGGTGGTTAGTCAGCCGCAGGGTGGGGCAGTCCAAATGTTTGCCGTGACCGGAGAAAACCAGATTTAGATCCAACGGTTCTTCAAAGCGTGACAAGGCAGGCACAAAAGGAGCCAAATCTTTCAGTATAACGGAAGCCTTCAAAGAGCCGTCATATCTTATATTTTCTGTCATTTGGGGCAATTCGGGCAGGCTGTCATACTTCAAGGTCAGACTGTCTATCTTTAAAGCAGTATTTGAAAGCTCCACTCCAAAATCCTTAATATCCAAACGTTTATTGTTGGCTGTAACTTTCATGGCGAACTTCTGCAATGAAAAACCACATTGTTCGTCAAAGCTGACCCGCCGGATGGCGGCATTCAACGAGTCGCTGCGCAATGCCTTCAGTGAAAGCGTTGCAGCGAGATTCTTCACCGATAGATGATGGGCATTGAACTTTCCGGGAGTTTCCGGTTCCGATAATATATCGTATGTCACTCTGCCACGCCTTATCAGCACCGAATTAATTCGTAAATCCAAATTAGATTTTGTTTTAACCGTATCTTTGGACGCGAAAGCGTCTAACACAAACTGGAAATTAGGGGCAGATTCCGGAGTTTCCCGGTTCAAATTGACCGTAAATCCAAAAAGCTGGACACTGCTGATGGTGACTTTACCGTTCAATAAAGGCAGAAGGTCGAATTTTGCCGATAAGCGGGCTACTTTCAGCATCTCCTGGTTCTTCCGGTCATGCAAAAGGACATCTTCCACAATGATACGGTTTAGCAAACCCATATCAATCCGTCCTACAGAAACCTCCGTATTCAGTATGTTTTTAATTCCTTAGTTTACAAAAACAGATAATTTGCCCTGAACATACGGTATGTTCAGCAGCACAATTATTCCCAGGTAGACACCAATCAGTGTACCTAGCAGAATACGCACAGTGTATTTAAGACTCTTACTAGAAATCATTGTTTATTTTGGGCTAACAAAAATACGAATAACGTATGACGTAGCCCAAAATAAACGATTTTTTTTACTTGTTTTTATGCAATCTTTTCAACTCGAAGGAGAAAATGACACGGAAACATCCGATAATAAGAAAAGTGATGGACAGCATATAGAGCACGGTAACAGCACCAAGTCCAGGTTGCCAGATGATAGCCATAGAGCAAAGGATAGCCAGAATGCCAAACACCAGATACCACCCCCAGTCCTTTGTGCCATAGCGTTTCAAATCTGTGGAATAGCCACACAATGTAAACCCTCTGAACATCAGCCAGAAAGCAACAATAAACGGAATCAGTTCCATGCTGACCAACGGATAGAATACCAGATAAATACCTATCAGCAAATCAATAATACCTCCGGCAAGATACCATCCCCAACTACTGATTGTTTTTTTGTTTCCGGCAGCAAAAAAGACTTCCAGAATGCCACTGACCAGAATCGAGATACTGAAGATGACACTCAGTGCCACATAACTGCTCACAGGAGCGAACAATAAGCATAGTGCTACCGCAATGTAGAGCAAGCCCAGCAACAGGGACATCCACCAATTTTTTACAGCGTAGCCTAAGCCACCAACTAATTCATTCATATTTGTTAAGTTTTAGGTTATAATTTGAACTAATAACGCCCCCCTTGCAAAAAGGTTTACCTGCAAATACAAAAAAAGTCTTTAAATACCGCCGATTGACTTTTAGAACTCAAAAAATATTCCGAACTTTGCACGCTGAAAACCAATTGATAGTTCTATTTACATTTTGAATAAAAAATTGAATAAAAAAAGAATGAAAGATAACAAAATCCCTTCACCGTTAGTATCCCTTTTACCCGTATTCGTACTTATTTTATTATTGTTTGTCACTATCCGTACATTTGGAAGTGATGCCTTGTCCGGTGGCAGCCAAGTCTGTCTGCTAGTGGCTACAGCTGTTTGTGTGCTGATAGGTATGGCGGGATTCCGTCGTCCGTGGAAGGACTTCGAACTGGCTGTCACCAATAATATAGCCGGGGTAAGTACCGCACTTATTATCTTGCTGATCATCGGAGCTTTGTCCGGAGCATGGATGGTCAGCGGTGTAGTCCCTACATTAATATATTATGGCATACAGGTTATTCATCCTCATTTTTTCCTGGTATCCACTTGCATTATTTGTGCGGTAGTATCTGTCATGACAGGCAGCTCATGGACTACCATCGCCACTATCGGCATCGCACTGATGGGAATAGGGAAGGCGCAAGGTTTCAGTGAAGGTTGGATTGCAGGTGCGATTATCTCCGGAGCCTATTTCGGTGATAAAGTTTCTCCGCTTTCGGATACCACCATTCTGGCATCGTCCGTAACGGATACACCGCTGTTCACTCACATCCGTTACTTGATGATTACCACCGTTCCATCACTTGTCATCACTTTGATAATCTTTACCATAGCCGGATTGTCACATGAAGCCACTGATACCGGTCATATCGCCGAATACACCCGTATATTGAGTGATAAGTTCCATATTTCATGGTGGTTGATGATTGTCCCCGTTGTCACAGCGATACTGATTGCACGTAAAGTGCCTTCCATCATCACTCTATTTGTTTCTACGGCTCTGGCTACCGTCTTTGCCTTGATTTTCCAGCCCGGACTATTATGCGAAATCGCCGGACAAGGAGTCGAAGGGATTGCCGCCTTGTTCAAAGGAGGAATGGGAATGCTTTATGGTGGAACCCAATTGGAAACCGGTAATGCGGAAATAAACGAACTGATATCCACTCGCGGAATGGCGGGTATGATGAATACCATCTGGCTGATTATCTGCGCCATGTGTTTCGGAGGGGCGATGACAGCCGGAGGAATGCTCGGCAGTATCACTTCTGTATTTGTACGTTTTACGAAAAAGCGGGTAGGAATGGTGTCATCCACAGTTGCATCGGGCTTGTTCCTGAATCTTGCTACAGCAGATCAATATATATCCATTATCCTGACGGGTAATATGTTTAAAGACATCTATAGTGCAAACGGTTATGAAAGCAAACTGCTGAGCCGCACGACGGAAGATTCTGTTACAGTCACTTCGCCATTGATACCCTGGAATACATGCGGTATGACACAGGCTACTATCCTTAGTGTTCCCACCATTGTGTATCTGCCTTACGCATTCTTTAACATTATCAGTCCCTTGATGAGTATCACAATTGCTATACTGGGATATAAGATAAAGAAAAAAGCAGAACAGCCGGGCCTGTCATAATAATGATAGGATCTGATGATTATATATCTTCACGTGAAAGATTAGCAGGGTTCAAAAATAACTTGTACATTTACCCACCCTAATAAATCATTTTTATATTTTTACAATAATATGAAGAAACACATCACATTCGCTCTTCTGTTTGCGGCTGCATTGACAGCCCAGGCACAACAGGGAGGCATTTCAGGTGAAATGCTGAATCAAATCAAACAAAGTTATAAGGCAACCCCTGCCGACAAAGCCATCCGCAACGCCTTAGGCGGAACAAGTATCAACACGTTGGCATTGAACCAGGAGAACCGTGCCGATTTTGATACGGAGTTTTCACACAAGGTGCTATCCAAGGGAATAACCGACCAACAATCTTCCGGTCGTTGCTGGCTTTTTACCGGACTGAACGTACTCCGCAGCCAGATGATTGCCAAATACGGACTGGATGAGATGGAGTTCTCACAGAACTACTGCTTTTTCTACGACCAATTAGAAAAAGCAAACTTATTCTTACAGGGAATCATTGATACCAGTGGAAAGCCCATGGACGATAAAATGGTGGAATGGCTGTTCAAGCATCCCTTAAGCGATGGGGGACAATTCACAGGAGTATCGGATATTATAGAGAAATACGGACTGGTCCCCAAGAGTGCAATGGTGGAAACTTTCAGCAGTGAGAATACCGGAAAGATGAGTAGTCTGATAGGACTGAAACTGAAGGAATTTGGTTTACAACTACGCGAAGCCGCCGCTACCGGAGCGAAGCCGGCCGAACTGGAAAAGAAAAAGACAGAAATGCTGGGAACGGTTTATCGTATGCTGGTGCTGACCCTTGGCGAACCTGTTTCCACCTTTACATGGAGTCTGAAGGGTGGGGAAGCGAAAGAATATACTCCGGTGTCTTTCTATAAAGAGTTTTTGGGAAATGATTTGACCAATAACTATGTAATGCTGATGAATGATCCCAGCCGCGAGTTTTATAAATGTTATGAAATAGATTTTGACCGTCACCGTTATGATGGCAAGAATTGGACTTATGTAACTTGCCGATAGAGGATATTAAAGAAATAGCCATAGCTTCCATCAAGGACAGTACCATGATGTATTTTTCTTGTGATGTAGGCAAGTTCCTTGATAGTAAACGTGGCTTGCTGGACCCTGATAATTATGATTACGAATCATTGATGGGAACTACTTTCGGCATGGACAAGAAACAACGTATCCAAACTTTCTCCAGTGGCAGCAGCCATGCCATGACCTTGATGGCGGTGGACTTGGATAAAGCGGGAAAGCCGAAAAAATGGATGGTGGAAAACAGTTGGGGCAGTGCCAGTGGATACAGAGGACACCTTATCATGACAGATAAATGGTTTGATGAATATATGTTCCGTGTGGTGGCAGAAAAGAAATATGTTCCTGCCAAGGTGCTGGATATTTTAAAACAGAAACCAATCCGTCTTCCGGCATGGGACCCGATGTTTGCTGACGAAGAATAAGCGTTATCTCTCTACATTGTATATAATTTAAGCGGACTGTACAGAAAAGAAAGACTGTACAGTCCGTTTTTTTATTCTAAGGCATTGTGTATGTCTGTCATTTTTACTTCTCTCTTGCAAAAAGAAACATAATAGGGAAAATAGGTTTGTTGCAGTGATGAGTTATTGTATAATAGGCTTGCAGAAAGGTGTTTCTTGCATATTTAGGTATAATAAAAAATGGGAATCTCTTCGTAAGAGAACCCCAAAGTCAAGTTAGATCTCTGATATAATAAAAAGCGCTCATTCATAGGAATTTCCAGATAGAATTCG
>ENA-OQCX01000437-OQCX01000437.1-human-gut-metagenome-genome-assembly--contig:-NODE-437-length-21606-cov-2.180129_pt1 | contig 21606 bp, 25 predicted proteins | sample MGYA00242762_ERZ504587 | MGnify/ENA primary metagenome ERZ504587 (study PRJEB26092, sample SAMD00036337) | human gut metagenome | host: Homo sapiens | study: EMG produced TPA metagenomics assembly of... | reverse complement strand
GTAACCGGAATTCATCCCTCTCAGCAATGAAATTGTCCCATCCCCATCCGTTCTTTCTGGTACAAAACAAGAAGGTAACCAAGACTTCCAAGAGGAAGAAGGTTATTAGAAACAATAAGTCTTCCAGATCCATGATGTTGCTTCCATCTCCGAATGGCTGGAATCCGGAAAGTACATTGAATCCAAGCACACATGGAATGCTTAAGATCACAACAAGAACTGCGCAGACAACAACACTCTTTTTACGGTTCCAGCCAAACAGTTCCATATTAAACACGATCAGGTTCTCAAATACAGCAATGATCGTTGAAACCGCAGCAAATGTCAGAAACAGGAAGAACAGACTTCCCCACAAAGCCCCTCCGCTCATCTTTGCAAAAATATTGGCAGAGTGATAAAGATAAGGCTTGGACCTGCATCCGGTGGATTCCATAGGAGAAACATGCCGGAATAATGATAAATCCTGCTGTCAGCGCAACAAAAGTATCAAGTACGGTGATGCTTACCGCCTCTCCGGTAAGGCTTCTGGATTTGTCCAGATAACTTCCGAAGATCAGCATGGCACCAATACCAATGGATAATGTAAAGAATGACTGACTCAATGCCGCAAATACTACATTACCAACTCCTGCTTCCTTAATCTTCTGAAAATCAGGAATCAGATAGAAGCTGATTCCTTCTCCCGCGCCTTCCATCATTACTGAATGAACCGCAAGGATCACCATAATGATAAGCAGTGCACTCATCATTACTTTGGAGATTTTTTTCAATACCATTCTGCAATCCCATGAAACAGACTGCAAATCCAATCAGACAGATGATCACCATCCATAACATCATCGTCGGTGCATTTCCCAGCATATCGGAAAAAGACTGTGTTACTGCTTCCGGAGTCGCTCCAACGAAATCTCCCCGCAGACTCTTCACACAATAGTAGATCATCCATCCTCCTACTGTTGTGTAAAACATCATCAGCATATAACATCCAATAATACCAATAAATTTCAATGGCTTCCAGCCGCTTCCTGCAGGTGCCAGTTTGTCAAAACATTTCGCAACACTTGTGTGGCTTCCCCGTCCTACCGCAAATTCTGCTACCAGAACCGGAATACCGAGAATAACCAGAAAACATAAGTAGATCAGGATAAAGGCCGCGCCTCCATATGCCCCGCAGATATACGGAAACTTCCACACGTTTCCAATACCAATGGCACATCCTGCTGACACCAGGATAAAACCAAGGCGTGAGCCGAAAGACTCTCTTTTCATACTGTTTTTCCCCCTTTATGGAATTGTTATGTGACTGTTCATCAATCATAATCACATAGCTGTGGATGTACTGAACAGTTCAGACAGATATTCACAATCTGCCAATTCAACGCGCTAACGTGTTTTTGCGCACGATAAAAGGGCCTCATGATTCAGCCCTTTTATTTTGCAGCAGACATGATCTGCTCACAATGTTCTTTTTACAAAATCATTACTGCCCGCTCTGTAGTAATGAACTCACCACATACAGAAATGGGAGTCTTCTCAACTGAGATAAACGAGTCAGACCTTATTCTTACGTCCACAGCACTGTTTGTATTTCTTACCGCTTCCACATGGGCAGGGATCGTTCGGATATACTTTGATTTCTTTTCTCTGAACCGGTTTCTTAGGACCGGCACTGTCATCCTTGTTTGTTCCGGTAACTTTAGCTACCTGTTCACGCTCGATCTTCTGCTCTACATGTACATGGTACAGCATACGAAGAGTATCTTCCTGAATGGATGTGATCATTTCGTTGAACATATCAAATGCACTCATTTTATATTCAACAACCGGATCTCTCTGTCCATAAGCAGCAAGTCCGATACCCTGACGAAGGATTTCCATATCATCAATGTGATCCATCCACTTGCTGTCAATGCATTTCAGAAGTACAACTCGCTCTAATTCACGAAGCTGCTCCGGTTCCGGGAACTCTGCTTCTTTTTCTTCATAGAGCTTCACTGCCTCTTCTTTCAGTTCATGTCTGATCTCATCGCGTTTCTTGCCTTTTACACTCTCAGCTGTAAGCGGTCTGATCGGAATGATCGGAGTAAGAACACCGTTAAATTCATTCAGATCCCACTCTTCAGAATCTACATCATCAGAGAAACACATATCAACATAAGTATCCACTGTATCCTGGATCATCTTATAGATTGCTTCACGCATATTCTCACCGTCGAGAACCTGACGACGTTCTTTGTAGATAATCTCACGCTGTTCATTGTTTACCTGATCATAATCAAGAAGATTCTTACGGATACCAAAGTTGTTAAACTCAATCTTCTCCTGAGCTTTCTCAATTGCATTGGAAAGCATCTTGTGCTCAATCTGTTCATTCTCTGCAACACCAAGAGATGTAAAGATCTTCATCAGTCTCTCAGAACCGAACAGACGCATCAGGTCATCTTCCAGGGAAATATAGAAACGGGATTCACCCGGATCTCCCTGACGTCCGGAACGTCCGCGAAGCTGATTATCAATACGTCTGGACTCATGACGTTCTGTACCGATGATCATCAGACCACCTGCATTTCTTGCCACATCATCCAGCTTGATATCTGTACCACGACCAGCCATGTTAGTGGCGATCGTAACTGCTCCTGCCTGACCTGCCTGTGAGACAATCTCTGCCTCAAGTTCATGGAACTTGGCATTCAATACATTATGTTTGATTCCCTGTCTCTTCAGCATACGGCTGAGAAGCTCGGAAGTTTCAATCGTAATGGTACCGACCAGTACAGGCTGCTGTTTCGCATGAGCTTCCACTACAGCATTGACAACTGCGTTGAATTTCTCTTTCTTTGTCATATAAACAGCATCTTCATGGTCAACTCGGATAACCGGTCTGTTAGTCGGGATCTCTACAACGTCCATTGCATAGATATCACGGAATTCTTTCTCCTCTGTGACAGCTGTACCGGTCATACCGCCCTTCTTATCATATTTATTAAAGAAGTTCTGGAAAGTGATGGTTGCCAGAGTCTTGCTCTCACGTTTGATCTTAACATGCTCTTTCGCTTCGATTGCCTGATGAAGACCATCTGAGTAACGGCGTCCCGGCATGATACGTCCGGTGAATTCATCAACAATAAGGATTTCATCATCTTTAACTACATAATCCTGATCCTTATGCATCAGGTTATGGGCACGAAGTGCAAGTGTAATATTATGCTGGATCTCCAGATTCTCCGGATCTGCCAGGTTTTCAATATGGAAAAATTTCTCAACCTTATGAACGCCCTGCTCTGTGAGGTTTACGATCTTATCTTTTTCATTTACAACGAAGTCACCTGTCTCGATAACTTCTTCACCCATGATGGCTGCCATCTTGGTCATCTCATGCTGGCTTCACCGCGCTCTAACTGCTGAGCAAGGATATCGCAGGCCTCGTATAACTTGGTTGACTTACCGCTCTGTCCGGAAATGATCAGAGGGGTACGTGCCTCGTCGATGAGAATGGAGTCGACCTCATCGATGATACAGTAGTGCAGATCTCTCTGTACCAGCTGTTCTTTATAGATAACCATGTTGTCACGCAGATAATCGAAACCGAGTTCGTTGTTCGTAACATAGGTAACATCACAGTTGTATGCAGCACGACGCTCATCCTGCTTCATATCATTTAAAACAACACCGACTGTCAGGCCAAGAAACTCATGGATCTTTCCCATTTCTTCCGCATCTCGTTTAGCCAGATAATCGTTGACTGTTACAACATGCACACCTTTGCCTTCCAGTGCATTTAAATATGACGGAAGTGTGGCGACAAGTGTTTTACCTTCACCTGTTCTCATCTCTGCGATACGTCCCTGATGGAGAATGATACCACCGATAAGCTGCACACGGAAATGTTCCATTCCAAGAACACGCTTGCCTGCTTCACGTACAACCGCAAATGCCTCAGGAAGCAGATCATCCAGTGTCTCTCCCTCTTCAAGACGTTTCTTAAATTCTCTTGTTTTTCCTCTGAGTTCTTCGTCGCTTAACTTCTGCATGTCCGGGCGCAGGCTCTCAATTTTCTCAACCAGAGGCATGATACGCTTAACCTCTCGCTGGCTGCGGGTCCCGAATACTTTTGAAAACATATTCATATTAGGTTTTACTCCTGTTTATTTCTTTTTTATACAAGCATTGCTGCCATATAACAATTACTGCTGTGCGGAATAATTTCTGTTCACTCCGTCCACAGCAGACATGTCAACAGCATGCGGACATTACAAACACTTACTATAATACACAATACTTGTATATTCTAACACTTTCCGTTATGGAAAACAATGAATTTTTCATGAACAAACCAAGAAAATTACGGAGTCACCAAAATTTATCGCTTCGTATCCACGATCAGTCTGCCAAATTTCTGCAGTTCCTTTTGGCCTGTACAAAATCCGGTAAATGCCACTCCCAGTTCGGAGAACCAATAGTTCCCGGTGTGTTGATATGTCCCTCTTTTCCAAGTCCGAGAATATCTGCCAGCGGAATGATCGCATATTCTGCCTGATTCTGCATGGTGTACTGCAGGAATCTGTCCTTGACAGAGCCTGTGATGCTCCCGCCCTCTTTAACATCCGGCGGATTTTTCTTCTGGCTGCAGCACTCATGTTTCCATACCACTGCATGATCGTATCATTGTCATGAGTCCTGTGTAGAAAATCATGTTTTCCACATCATGGAAGGTATCTCGGGCATATTTTCCACCTGTTTCTATGGAGAAGATCAGGATCTTCATTCCCTTCAGATGATAATGATCTTTCAGCATCAGAACCTCCGGACGAAGCAGCCCCAGATCCTCTGCTACCAGATCTAATCCCGGAATTTCTTTCTGAAGTGTATCAATGACCTCATATCCCGGTGCCTCGATCCATTCACCGTCAATAGCAGTCGGGCAGTCTGCCGGAATTTTCCAGTATGTATCAAATGCCCGGAAATGGTCGATCCTTATAATATCAAACAATTTGTTGCTATAGCCGATTCTGTCCACCCAGAATCTGTAATCCTGTTCCTTCATATGCTCCCAGTCATAGATCGGATTTCCCCATCTCTGCCCTGTAGCACTGAAATAATCGGCGGTACGTCCGCGCGATGAAGATCGGACGTCCATCTGTATCAAGAAGAAAGTTATCTTTTCCGCCCCATACGTCTACAGAATCCTGTCCCACATAGAAAGGAACATCTCCCATAATCTGGATTCCGGCATCGTTTGCAGCCTTCTTCACCTTCATCCACTGTGTGTAGAAAATATACTGAAGAAACATCTGATACTGTGCCTCTGTCTCCACCTCTGCCGGTAACTTCTGTCTGTTCTCCGGCCAGGTTCTATATTCTTCCGGCCAGTCATTCCAGCATTCTCCGTTATTTGCTTTCTTTAATGCGCGGAACACACCATACTCATATACCATTCCTGTGAAGCAAATTCTTTATATGCTGTTTCTTCCTCTCCCTTTTTCTCTGTAAAACATTAAATGCAGCTCTTAAGAAAGGCTCTCTGTACTGGCGGACAGCCTCATAATCTACTCTTGTAGCTCTCTCCTGAAATTCCTTTGGATGTTCCTTTAACAGACCTTCCTCTGCAAGCGCATCAAGACTGATATACAACTCATCCCCTGCACAGGAGGAATATGGCTGGTATGGAGAATTACCATAGCCAACCGGATTCAGTGGCAGTATCTGCCATATTTTTACATGATTCTCCTTTAATAACTCGATAAAATGGAATGCAGATTCTCCAAGTTCTCCGGCACCAATACGGGACGGAAGTGCAGAAACTGGCATTAATACTCCGGCTTTTCTCATGATTTTTGTGCTCCTTCCTTCTTTTTACACTTCTTCATTTATAAAATTTCGGTAACTGTTCTTCAGCAATCCATTCCAACAAAACGTTCCACCAGAATATACAAGTCAATATTCCATTGCCGCAGGAAATCCGGAATGAATTTCAACTTGTAATTTTTTAACTGCTGAACAGTTACAAATTTCATAATATCTTTTAATATTTTAACATATTCAGGCCACTGCGTCAAAGCATTCCTTATGCGCTAAAGGTATATATTTTTCATGACAAAAAAGCTCCCTTACAGAAGGCATTTTGTCTCTCTGTAAGGAAGCTTTTTATGAACTTTTTTTATGGCTGTCTATGTTTCATATTTTTGATCTTATAAGCAGATTTAGAATTCCGGTTCGATCAGACCGTAAGTATTGCCTTTACGTTTGTAAACTACATTTACCTGCTCTGTCTCTGCATTGTAGAATACAAAGAAATTATGTCCGAGCAGTTCCATCTGTACGCATGCATCTTCCGGATACATTGGTTTGATTCCGAATTTCTTGGTACGGATGATCTTAACTTCTTCATCCTCATCGTAGTCCTTGTCCAGATATGCTTTCTGGAAGTTGGCTGCTGCCTGCTGTTTGTCTACGATTTTATTTTTGTACTTGCGAAGCTGACGTTCAATGACTTCCTCTACCAGATCGATTGATACATACATGTCATTGCTTACCTGTTCGGAACGAATGATATTTCCTTTTACAGGGATTGTCACTTCAATTTTCTGTCTTTCTTTTTCAACACTTAAAGTTACTACAACTTCGGTGTCAGGAGTGAAATACCTTTCCAGTTTACTGAGCTTGTCCTGGACTGCTGTCTTAAGACCTTCTGTAACTGTAATATTTTTTCCGCTGATGATAAACTTCATGCTTCCATCCCCTTTGCTGTTTGATGAATCTATTATAACACACATTTTTGAATTTTAACACTATTTTATTAAAATTTCACATTTTTTCTGTTTACTTCAGAAATAACTTTAAAGTTCCTTTGTCATTATGGGGAAATAGCAAAAATTCTGTAATTGTTCTGTACATTTTCACTGTGATTCCTGAGATTACTATAAAAATTAGTTAAAGTTTAATCAGTTCTGAGAATGAAATATTTCCGCCAAAAAGATCCAATGCACTGCCTACTGTGACATTCAGTCTGTCTTTTCCATATTTTCGCAGATCCTCAATATCCTTCATGGAGCCAACTCCACCTGCGTAAGTAACCGGATTTCCTTTATACTCCCCCAGCAGAGATGCAAGTTCTGTTTCAACTCCACGTGCCTTTCCTTCCACATCTACTGCATGGACCAGAAACTCATCGCAGTAACTTCCCAGTTCTTTCATAATATCCAGTGTCATAGTGACATCTGTAAATTTCTGCCAGCGGTCTGTCACAATATAGTATTTTCCATCTTTTCTGCGACAGCTCAGGTCAAGAACCAGTTTCTCTTTTCCCACAGTCTCTTTCATTTTGTTCAGATTTTCCCAGGAAATCCTTCCATCTTTAAATACATAAGATGTAACGATTACATGACTGGCACCTGCACTAAGATATTCCCCTGCATTTTCCGGTTCACTCCTCCGCCAATCTGTAATCCTCCCGGATAAGTATGTAATGCAAGAATCGCCTGTTCTTTTGTTGATTCATAGTATGGGGAGTCATGACCATTTAACAGAATTACATGTCCTCCTTTTATCCCTGCCTTTTTATATAATTCTGCATAGAAAGATGCATCCTGCTCAGATACAAAATTCTCACTTGCCTGATCCTGTACGTCCGTAAGGCTCCCACCTACAATCTGCTTTACTTTTCCATTATGTATATCAATACATGGGCGAAATTTCATAAAATTCGTACCTCCATATCCGTTATATGTACTCTCAGAATCTTTTTATACTATAGCAATTCCATAAAATACTGCAATCAAGACAGTTCAGCAGAGTGTGAAGGACAAAGAAGATACCTGCAGGCGTGCCGACGCAGGATTTCAGTTACTGTTCACTCCAGTAAAGGATTTCACGCTCTGATGACTGAATCAATATGCATTATTTACGATGATTGCTATAGTTGGCTGTAAAAACAAATACAATAAAACTCCGGGAGTACACTATTTCAATTTTATCAATTTAACACGATAATACCATAAAATATTCCTGATGTCTATCTTCCTTCTGCCGCATTGCCAACAGCATCACCCACATCTTCTACAGCATTACCTACCCCTTCGCCCAGGTCTTTGACGCTGTTTCCCAGTTCGCCGGATACTGTGCCGTCACCGTTGTTGTTTTCATCAATTCTGGCATTATCTGCTGCATTGCTATTCTGTTTTGTCTCATTTTCTGTAGCTTCATCCTCTGCGGAAGTTCCATTGTCTGTAACGGTTCCACCATTATTTACATTGTTATCTGCCGCATTGTTTCCTGATGTGCTATTTCCATTTGTATTGTTTTCTCCTACGTTATTTTCCATGTTGTCATCGTTTGCAGCATTATTATCCGTCATATTTTCTTCGTTTGTGTCTGCCTCATCAGCTGCTTTATTTGCATTTCCACATGCTGTGAATATGCCCAATGACATAATAAGTGCTGTACCTGTCAGAATCTTTTTTACCTTTATTCCCATATTCATCTCCTGTTCCCGGAAAGCATTCTGCCGGTCCATGCAGCAGAACCTCTCCGTCTTTTCATGTTTTTATATTATGTTTTTAATATGTACCAAAAACTCAATACTATTCTGGAAAAAATTTACTTTTCATGCTATGATTTAAATAACACAAAACAGATTACTCCGTACATATATACTCCCACAATCTAGCGTACCGACAAGTTGCTATAGCAGGATTTCACTCATTAATGAGATGGATTGACTGCAGTATTTTACGGAATATCTATAACTCATATTTACAGGAGATTATCATGAAAAGAAAAAGGAACCATTCACTTCGCAGCTCTGTTTTCATATTTCTGGCTGCACTTTTCCTGCTGTTTACCTGCAGTGTTTCTACTATCTATGCATCCACACTTCAGAAACCTGATATCGCAGCATCGGGAAATTTGTAAAAGACGGCGATTACTGGATTTACCGCTATGATGATAAAACCATCGCCAAAAATGTATTTCTGAAAATTGACAAAAAGACCTATTATTTTAACAAACTCGGACACCGCTGGTGCAGCTGGCATACGATCAAAGGCAAAAATTATTATTTCGGAACCAGATCTCAGGGATATCTGATAAAGAATTCTCTTATCAAATATAAAGGAAATTATTACTATGTCGGTAAAGACGGTGCCATGGTTACCGGATGGTACACTGACAAATCCGGAAAGAAATACTATTTTGGCAAAGACGGAAAAGCAGTTACAGGAAAACACAAGATCAAGGGAACTTACTATTACTTTAACCAGAATGGTACTGTCACCCACACCGGATTAAATTATTCCCTTTCCTCTGACTGTGCACTTCTCATGAATGCAGATACCGGTCAGATTATTTATGGCAAAAATGAAAATGTTGCTCATGCCAACGCCAGCACAACCAAGATTATGACCTGTATCCTTGCACTTGAAAACTGCAAATTAAACGAAAAAGTAAAGTTCTCCTCTTACGCAGCATCTATTGAACCCAGCAAGCTTTATGCAAATGCAGGAGAAATATTTTATCTGAAAGATCTGCTTTATTCCCTGATGCTTCCCTCCCACAACGACACCGCAGTTGCCATTGCCGAACACGTCAGCGGTTCCACTGCAAAGTTTGTTAAATTAATGAATAAAAAAGCAGCAGAGATCGGATGTACGAATACACATTTCGCAACCCCAAATGGTCTGGATGCAGGGTATAACCATTACACAACAGCTTCTGACCTGGCAAAAATTGCCCAGTATGCGATCAAAAAGCGTATGTTCCGCAAACTGGTGAGCACCGGCTATTATTCTTTCTCTAATCTCAATACCGGCAGAAGCTATTCTATCGGCACCACCAACGCCCTGCTCGGCAATGTTCCGGGAGTTCAGGGTATGAAAACAGGCTATACCAACAAAGCAGGCTATTGTTTTGTCGGACTTTCTTATTCCGCAAGGGGAAACACCTATATTTCCGTTGTCCTGGGTGCAGATTCATCTTCTGCCCGCTGGCAGGATTCCAGAACATTGCTGACTTACGCATATAATCATTGATCAGAATTATTATAGCAGCATACAGGTCAATATTACAAAAAAGGAAAGTGTTCTGAAACATCAGATACACTTTCCTTTTATATATTTTATTTCACTGCTATGAAGATACTGAAAATTACCAGTTATGAATTTTTACTGCATTCCTGATTATTTTGCACTAATAACATCGCTCATATCATATCTTCCTGCCGGTTTGCCTGCAAGGAATTTCGCAGCTTCAACAGCACCCTTTCCAAATACAGCTTTGGAATATGCAGTATGCTTAAATTCAATCACTTCATCCGGACCTGCGAAGATCACTTCGTGTTCTCCTACGATTGTTCCACCGCGGACTGCTGAGATACCGATTTCCTTATCATCCCGCATCTCACGTCTCTGGCTGCGGTCATAGATATAATGATACTGGTTATCCATTGCCTCATTAATGCTGTCAGCCAGTGCAAGTGCTGTGCCGCTTGGCGCATCCAGTTTCAGTCTGTGATGCTTCTCAACAATCTCCATGTCAAATCCTGCTGTTGCCAGAACCTTTGCCGCATCCTGAAGCAGTTTCATCAGAGTATTGATTCCAAGAGACATATTTGCAGATTTCAGAACTGCGACATTCTTAGATGTCTCTTCCACCTTTGCGAGCTGCTCCTCGCTTAAACCGGTTGTACATAATACAATCGGGAGTTTGCGTTTCTCACAGTAAGCAAGAAGTGCATCTGTTGCTTTTGCAGAAGAGAAGTCGATAAGGCATCTGCCTCTACCTGACATTCTTCCATATTTGTATATACAGGGTAGCTGTTCTTTCCCTGATCTGCCACATCGATACCTGCTACGATCTCAGCTTCCGGATCCTTCTCCACAAGTCCGGAGATTACCTGACCCATGTGACCGTTACAGCCATGCATAATAATCTTTACCATTTGTCTATTCCTCTCAATTCCAGTATATCGGCAAGTTGATTTTCCGAACAATCCTGCGATTATATTTATGCAAGTTTTATTCCGAAATTCTTCAGTTCTTCAGCAAGTTTTGCCTTGTTTGCATCTTCCATCTCGGATAATGGCATACGAAGTGGCCCCACTTCTTTACCCATCAGATTCAGGGCTGCTTTCACCGGAATCGGGTTTACTTCACTGAACAATGCATGAATTAACGGGATTGCCTTTAACTGGATTTCTGCTGCACCCTTTGTATCTCCTTCAAGGAATTTCATAACCATATCATGTGTTTCCTTAGGAGCTACATTAGAAAGTACGGAAATTACTCCAAGTCCGCCAAGTGAAAGGATCGGAAGTACCTGATCATCATTTCCGGAGTAGAGTTCAATGCAGCCATCAGCCATGGACATCATGGTTGCAATCTGTGAAAGATCTCCGCTTGCTGCTTTGATACCAACAATATTCTTAACATTTTTAGCCAGAGCTACTGCTGTTGCAGGCTGGATGTTACATCCTGTACGGCTCGGAACATTGTACATAATGATCGGTGTTTCCGGAACTGCCTCTGCAATAGCTGTATAATGAGCGATCAGTCCTTTCTGAGTCGCCTTGTTATAATATGGAGTCACTATAAGAAGTGCATCTGCACCGTAAGAAGCAGCCTCCTTTGACATCATAATTGCAGTTTCCGTACAGTTGGAACCTGTACCTGCGATAACCGGAACACGTTTGTTTACCTTGTCGATTGCAAACTTAATTGTCTTAAGATGCTCTCCATGCGTCATCGTTGATGATTCTCCTGTTGTTCCGCAGATAATGATCGCATCTGTACTGTTTGCAATCTGATACTCCAGAAGTTCCTCCAGTTTATCATAATTAACCTTGCCATCTTCATACATAGGGGTTACGATTGCAACACCTGCACCTTTAAAAATTGCCATTTGCCTTCCTCCTTTATTCTTCTGTAATTTCCATACAGATTACTGTCCATTCATAAACAATAATCAGGTTTTATACACCTTATACAATCTCTGTTGTCAGTGTAGTTATGCTGTCTGCATATTTACGCAGGCTGTCCGGTAACGTCCGTCCCGTAAGCAAAATATGCATACTCTCGTCCTTCATCTTCAGGATATCACCGATTGCCTCTGCAGTAGTGATCCCATAATCCGGAAGTGCAAGAATCTCATCCAGGAGCAGAAAATCGCATTCCTGCGTTGCGATCACTTTGCGCGCAAAATTCAAAGCATTGAGAATATTGGTTTTCTCTCTGCCTTCTCCTGCTCATTCAGCTCCTCATATCCTTCATCATGCTTCTCAAAACGGAATATCTTAATATCCAGATTATCCAGTTCCTCCAGAAAATCCAGTTCCCTGTGCTCTCTTCCTTTCAGAAACTGAATAATAATGACGCTTTTACCCTGTGCGGAAGCTCTCAGACACTGACCGATCGCCAGAGTTGTCTTTCCCTTTCCCCCGCCACAGTAAACCTCTGTAAATTCTTTTCCATAACAAACAATTCCTCTTATCGTTATTGAAATTGTACCTTCTTCTCTGTGTCATTACAGACATGATAAACAGCAGTCTGTTTTCGACTTCTGCGATGAGCTTCCGGCATATTCACGCCGGAATGCTTCGTGGAACAGCAGGCTGCCATAGTTATCTGAATACGCTTATATTACCGCAGTTTATGAAGAATTGCAAGTGCTACTGTTTACAGTAATCGTTACTGTTCACTCCGTTCACAGTAACGTAGCCAAAATTCATCCAGATTGCCTGCGGCAATGGAATTTTGGCTTGTATATTATCGCGTTATTCATTACACTTCTGTCAGGGTTTTGAAAAAACAGGTTCTGTTTCCGGTATGGCAGGCTGCACCGATCTGCTCTACTTTAGCAAGGATCGTATCATTGTCACAATCCAGTGTAAGGGATTTTACAAACTGGAGATGTCCGGATGTGAGTCCCTTCGTCCAGAGTTCATTGCGGCTTCTGCTCCAGTAAGTCATTTTACCTGTTTCAAGAGTGGTATTAAATGCTTCTTCATTCATATACGCCAGCATCAGCACTTCGTTTGTCTGATAATCCTGGGCTATAACAGGTACCATTCCATCACTGTTTAATTTAAAATCAGACCATGCGATGCTGCTTTTTAAATTCACTGTATTTTCCATTTTCTGTCTCCATCTAATTTATTGATTGCCATAAATCATTTCGTAAATTTCAAATTTTACAAACTGCCCTTGGTAGACAGAACATCTGTGATCCTTGGATCATAGGATGTGGCTGCGTCCAGTGCTTTGGCAAAACTTTTGAACATTGCTTCTGCTACATGGTGATTATTCCCACCTGCCAGAACCCTGATATGAAGATTCATGCCACAGGCATAGGAAATGGCATAGAAGAACTCTTTTACCATTTCCGTGGACATGTCACCGATCCTGTCTGTGGTAAACTCTGCATCCCATACAAAGTAAGGTCTTCCGGACAGATCAATCGCACAGAGCACCAGGGATTCATCCATGGGAAGGATGCAGCTTCCATAGCGCTTAATCCCCTTTTTGTCACCAATTGCTTCTTTTAATGCAGTTCCCAGAACAATTCCTGTATCCTCGATGGTGTGATGGTCATCCACCTGAAGATCACCATGGACTCTGACACTGAGATCAAAGAGCCCATGACGGGTAAATCCATCCAGCATATGGTTAAAAAATCCCACACCTGTCTCAATATCAGAATATCCGGTTCCATCCAGATTTATTTTTAATTTGATTTCTGTTTCTTTTTGTATTTCTTTCTGCTGAGGCTTCTCTTGCCATGGTTAAGTCCTCTCTGTCTTACTTATTTTCAAACACTCTGAATCCATTGTTTTAATGCGCAAACTACAGTTTACATTATAGCAGATTTCAGATTCAAAGCCTTACCATTATTCTTCATCTTCATCCTCAAAACGAACTGCTATAGAATTTGCATGTGCAGTAAGCTGCTCAGAAGTTGCAAACTGAATGATATCTTTGTGTATATTACGCAGTGCGGATTTTGAGTAATATACAATACTTGATTTCTTGATGAAATCATCTACGGAAAGGGCTGAGAAAAATTTGGCTGTTCCGTTTGTAGGAAGTACATGGTTCGGACCTGCAAAATAATCTCCCAGTGGCTCGGAACTGTACTCTCCGATAAAGATCGCGCTGCATTCTTCACTTTCATCATATCTTCAAAGGGATTGGCTGTCACGATCTCCATATGTTCCGGAGCGATTTCATTGGCTGCCTCAATCGCCTCGTCCATATCCTCTGCGATCAGAATGTATCCAAAGTTATCAAGAGACTTCTGAATGATTTCTTTTCTGGAAAGAACCTCCACGAAACCTTTTACTTCTTCATCTACTTTCTTCGCAAATTCCTCACTTGTAGTGATCAGGATAGCACATGCCAGTTCATCATGCTCTGCCTGGGAAAGAAGGTCAGCTGCCACAAAATGCGGATTAGCTGTCTCATCTGCAAGAACAAGGATCTCACTCGGTCCTGCAATGGAGTCAATGCTTACATAGCCATATACTGCTTTCTTTGCAAGAGCTACGAAAATGTTTCCGGGACCTACGATCTTGTCTACCTTCGGAATACTCTCTGTTCCGAAAGCAAGGGCACCGATCGCCTGTGCACCACCACCTTATAAATCTCATCTGCTCCTGCTTCTTTGGCTGCTACCAGTGTGGAAGCGCATACTTTGCCATCCTTTCCGGGCGGTGTTGTCATAACAATATGCGGGACTCCTGCCACTTTCGCAGGTACAATATTCATCAGTACAGAAGACGGATAAACTGCTTTTCCACCGGGTACATAGACACCCACACGATTTAACGGTGTTACTTTCTGTCCAAGCATAGTTCCATCTGTTGTGCTTGTAAACCAGCTGTTCTGGATCTGTTTTTCATGATACTGACGGATATTGACCAGAGCTTTGCGAATCACTCCAAGAAGTGCAGGATCAATCTGCGCATAAGCCTCTTCAATTTCTACATCTGTGACGCGGATAGTCTCTTTTGTCACATCAGCTTTGTCAAATTCTTTTGTATAGGCAAAAAGGGCTGCGTCCCCTTCATTTTTTACTTTATCAAGGATCTGAGCTACTGTGGATTCAAATTTCCCATAGTTATTCGGGCTTCTTTTCAGCAGATTCTCAAGAATATCCTTTGTTGATTCTTTTGTTAATTTTACTGTACGCATCTTTACATCTCCTCCTGAAGAACTCTTCTTAAGTCTTCAATAAGTTTACGGATTCTCTCATTTTCCATCTTCATGCTCACCTGATTGACTACCATTCTGGCAGACAACGGGCAGACCTCTTCCAGCACCTTCAGTCCGTTTTCCTTCAGTGTACTTCCAGTCTCCACAATATCTACGATCACTTCAGACAGACCAACGATGGGTGCCAGTTCAATGGAACCGTTTAATTTGATCAAATCTACTGTCTGGTGTTTTCTGTTAAAGAAGTAATCCTTGGCAATATTTGGATATTTAGTCGCCACACGGATCAGCTGGTTGTTCTCCAGAACTTCTCTGGCACTCTCCGGTCCGCAGACACACATCTTACATTTTCCAAATCCAAGATCCATCACTTCATAAAGCTTACGGCCTTCCTCCAGGATCGTATCCTTTCCCACAATTCCGATATCTGCCGCACCATACTCTACATAGGTAGGAACATCCGGCCCTTTTGCAAGGAAGAATTTCATCTTCAGTTCTTCATTAGTAAAGATCAGTTTACGGGAATCTTTATCTTTCATCTCTTCGCAGGTGATTCCTGCTTTCTCAAACATCTCCATTGTTTTGTTGGCAAGTCTGCCTTTTGTCAGGGCAACTGTCAGGTATCTCATGGCTTATCTGACCTCCTTTTTCAAACGTAATGCCACACATCTGCCCTCTGCACGAAGTTTCTGTGCCTCTTTAATGGCTTCTGTACGGTTCTGTGGCTCGTATTCGATTACTTCCGGCTTCTCCTCTTTCTCAGAGATCAGTTTCTGGCTGGAAAGTGCAAGAAGAAGGTTATCTACTTCAAGGGCAAATCCGATAGATGCCGCAGGTTTGCCAAAGTGTTTCATCAGGCCATTGTAACGGCCTCCCTTGATCATAGGTTCACCGGTTCCGTAAGTATATGCCTGGAAAATGATACCTGTATAGTACTGATATTTACTAAGCATTCCAAAATCGAAAGAGATATACTTTTCATATCCGTAGTTTTTCATAATCTCATAGATTTCTTCCAGTCTGGAAACTGCCTCCAGTGCGCAGGCGTTGTTTGTCAGACTTCTGGCTTTCTTTAAGACTTCTTCTGAACCAAACATCTGTGGGATTTCAGTAAAGGCTTTCTGCATACTGTCTTTGAGTTTCTGTTCTTCTACAAACTCTTCTACTCCGAAAGAATTTTTCTGCGAGATCAAAACACGAAGACGTTCTTCTGCTTCCGGACCGAGTTCGGCTTCTTTTAATAAGGATTTGAAGTAATCTACCTGTCCGACACTGACCTGAAATTCTGTAAGACCTGCTGCCAGAAGGCATTCCACTGTCATGGCAAGAAGTTCTGCATCTGCATCTGCGGATTCATCACCGATCCGTTCTACTCCCATCTGTGTGGTTTCTTTGAGATGTCCTCTGTAGCTGGTGTTATTAATAAATGTGTTTCCTGTGTAGCAGAGGCTTACAGGTTCTTTGTCCGGGGAAAAGTAGGTTGCACAGGCTCTGGATACAGACGGGGTGAAGTCAGGTCTGAGTACCAGGGTGTTGCCTTCTCTGTCAAAGAATTTATAAAGTTCTTTGGATGGGATGGTTCCTACTTCGCGGCTGAATACTTCAAAGTATTCGAATGTCGGGGTTTCTATGTCTTCATAGCCATACTGGTGGAAGACGCGATGGATTTTCTCCTGTACCTTTCTTTTCTGGCTGCATTCGCCGTTGTAGATGTCTCTTACACCTTCAGGGGTGTGGAAAATACGCTGCATGGGTGGTCCTCCTCTTGGTTATGTATTGTGGTTGTTATTACTTTGCCGATTTCGCTTTAGTACAGTAACGTGCTACTAAAGTAATGTGAAACTAGATAGAATTATAATTGTTTTTTAGAAAAATGTCAAGTACAGTTAATGTTATTATTATATGTTTAGAGGGACGCTCAGAAACATATTGTATTTGAGGTGCGGTTTCGGTATCTAAGAGCTTCTAAGTCTTCAGGAAATCTGCTAAAACCATGAGAAGAAAAGCCCGGAATTACTCGCTGTCGCTCAGACAAGGGGCTTTCTTCTCATAACGCAGATTTCCTGAAAACTAAGAATCTCTAAGACACCTGCAAATGCACCTCAAATACAATATGTTTCCGAGCTGGTTTTCGCAATGTGGAAGATTATGACGGCTATAGCAAGTCTATTAACTAATGCATTTAAGACAGTTCAGCCGAGTGCGAAAGACAAGGCAGATACCTACAGGCGTGCTGACGCACATCAAGGATATCTGACGCAGGATTTTACGCTCTGATGACTGAATCAATATACATTATAAGAGGCTTGCTATAGTATGCCAGCCAGTTGATTTCTTCATGGTTACTGCCAATACACAGCGCAGAAATTTATTTTATTTCCGGTGCATTTGCAGGTATCTTAGAGCGTGTCTGAAAAAGGCTTTCTGCAAGATGTGCGTCACAATTTGTGGAATATTTTGCCCGGATGAGGGCGCCGTAGCGGGCTACGGCAACTGAATTCGGGTGAAATATCCCGCAAGTGGGGCGTGCAGATTGCGGGAATGATTTTTCAGACACGCTCCAGAGCGTGCGCCGGCAGCCTGCCGGTACATTGATCGGAGAGAGAATATGCGAAAAAAATGGATCTCCATAATATGCGCTGTGATCATCATGGTCTGCACTATCATTACCCCTGCTTATGCCGCCGGAATCTTTTTGCCCGAGGAAAGCAATACCAAACAGGCAGAATCCACAGATCTTATTGAAGCACCATCAGGAATCTTAATGGAAGCGCAGACAGGAACAGTCGTTTATCAGAAGGATGCGGATACCAGACGAAGCCCTGCCAGTATCACGAAGATCATGACTCTGATCCTGATCTTTGATGCTCTGGATAAAGGCAGCCTGAAAATGGACGACACAGTCACAACCAGTGCCCATGCGAAGTCAATGGGCGGTTCTCAGGTGTTTCTGGAGGAGGGGGAAATCCAGACAGTGGAAACCCTGATCAAATGCATTGTGATCGCGTCAGGAAACGATGCCAGCGTAGCATGGCAGAGCATATCTGCGGCAGTGAACAGGAATTTGTCCGCCACATGAATGAACGGGCAGAAGGACTTGGGATGAAAAATACTCATTTTGAAGACTGCTGTGGTCTGACAGAATCTCCCGATCATTACACAACAGCCAGGGACATTGCCATCATGAGCAGGGAACTGATCACAAAATATCCGAAAATTCTGGAATATTCTTCCATATGGATGGAAAATATCACCCATGTAACCAGGCAGGGGACAAAAGAATTCGGACTTACCAATACCAACAAACTGATCCGAAGCTACGAGGGATGTGTCGGCCTGAAAACAGGAAGCACCAGCATTGCAAAATACTGCCTCAGTGCAGTCGCCAAAAGAAATGATATTACTCTGATCGCAGTAGTGCTGGCAGCCCCGGACTATAAAGTGCGATTTAAAGATGCAGCCTCCATGTTAAATTATGGCTTTTCAAAATGCAGCCTGTACATAGATAAGAAAATGGAAGCTCTGCCTGAGATCCCGGTCAGAAATGGAAAGAAAAAGACGGTTTCCCTAGTTTATGAAGAACAGTTCCACTATCTGGATACCACAGGACAGAATATCGGGAATGTAAAAAGAAAGCTGAGAATCCACAGGGAAGTAAAGGCTCCGGTGAAAAAGAACACCCTGGCAGGGGAGATGATCTATCCGTCGATGGGAAGGAACTGGGAAGAGTGAGGATCCTTTATGGGGAAAATGCAGGAAAAGCCACATATCCGGACTGCCTGAAAAAAGTTGTCATGAGACTGTAGACAAAAAGTATTTTGGACAGTTTTATAAATTTTTGACAAAGGACAGCAATCCGATGTATAATAAAATCCAAATGGGTATTGAGGGAAATAAAAAACAAAAGGAAGGTACTATATAATGAAAGAAATCCGTACAGAAGATGCCGTAGGCACATTTTATGCCATGACATCACACAGATTATCAAAGATGTTAAAAAAGGGGTGCTTTTTAAGAAAGGTCATATTGTCAGAGGAAGAGGATATTCCTCTGTTACTCTCTGTAGGAAAAGAACATTTATATGTGTGGGAGAAGAAAGAAAGGAATCCTTCATGAGAATGAAGGTGCAGAGATCCTTTATAAGATCTGTGCCGGAGATTCGGACACCATGCATGGTTCTGATATAAAAGAGGGAAAATACGAGCTGATCGCAGACATTGACGGAGTGCTTAAGATCCGCAGGGAAGTTCTGCTGGCTGTCAACTCACTTGGAGAGATGATGATCGCATCCCGCCATGGAGATTTTCCTGTAAAGAAGGGCGACAAACTTGCAGGAACCAGAATTATCCCGCTGGTGATCGAGAAAGAGAAAATGGATCGTGCAGCAGAGGTGGCAGGCACAGAGCCGATCTTTTCCATTCTGCCATATAAGAAGAAAAAGGTGGGTATCGTAACAACAGGAAGTGAAGTGCAGAAAGGTCTGATTACTGACACCTTCACTCCTGTACTGAGAGATAAATTTGCAAAATTTCCATCAGAGTCATCGGTCAGACAAAACCGGGTGACGATATGGAACAGATAACAGCCGATATCCTGAAATTTATCGAAGAGGGAGCCGATATGGTAGTCTGCAGCGGTGGAATGAGCGTAGATCCGGATGACAGAACTCCGGGTGCGATCAAAGCAACAGGAACCCGCATCGTATCCTACGGTGCACCCGTACTTCCGGGAGCTATGATGCTGGTTTCCTATTATGAGAAAGACGGCAGGCAGATACCGATCCTTGGGCTTCCGGGATGTGTTATGTATGCAAAGAATACCATCTTTGATCTGCTTCTGCCGAGACTGATGGCAGATGATGAGATCACATTATCAGAGATTAACCAACTTGGAGAGGGTGGACTCTGCCTGAACTGTGATGTCTGTACATTCCCGAACTGCGGATTCGGAAAATAATATCCCGCAGAATGCGTTGTCAGACACAAAGTGAACATAAAGGGAAAAGAAAACTTGCATGAAAAGATTTAAAACCGTACATTATACAATCCATTCTAACAAAATAAAGGATGCGAGAGGCATCAGATTTGCGGTGCTCGCAGATCTTCATGCATGGAATTTGGCCCTGATAACAGAAAGCTTTCGGAGACGATCCACCGGTACAGACCGGATGGGATCCTCATTGCCGGTGATATGGTCGTGAGAAATGATTCTGCTTCTTTAAAGACTGCATCATCTCTTCTGAGGAGCCTGGCTCAGCAGTATCCTGTTTATTATGCATTGGGAAACCATGAATATAAGCTGTACAGGACAGATCCTCAGGAGAACTGTATGGCAGCCCGATATCAGGAATATGAAAAGGAGCTGAAGACAGCCGGGATCCATATCCTGCATAATGAATCCTGCAGCCTGCAGGTGGGAAAAACAGCCTTACTGTCTGTGGTCTGGAAGTACCTCTGATCTATTATAAAAAGCCATTTTCTCCACAGCTTAAAAGAGAGGAAATCAGGGAACTGATCGGAGAACCATCTTCCGATTCCCTGAATATTCTTCTGGCTCACAGTCCCAAATATGGAGATACCTATTTTGACTGGGGGCAGATCTGATTCTGAGCGGGCATTATCATGGAGGGATTGTAAGAATTGGCAGGCACAATGGGCTGCTTTCCCCACAGCTTCATCCATTTCCGAAGTTCTGCTGCGGAGATTTCCACAGGAAGGAACAGCATATGCTGGTAAGCGCAGGAGCAGGGGAACACACCATACCTGTAAGGATCCATAATCCCAGGGAATTGCTGATGGTGGATCTGAAACCGAATGCCTGAGAATATTGTTACTGTCTGCTGACTGTATGGCAGCGAAATATTTACTTGAAAAGGAAAAGACTGTGCTATGGGAATTCCGGTAAAGCTGGAAGTATTTGAAGGTCCTCTGGATCTCTTACTGCACCTTATCGAAAAAAATAAAATAGATATCTATGATATCCCCATCGTGGAGATCACAGATCAGTATATGGAATACATCCATGCCATGGAGCGGGAAGACCTTGGTGTTATGAGCGAGTTTATGGTTATGGCAGCCACATTGCTGGATATCAAGTGTAAAATGCTTCTCCCGAAAGAAGTCAATGATGAGGGAGAAGAGGAAGATCCAAGAGCGGAACTGGTGGAGAAACTTCTGGAATATAAGATGTATAAGTTTATGTCCTATGAGTTGAAGGATAAGATGGACGATGCGGCAAATGTATTCTTTAAAGAGCCCACTCTTCCCGATGAGGTACTGCAGTACAGAGAGCCTGTAGATCCAAAGGAACTTCTGGCAGGTCTCACACTGGAGAAGCTGAATGCAATCTACAAGTCCATCATCCGCAGGCAGGAAGACAAGGTCGATCCTATCCGAAGCAAATTCGG
>ENA-OQCX01000435-OQCX01000435.1-human-gut-metagenome-genome-assembly--contig:-NODE-435-length-21619-cov-2.004606_pt1 | contig 21619 bp, 19 predicted proteins | sample MGYA00242762_ERZ504587 | MGnify/ENA primary metagenome ERZ504587 (study PRJEB26092, sample SAMD00036337) | human gut metagenome | host: Homo sapiens | study: EMG produced TPA metagenomics assembly of... | reverse complement strand
CCCTCAAGCACTGCAAGGCTCATTTCCTCTCTCTTTGTGTGCATCGAAAGACCGGTAAACATTCCTCTTGCGCTTGTGTCATTCACAGGCGAGCGTTCGCCCATAAGATAGGGCAAAAAAAAAGCACATCGCTTTTTGCCATATATTTTTCCGCTTCTTTTTCATAATCATAGGAAGTTTTCAGAATATCCTCTATCCACATTTCTGACTGCTTGCCGCCGTCAGCGTGCAGGCAAGGTAATGGTATTTTCCGTTTGCAGAGCAAAAGGAGTGAATTGCATTGCCTGTCACAGTTATATTTTTTCCGTGCAGACAAAAATGGTTCCGATGTGCCGAGAGAAAGGTTGCAGTCGCCGTCATTCACCGTTCCTGTTCCCATTGCGGACGCGGCATTGTCGCCTGCGCCGATGATGATTTTTGTGTCGGAAGAAAAGCCCGAGCGCATCTGCGATAGCTTCTTTTATACAGCCGATTGATTGACTGCTTTCATAAACAGTCGGCAGAAAACTCTCGTCAATGTGCAGTAATTGAAGCATTGGCTTTGACCAGCGGCGGTGCTCGGTGTCAAAATACAATGTGCCTGCGGCGTCGGAAACATCGGTTGCATACACGCCTGAAAGCATAAAAGCAACATAATCCTTCGGAAGCAGTATTTTTGAAATGCGTTTGAAATTGTCAGGCTCGTGATTATAGACCCAAAGGAGCTTCGGAGCGGTAAAGCCTGCAAAGGCGATATTCCCTGTGTTGTCGAGCAGAAAATCTTTGCCGATTTTGTTGTTCAGGTAATCGACCTCTTTTTCACTTCTGCCGTCGTTCCAAAGTATAGCAGGGCGAATAACCTCGTCCTTTTCGTCCAGCAGAACAAGACCGTGCATCTGACCGCAAAAGCCTATGGCTTTTACCTCGTTCCTGTCAACATCACGCAAAAGCTCTTTCATTGCAGCTATGCTTTGTCTGTACCAGTCCTCGGGATTCTGCTCGGCATAATTGTCGTTTGAAAGGTAAATCGGATAATCTTTTGATACTGTATTTTGGATTTCATTTTCATTTATCAGCATTGCCTTCACGGACGAAGTGCCGATGTCTATACCGATGTAACAGCTCATAATTCTCTGCCTGCCGAAATGATATATTGATTGATAAGTGCTTCAAGATATTCCTGCTTGCCGCTTTGGGCTTTCGGCTCGCCGTTGTTCAGCGTGTACTGCTCAAGCTCTGCAAGGGAGGTTTGTCGGTCGGCAATTTTTTTGCCGATGCCCTCGGTGTATGAGCTGTATCTGTTTTCGACGAACTTATCCATAACGCCGTCTGAAATGATTTTGTCGGCAACGATAAGACCGTAAGCGAAAGCGTCCATACCTGCAATATAGGAAAGGAAAACATCCTCATACGCATTGCTTGCACGTCTTGCTTTTGCATCAAAATTCAATCCGCCGTTCGTGAAGCCGCCGTTTTTCAAAACCTCGTACATACACATTGTTGTGCTGTATAAATCCGTGGGGAACTGGTCGGTATCCCAGCCCAAAAGCATATCGCCCTGGTTGGCGTCTATCGAGCCAAAAACGCCGTTATCCCTTGCAACTCTAAGCTCGTGCTGAAAGGTGTGCCCTGACAGCGTTGCGTGGTTGGCTTCAATATTCATCTTAAAATCTTTATCTAAACCGTATTTACGCAGGAACGCAAGCACGGTTGAAACATCAAAATCATACTGATGCTTTGTAGGCTCCTTCGGCTTTGGCTCAATGTAAAAATCACCCGTAAATCCGATGCTCCTGCCGTAATCCACAGCCATTCGCATAAGATAAGCCATATTGTCCTGCTCTTTTGCCATATCGGTATTCAGAAGCGTATCATAGCCCTCTCTGCCGCCCCAGAACACATAGCCCTGACCGCCCAGTTCTACGGTGATTTCAAGGGCTTTTTTTATTTGTGCCGCCGCATACGCAAACACATCGGCACTCGGAGCAGTGCCTGCGCCGCACATATATCTTGGATTATTAAAGCAGTTTGCCGTACCCCAAAGAAGCTTTATGCCCGTTCTCTTCATTTCCGATTTGATAATCGGAACGATTTTGTCAAGGTTTGCGTTGGTTTCTTTAAGAGTTGCGCCCTCGGGAGCAATATCACGGTCGTGAAAACAGAAATATTCAATACCGAGCTTTTCCATAAGCTCAAATGCGGCGCAAACCTTATGTTCATAAATCTCCATAAGCGTTTTTCCGCTGAAGGATTTGTCAATTGTTCCTCTGCCGAACATATCTGTTCCGTCGGCACACATTGTATGCCAATAACTCATGGCAAATTTTAATTGCTCGCTCATTTTTTTGCCTGCAACAATTTTATCCGCATCATAATATTTAAACGACAGCGGATTTTTTGAATTTACACCCTCATATTTAATTTTTTCAATATTTTCAAAATACATTTTTCTTGCCTCCGCTTATTTTCTGCCGATTTCATTAAAAGGGATTTCTTTGAAATCGGGACATTTTTTTGAAATTTTACTGTCTGCTTTGATTCTGTAATCGCCGTTTTCATAATCCTCAAAGGAGCTTTTTGCACCGTTTAAGGTAAAGGTCTGATTGTTTTCAACGACAGAATATTTTTTGACTGTCTTTGCGATTTCACCGACCTTGTTTTGCTTTGAAATAATGATGTTATTCTGAATAGATGAGCCTGACGGATTAACTGCAAAGCCATCGTCCTCTTCTCTTGCATAGTCCTGATGCATACGCTCAATGCCGTCATACTTATTGCCGATTGAAGCGTTAAACTCCTTTGCTTCATTCATAAGCTGCCATAAACGGCTGTCAGGCGTTTTACAGTTTTTTGCATACCAGCCGTCATTGTGATAACCGTCATACGCACGGTCATCATAGATAATCTGCTTTCCTGCATTGATAACCAGATTGTTTTCAATCATATTATCTCCTGCCTCCGCCGATAAAGGAAAGCATAGCCCGGAATATTGATAAGCACGTTTCCGTAAGCTGTCTGTCCTGAGGAATTGTCATCAAAATAAATGCCGCTTGGTGTAAAAGTGCCGAGCCGATATTGCTGATACAGTTATAGCGGACAACATTGCCGTAGGTGCTGTAGCTGTAGCCCGTATAAATCGCACCTGCATCTGAGGATTGTAAAACTACATCGTGAATGTAATTGTATTCCACTACATTTTCATTGCCTGTATAGTAAACACCCATATGCGGCGCATTGTAGATTTCATTATGGGAAACGGTGTTGCCGATACCGCTTAAATTCACACCCGAAATATATGTTTTCTGAATTTCGCCGTAATCGTGCAGGCTGTTGTCGGTAACAGTATTGTTGCCGTATACAAAACCTTCTGCACTGCCACCCGAAAGCACAACCGCATCTTTTCCGATAAAAGCGACCTCGCAGTTTTCCACAAGATTATTTTTGCCGCTGACATTGATTCCGCATTCCGCCGCATTTTTAACCGTGCAGTTTACGATTTTGCAGTTCTCGCCTGCAATGTTAAGTGCATCGCTTCTTGTGCTCTGCAATGTAATATCACTGATGGTTATATTTGACGCTTTTTCTGTGATGCTGATTATATTTTCATTGCTTGTTGAAAGCATAATTTTGCTGTTTTCATTTTCATCGGGAGGATAAAAATACAATATTCCGTTATCACGGTCTATGTAATATTCACCCGGTGTGTCAAGTTCTTCAAGAACATTGAAGAAATAATAATACCCACCCTCTTTAAAGCCGTATTTACTGCAATACTCAGTAGTTATTGTTTTATCGTCATTTATACTTTTTATCGGTGTGGACATATCTGCCCAGTCCCAGTAAAAGTAACCGAACGCCCACAAGTCATCGGTATTCTGCCAGCTTTTAACTCTTGAGTAGGTATCCTTGTCAAGGGCAAATGTGCCGCCTCTTTGATTGCGTCTTTCGAGCCACGATTCATCGGTAGGTGCGGGAGCGTTCGGCTCATAGCAGTCACCGATATCGCTGACCTTGCCCACGGTTATATACGAATCGTTGGGATAGCGTGCAACCGTCATCCTTTTATCGTTAAAGAATAATTCACAAGGATTTTCAGTTGCCGCATCGTCATAATACTCTTCCGTATTAAATCCGCCTGTCGCCTTGATTTTGCCGTAATCCGATTTTGTTAGACCGTGTTTTTTCAAATCAATCATCTTAACCTTATCCGCCGCCTGACTGCTAAGTCTTTTTGCGGTTTCACCGTTGACAGCGGAAAAATCGGCAATCGTTAAAATTTTGCCGCCGCAAAGGATAACCTCACCGTCGCCGTAGGAAGTGTAGGTAACAGATGTGCTTTTTGAAGAATCTCTTTCATCAAACGCAATACCCGTTTCATAATATGTGCCCGCCATTATTGCAACGGTAATTGATGCTTTACTTTCATCGGAATTTGCAATAGCTTCACGCACAGCCTGCTGTGCTCTTTGAATTGTCTGAAACGGCTTTTCAAGTGTGCCGTCGCCATTGTCATCACCGTTTACGGATACATAAAAATCCGCATTTTTAACAAACTCTTTCTGACTGTTCGATTTAGTGTAAGCAAGTGACGTTGGGGAAGCTATCGGTTCGTATTTATTTATATAAGACATATATACACCCACCGATGCTCCGATTACGGCAAGAGCCAAACCGACGGACACTGCTGAAATTATAATTTTCTTTTTCATAAAAATGTCCTTTCCTTTATTTACTGCGTCTGCCTGCATTTTCGATAATCATTTCTCTGTTTTCCTGCCATTTTGAATTTAAACTTGTATAGTTGTTTTTTACAACAAGCTTTCGTTTTGAGTGTGAAGACCATTTCACGCTCTTATCAAGCTTGTAGCTGTTGATAAATTTTTTACGGGTATCAACAAAGTTATTCTGAACCATTATATCTTCAAGACCGTAATTTAAATCATGCATCAGCAAAAAGCCCATATTGCCCTCACCTATAACGTTGTTCTCGGCAAGAAAATAATTTGATTTTTCGTCAAAATACAGACCTGCATAGCCGTGTCCGCCTTCAAGATAATTTCCGCTGATTCGGTTTTTTTCTGTTGTTTGGAAGGTTCCTAACACATACAGTCCTGCACCGTCATACAGATGATTTTCAATAATATTTGTGACCTTGTTATTTCTTATCTGATAGTTCTGCATATCGGTAACGGCACCCCAACCCCAGCCGACGGAAATGCCAGTATAGCTTCCATCGTTCACCTCATTGTGGTCAACAATCAGATTTTGTGCGTAACCGACCATAATTCCTACACCGCCGAGATAGCTTTTTCCTATACCGTCAATTACATTATCTGTTATTGTAATATTTTCAGGTACATACAATTTCTTTTCCCCTGAATCGGAGAAACTCCCGGCTACAATTGCACCTGCCGCGATATTCGTTATATCATTATAGTAAAGAAGTATATTATCACAATATTCATCGAATTTAATTGCCGCAGAACCGATATTTTCAATACTGCAATTCATAAATTCAATACCGTCACTGTTTGATATTTCAATACCGGCCATCGGTGTCTGCCATGTTGTCACATCATCAGTAATTTTCATATAGCTTGTTGCCTGCCCATCAAGAAAACCTGTATAAGACGGCTCATTCCAGTTGGTGTATGCAAAGCTTATATTATTAAATCGGATATTTTCGCAATTGTTGATTTTAACAAGCTGCTCTGCCTGCGGGATTGTAAACATCAGATTATTGATTCCTCAGGATTTTAGGATAATAATAAAGCATTTGGGATGAATTGTCATAATACCATTCACCCTGAGAATCCAATGTGCTTAATGAATTTTCAATCCAGATTTTCGGCTCTGCGATTTTTGAGCTTCGTTTGGAAAAGAATTTTTCTTCGCTGTCAGGTGTCAGAGCAAATATAATATTTTCTGAATCCGTTCTATAACTTTTACTTTCGCAATAGAATGCGTCCAAGCTTCGACAATATGAATTTCAATATTCGATAAATTTTCTTTTGAGATATATTTTTCAAAATCTTTAGGAAGGGCAAGTTCTTTACTGTCATCAAGCCATTTGCCTGTCAGCACCTCTGACTGATAATCATCGCTTTTCTCAGGGAAACGGGAACGCACAGCCTGTTTTTTGTTTACATAAAGCTGTCTGAAATTTTCGGCGCTGTCTATCTTTCTGCTGAAAATACCGTTTCCCTCGTCTTTCCAGTTTCCGCTTATTTCAAGTCCGCCGCTTATAACCGCTTTGCCATTTTGTGAACTAAAAATAATAGGAAGTTCGCTTTTACTTTTTTCATTGAAAACCAGCGGTTCTGAAATGCTCGTGCCCGAACCATTAAGATCAATTAAGATACTGTCAAACCCCGCCGTTTCTTCTACAGTAAGATTCACCGCTTTATTGTAGCGTTTTCAATTGCCTCCTTTGTTGCATCAGTTAATGATATCTTATAACTGTTGGCATAGTCTTGATATTTTGTTTGTGTAACTTTTAAATTATAATTACCTATTGGCTGAAAAACATAAAACAAAACAGTTACTCCTGAAATTAAAATTGCTAAAGCAAGTATTACTGCAATTGTTCTTAAAACAATTTTCATTATTTTTTTATTCTTAATTTTCAACATATATATGCTCCACTGTTGTTTCATCACCCATCGTTATAAGCGTACCGCCGTTCTGACTGTCCGATTTTGTGTAAGCAAGTGCTGTTGGGGAAGCTATCGGTTCGTATTTATTTATATAAGACATATATACACCCACCGATGCTCCGATTACTGCAAGAGCCAAACCGACGGACACTGCTGAAACTATGATTTTCTTTTTCATAGAACTTCCTCTGTTTTAACTGTAATAAAGATATTTACTTCACCGTAAATTCTGTCGTTAAATATTCATCGCTGACCTTATTAAACGAATTACTGCATACACATGCAAAAAGTATTTACCTTTCTCCAAGCCTCTTATTTTATTCTGTTCGGTATACATTATATCATTTCCAAGAATATAATTCTTTCCGAAAAAACGCACATAAGTTTTTTGACCGATTTCATTTTCAATTTCATAAATGTAATATTTTATCGGAACATTTTGACAAGCACAATCAAAGCTTACTACAGCACCGTCTGATGTGCTTTCAGCAGAAATTTCAGCGTCACCAAATGTCGGAGCAATGCCGCTTCCTAATTTTTCGGCAGTTCTTGTAAATGAACTTTTGTCAAAAGAACGCATTATAAATTCTTCGCCGAATTCAATTCCGGTATTTAAGTTTACTTTTTTCAATGTGAACGAATTGCTTTGCGTATCTACATACATCAAATATCCGTTATTCACATTATTTCTGTCAGGTACATCTTCGGTTTGTAAATACCGATAAGCTGAGGGTTTACCATATAATCCTTTTTATCAAGTAGTCCCTGACTTTGAAAGACAAGATTTTTTTGTGAAATATCCGCCGGAAAGTCGTTTGCTTTATTTTCATCTTCATTATCAAGCCAGTCAAAATCGAAATAGCTTGTTGTTCCCGTATTGATAACGGTAAAATCTTTTTGCATAATCGCTCTTTCATCGCTCATACAGTAATGAGAATGTCCTGTAAATACAACCGCCTGCGGATATTCTTTTAAAATACTATATATTTCTTCATATTGCGGTGTTGCCCAATGTCCGCCATTCACAATATTGCTGATGGGCATATGGATAAAAACAAAAATAGGCTTGTTTGGATCTTCTGTATTTGCAGCAGCAAGTTGTTCTTTTAAAAATTCTATTCTTTTCTCATTATATGTTCCATCTGCAAGTGTATCGTTGCTTTCGGCAAGCTCTTCATCTCCTTTTTCAAGTTTTGAATTAGAAATGGAGATAAAGCTATAGCCGTTAACAATCGTTCTTGTGTTGAGAGGAAGACCGGTTGACTTGTAAAAATTGTGTTCCTGGTTGCCACCGTAAAATTCATGATTACCCATAGGATAAATAATGTGCGGTGCTTCTGCTCTGTCCTCACCGTAAACATAATCCAAAATCTTATTGTAAGCACTGTAAGATGCATAATCTCCTGTGGCATTTGTCATATCTCCGTTAAATACTATCATATCGACATTTTGACTTTTATAGTATTTTAATGCTTTTATAAGATGATCTGCACCATTCATAACAGTAGCATAATCCCAACCGTAAAGATTTTTTTCTTCCTGTGGAAGCTGAGCATCTGATATAATGCCGACTTTTATATAGTCTTTTGAATTTGCTTCTATGGTTTCAACAACATATTTCTTACTTTTAGGAACGGTGAGAGCCTTATAAGTAATTACTGTTGCCGTAATTATTATTGCCGATGTCAAAAATAAAGACAATATAATTAAATGTGTTTTCTTCATTGTTTTTCTATATCCTTTTTAATATTTAGTATTACTGAAATTGTTTCTAAAACAATTTTCATTATTTTTTCTTAATTTTCAACATATATATGCTCCACTGTTATTTTATCACCCATTGTTATAAGTGTACCGCCATTCTGACCGGGTGTCTGATTGCATCTGTCGCCGGTTTTCATTGCATAAGTCAGTCTTACTCCCTCATACATCACACTATAATTATTCAAATGGTCATGACCGGCAAATACATATTTTGTACTGTCAAACTCCTTGATTGCATTGAACATACCTGTATTTATATATGACGGGCATTCCTCTTCACCTTTAATGCCGAAGTTTTCACCTTCTGCACCACCTTCTTGCTGCCATAAATCATAGGCTGTTTTAAATTCAGGAATAGGAATATGCATAAATATCATAGAATCTGTTTTGGAATTGTTATATTCATTAATTCCGTTTATTGCCCATTTATACCACTCAATCTGACTATCAAAATAAAATCATAATGCATATTTTCATCGTCCTTATCATAGTAACGGCTTGCATGCGTATCCATCATAATGAGACTCTGCACGATTTTATCATTTTCTCTGATATTTATTATGTAATTTCCGATTCCTCCGATATTATCGGGACCCTGCTTAAACAAACAATTTTCAGCTTCTTCGTATTTATTTGCTATCCATGCTAAATCAACATTTCCCTCACCGTCGTGGTTGCCGTTAATCGGTGCCCATGGAATACCGTAGCTGTCTATTTTATTAATTGCCTTAATCACAGAAAATTTAGTGAATTTTGCCCAAACCAAATCTCCTGTGATAACTATTAAATCGGGCTTTTGCTCTGTAATAAGTGCATCAATTGTTTCATAAACGTTATCAGCCCGTCCGCACAAATCTAAAGCATCGTTAAATTGCAAATCAGTAATAACAAGAATTTTGAAATCCTTATTTTCTTCCTTTTCAAGGACAACAGTATCATTTATATCATAAGGTTTATCTCTGTACCAATAGTCGTAATCGTATGTTTTTCCTTTCAAAGGGAACATCAATATTGATACGATGATTAAAACGATAACCAAAAATATGCTTATGCCTATAATCAGACCTTTAATTGTTTTTACTCATTTTTCTTTTTCTCCGTTTCTATATACGAATTCAATAAAGCACAAGCAAGCGACAAGCCGCCTGCGGTATACAGTATGCTCATAGCTGATAAGTGCGGGCATAAATCTGCTTAAAGCAAAAAGTCCCACAGCAAAAAGTACAAGCAATATATAATGAATCACACCGTTTTTTACCGTTGCACCAAACGACAGACCGATAAACAGTCCCGTTAAACCGCCCATAATTCTTGCTATCCACATAACGGCTAAGGTTATTGAATTAGTTTTCATTAAAGGCATAAGCATTTGCAGATGATAAATACTCAAGTATGTAAGCAGTATTATAAAAATGCCCGAAAACAGAAGTCCGAAGGAAAGAAGCTTTTGCCTGTCAAATTTTTTCGGTAGTAAAACAGACAGAAAAGTGCCGACTGCAAAAAGCGGCGCAAATATTGCAATTAAAATCGTGAATATTTCGTGTTCCTTCATTGCGGCATCATACACATAATCCTTAATCAGAAAGATGACCGAGGACAGGGAAACGCCTATGCTTGCAGATGTTAAAAATTTCGTAAGCTTTTTCATTTTGTTACCTCCTGTAAATAATCGGATATGGCTTTTGTCAGCGAGCGTTCATCGCCCGACGGCAAATCGCAGTACTGGCTGAATATCATAACGCCGCCGTAACCCTTTAAGTATGCATAGGCTGTTTTGTCACGGACAATTGCCTGCGAATTGAAATATGTGTATCTGTCTTCCTGTGTGTCATATTTTTTCATTGTGTAGAAATTATTGAACGGAGATATTTCTTCACTTATTGCGTTATACGCATATTGCTCCATTCTACCGCCCTCCCATGTTCCGTAGAACGGGTAGCCAATATTTATCTGCTCCTTTGAAAAACCCTGGCTTTCAATATAGTCCGCCGCCTGCACACAACTGCTGTAGAATGAGGAATGCTGTCCGTCCTGATCAAGAATGTCATAGCCCATAACATTCACATAATCAATACATTCGATTGTTTCCGGTGTGTATTTTAATGCCCAAGTTGCAAGAGCTAAAGAAAGCGTTGCGTCCTCTTTATTCCACATTTCGGCTTTCATTCTTGCTTTGAGCTCCTGCAAAAAGCTGTTGTAAGCGTCAAATTCGTCTTGCGACATCGGGAATTCCCAGTCAAGATCAATGCCGTCAAATTCATATTTGTTGGCAAAAGCAATCATATTGGTAATCAGAGTGTCCCTGTTTTCCGTAATGGATTTCATAACTCTTTGATTACCGTTTTCGCCTGAGGGGTTGAGAATGGTTATAACAAGATTTACGCCCTTTTCGTCGAGTACATCGTGGAGATTTCTCATCATTGCACCATAGTATTTCTCCTCGTCACGCTCTATACCGTCCCAACCGTCTGTATGAATTATTCCTTCCTCATCCCAACGGACATTGCCGATGTCAATATAATCGGTTACGGTATCGTAATAATCTGCGTCAATAAGCTCCTTGATTTTTGCGTCTTTTTCGGAATCGGACAGCGTTGTGTCGTCAATGATGCCGAATACGGTACCGCCCAAGGTGCTGTAGGTTGAAACTCGGAAATCATTCTTCTTTTCGGGAATGGCGTTATATATTTCCATTTCACGGATTTTGGGCAGATTGTCGCTTTCCTCCACCGTCAGCTTTACATAACGAGCCTTGACCGTGTCAAAGGTGCAAAGACGGTGAAATTCAATTTTATCGTTCGCATAAATTTGTGTAAAGCTTTCGTTATCGTCCGATACCGATACAGAAAATTTCTGCACATTGAGTCCTTTTTCTTTTAAAATCACGGTGTTGAATTCACAGCTTTCGCCAAGGTCAATCACCGCCTCGCCGCCGTTTCTTGTTTTAAAACGGTAAACGGAGCTGTCCTTGCCGTCCGTCATCTTATTGCTTTTATCTCTGAGTGCAAGATTTTCGCTTTGTATGTAGTCCTGATTGGACGCATATTTTGAGCTTGTGCCCATAGCTTCGCCGACCGCCGAAAGTGAAATCAGCAGTACCATAAACAGGCTTATTACAGTAACCGTAAATTTTTTCATTATCGTTTTACCTCCAAGGTTTTATTTCAAAGGGATTGAAATGCAGGTTGCCCAAATTCATTTCCTTTGCGTTTTCAAAAAGCATATCCGTTTCATGTATGCTTTCATAGGCAATATTTATGTCAATTTCCGTTGTCTGTTTCCTTTCCTGCGGTTTCATACATTCTGAAAGCAAGGTTGCCGTTGTCGTTCACAAAAACCGTTTCAAGAATTACATTTTCCGCATTGCAGGTGACAAGCGGCTTTATATCGCAGAGCCTTCGTATATCCTGACAGGGTTATTCAGCTCATAGCCGATTTTTATAAGCTCGCTTTCTATTGGCTTTTCCTTGTGGGGATAAATTGCGTAGGTAAAACTGTGCTCGCCTCTGTCAGCAGTTTTGTCCGGACGTACTGTACTTCGCAGGCAGTTAAGACTGATTAAGCCGTCCTTCACTCTGTGACCGTATTTGCAGTCGTTGAGTATAGCAACGCCGTATTTTCCATCGTAAACATCAACCCATTTGTGTGCAGGAATTTCAAACTGTGCATAGTCGATTTTGTTATCGGTTTTCGTGCTGCGTTCAATATTTCCGAACTGAATGTCGCACAAAACCCTGTCACTGAAATTTTTGGGATAAGCGTCAATACGAAGCATTTTGTGCGTTTCGTGCCAGCTGACCTCATTTTCAACCTTGATATACGGACTGTTTTCCGTCAAAATAATTCTTTGCTTTAACGAGGACTTGTTATAGGAAAATTCATTTTCACGGATAACGCTGTTGCCGTCAATATATGCACGGCTTTTTACAAGCTGCATATCCTTTGGCTTATGCTTTGTATAATTTATATCAATATCCCATGCGTTATATGGGCGGACATTTCTGTCCTTATAAATTCTGACTGCGTTGAAGCTTGATGAAACGCAGTTGTAAATCATTGTGCGTATCAAGTATTTTTTCTATCTGTCCCTTGTTATTTAAACACAACCTTTAAGTTTCGTTTTCAAGCGTATTTTCGGAAAAATGCAACGAAACAGGCGACTTTGCTTTTTCCAATTTACACGATGAATAGGGCGCAAGGGAATATCTGTACCATTCGCCATTATGTTTTGTGTAGCCTGAACGTTCAAAATCAATGGGATTTACCGCAAAATAAGCATTTTCGTCATTGCTCAAATAAGAAACGGCTTCATCAATAATGCTGTTCAGATTTGTCTTTAAGATTTCATACCGTGCGTTACATTCCTCATAAACTCTGTGAATGGACGACCCGGGCAGAATATCGTGAAACTGATAGAGTAAAACCTCTTTCCAGATTTTCTCAAGCTCTTTATGCGGATATGCTTTTCCTTTAAGGTAGGCTAAGGTACAAACCCATTCAGCAAAATGGAGCAAACGCTCGCATTCTCTGTTATTCTTTTTTACCTTCCCTGTGTTGTGTATGTGCCTGATGCTTTTCAAGATACAGCTCACCCTTATGTTTCGGATATTTTAAAGTGTCCTTTGAAGTTCTTCAAAAAAGCTTTCGGAAGAGGATAACTTAACCTTCGGCAAATATGGAAGTTTTTCGCATCTTTTTGCCATTTCCACGTGATATTCGCCCGGTCCTCCGCCGCCGTCACCGATGCCGAAAGGCATAAATGCAATCTTGCTTACTGCCTTTTCTTTATATTTTTTGCTGATTTTGTCAAAGGCATATGGCGTTGCGTTGGAATTGTAATCCCCCTCGGCGGCATATGCACAAGCACCTCGCTGCCGCCCAGCCCCTGCCATAAAAAGGTGTGATACGGAAATTGATTTACCGTGTTCCAGCTCAGCTTTATTGTGAGAAAATTATCCATACCGCACTTTTTGATAATCTGCGGCAAAGCGGCGGTATAGCCGAAAACATCAGGAAGCCAAAGTGTTTTAACGTCCTTTCCGAATTCCTTTCTGAAATAAGTCTTACCGTAAAAGCACTGACGGATAAGGCTTTCTCCGCAAGGCAGATTTGTATCGGGCTCAACCCACATACCGCCCTGCGGCTCAATATTGCCGTTTTTTACAGCCTGTTTTATTTTTTCAAAAAATGCAGGCGACTGCTCTTTTATAAACTCATATTGCTGTGCTGACTGCCGTTAAAAACATATCTTGGGCACTGTTCGCTTTCATAAATTGCATTTGAGAATGTTCTTATTGCTTTTCTTTTTGTTTCACGAACAGGCCACAGCCAAGCAAGGTCAAGGTGACCGTGTCCAACAGCATAAACGGTAAAATCCTGTTTGTATTTACCATCAAACATTTTTGATAAAGCATTTCTCGCCTTCAAGATATTTTCCGATTCTGTATTGTGTGCAAGTGATATTGCCTTGTTTATATGAGCCTTAATTTCTCTTTTCTGTGCATTATCATTTACTGCACTGAGGAGCTGATAGCAGGCTAAAATATCGTAATACAAATCTAATATATCCTGTCTAAAGACACAAATATCAGCTCTTTTAAAGCGTGCCTGACCGCTGCTTTTTCCACCTCTGCCGTTGTTGCCGCAGTCGGCATAAAACAATATTTTTCCGTCCTTAAAGTTATCTATTCGATCTAAAGGAATTACCGCTTTGCCTTTGACAGTCTGAAAATTATCTACCATTCCGAGCACATTCGTTATGCCCTGAATAACCTCGCCGTTCTTATTATAGATACAACCCTCGCCGCCGACATCAATTACAGCAACAAGATTTTCCTGCATATTATCTATATCCGCCGTGAATTTGAACCATGCACAGTCAAAAAATCCGCCCCAACTGTCGCCGATTTTTATATTATCGAAACGCTCGTTTTTCATATCGTCAAAGCATATCGGTTCGGTTGATTTATGCACAAACGCATTTAACTGTGCAATAGGTGTGTAAATGCTCTGCTTTAATTTTTTCAAAAAAAGCGAATATTTTATATTACTGTGATGCTGTAAAAATGTTCGTAAATTTTCGTCCATAATGTTCTCCGTTCTCGTGCACGATAATGTGTAAAAATAAAATGCAATGGCGTTGCATTTTATTAAAGTGATTTATCAACCTTTATATACAGCTGTGAATACTGATACTCGGATACTGCCGTTTTGGCAACAACCGTTTCAAACACGCTTTTTACGGCGTTATATCCCTGCTCAAAGGGCTGCTGATAAACAGTTGCCAGTATATCACCATTTATCATAGCTTTTCTTGTTGTTTCGGTATCGTCAAATGAGCAGACCTTTATATTCCGTCCGCTTTCTTTAATCGCTTTCAGCGTTCCTGTAACACCGCCTGCGGTTATGCATACAAAATCAATGTTTCTGTTTTTTTGCAGCACGGTTTTCATTGCCGTGTAGGCTTTTTCGTTATCGTCATTATTCTCTATCACATCGGCAATTTGTATGTTTTCGTATTCTTTAATAACGTTGGAAACGCCCTCAACTCTCTGCCTGTGGCCCTTTATGCGCCGAGCTTCCCGTAACAATGCAGAGGTTTGCTTTTCCGCCCGAGAGCAGACCCACAAGACGACCTGCCGTTTCACCGCTTTTCAGATAATCACAGCCCACATATGTAAGACGCTTTGAATCGGATATATCGCTTGAAAGCGTAATTACATTTATACCGCTGTCGGTCATTTCATCAATTTTCTGCAAAGCGCTTTGTCCTCAACAGGGGTCAGAATTACATTCTTTGTGCCTTCGGGCAAATCGGAAACAGCCTGAATAATATCACAAGCGTTATATCCTTTTATTTCTCGGATATTCAGTTTTATACCATAATCAGAATATTCATGCTCAGCGGCAAGCATTCCTTTTTTACATCTTCGAAAAATGAATTGCCGATACTGTTCATGATAACTGTAACAGGCACAGAACGGTTAGAATATACCAAAGCCTTTCCTATAAGATTAGGCTTATAGTTATGCTCCTCTGCGATTTTGAGTATTCTTTCCTTGGTTTCGGGATTTACGCCTTCTCTTCCCTTCAAGGCACGGTCAACCGTACCTCTGCTGACCCCTGCAAGCTCTGCAATTTCTTTTGCGGTTATTGCCATAAATTCCTCCGCTTGACTTTTGATTTCAAATATTATATAGTAAATATTGTTACACTCGTGCTCGTGCACGGCTATAATGATTGTAATTCATTAAGTTATGAAAGTCAAGAGGTATTTCTATGACAGGGGAAAATTACAGACATCATAAAGAAAAAGGAAAGCATATTGCAGAGCAGATGACTCTGACAGAATTAGCGTCGCAGATGCGCAATTCATCAAAATCAATAAAACGCTTAAATATCAAGCAGTATAACTGGTGGAACGAGGGACTGCACGGTGTTGCAAGAGCAGGTGTTGCAACCGTATTTCCGCAGGCAATTTGTATGGCGGCTTCTTTCGATACAACAGCAGTTAAGCGATGTGCGGATATTATTGCAACAGAGGCAAGAGCCAAATTCAACGAGAGTCAAAAGAACGAGGATTTCAGTATATATAAAGGGCTTACGCTTTGGTCGCCTAATATAAATATTTTTAGGGATCCACGCTGGGGCAGAGGTCACGAAACCTATGGCGAAGACCCGTATTTAACCTCCGTTCTAGGCTGTGCCTTTATTGAGGGAATACAGGCGACGACGAAAAATATATGAAAGCCTCTGCATGTGCAAAGCACTTTTGCGTGCACAGCGGTCCCGAGGGATTAAGGCACACTTTTAATTCCGAAGTGTCCAAAAAGGATTTTTACGAAACGTATATTCCTGCGTTTGAAGCCACCGTTAAAAAAGCAAAGGTCAGCGGTGTTATGGGAGCATATAACATGGTGAACGGTGAAAGCTGTTGTGCCTCTGACAAGCTGATTGATAAGCTATTAAGAAAAGAATGGGGCTTTGACGGTTACTATGTTTCAGATTGCTCTGCAATATTAGATGTTATATATAAGCATAAAAGAACCCTTAATCCTCAAAGGGTGCCGCAATGGCTGTAAATGCAGGCTGCGACCTTGAATGCGGCGTGGTCTATTCTCTCTTGCCGTTATCGGTAGGTTTAGGTTACATAAGCAAGGATACTCTGAGAAAATCGGTTGCAAGACTGATGGCAATTCGCAGCTCTTTAGGAATGTTTGACGACAACTGTCCTTTTAATAAAATTACAATAAAAGAAAACGCAACGCCCGAGCACGAGGCACAAGCCGTAAAAATGGCTGAAAAAGGAATTGTACTTTTAGAAAATGACGGTATACTTCCCCTTAAAGAAAACGCACAGAAAATCTTGATTACAGGATTTAATGCCGACAACAAACTAGCTTACCTCGGAAATTATTTCGGAGATCCGTCGCATTTTGTTATGGTTACCGAAGCCATTTCACAATATAACATTGATACTGAATTTATCAGAGGCATACATCTTTATAATCAAAACACAAATTATGACAAGGAAGCAGCATTAAAATCAGCCGCAGAATCGGATATTATCATTATGTGCACAGGGCTTGACTCTTCAATAGAGGCGAAGAAGCCGGAGGTGCTCTTGCAGGAGGAGGCGGTAATATCGGTGAACAGGGTGACCGTGAAACCTTGGAACTGCCGATTAATCAACAGGAATATATTGAAAAGCTTATCCGTACAGACAAAAAGGTAATTTTGCTTAACTTTTCAGGCGGCTGTATAGACTTCAGAAAATATAAAGATAGAGTAAACGCTATCTTGCAATGCTGGTATCCCGGAGCACAAGGCGGACAGTCTATTGCTAATATACTTTTCGGAAAGTGCTCTCCAAGCGGTAAATTACCGATTACATTTTATAACTCAGTTGATGACCTGCCCGACTTTACCGATTATTCTATGCAAAACAGGACATATAGATATTTTAACGGAGATGTTCAGTATCCTTTTGGCTACGGAAAAACTTATACAAAGTTCGATTTGTTAAAAATCAATTACAATTCAAAAGAAAAGCAATTATCTTGCTTAATTAAAAACTCTGGCGAATTTGATTGTGATGAGGTGGTTCAGATTTATATAACCTATCCCAAAACAAATTACGAACTTCCGACTAAATCGTTAATCAAGTGCAAGAGAGAATTTATTCCAAAGGGTGTTACAAAAGAATTTATATTCACTTTTGAAAAAAATGATTTTTATTCAATAGATCATTTTGGCAATACCGTTTTCCTTGAAGGTTCATATAAAATATTGACAACAGATGGACAAAACATATATGATGAATCAATTTCGTTTTATAATAGTCAAGAAACAAATATAGTAAATGAATGTCCACTTTAATCATATATAAAGCAATGATTTTTATGAGTTGATTGATAAAAAAACAAAAGCAATGTCAAGACTTCAAATTTTTCAGCCTTGAACATAGTAATAAAATCACGGTAATTAAAGTCTTTGCCGTACTTTTTTCTGTGATACCAATAGACGGGATTGACTTTGTAGTACATCAGTCTCGGGTACCATTCGCTGAAATATTCAGGCACGGTAAACACACCCCAATGAATAAATACACCGAATTTAGCCTGTCTGTACCATTCGGGTACAGGGTACTCTGCAAAACTTTCCCAATCAAACTTATATTTTCCGCTTTATAATTATGAAATACTGTTCAATATTTTAGAAATCCTATCACAATAACAAAAGCAATATAGTTTCTAAAGAGTATCGCTCGTTATCGAAAATATAACACAATCTGTTCATCCATAATGTGAGGATGAAATATTAAATTATGAGGTGTTATGGTATTATTATTCAATTTTCAAAGAAAAGATTGTGGTATGTTACCTTGCAAAGAGCGACATTGCAAGTACGATTTTCTATATTTACCTTTGCATTTTTAATGGATAAACAATATAAAAGTCCGGAAAGAAAAAATTTGATTTTTTGAAAATGAAAATTTTTACAAACACAATTATTTGCTTTAATTAATTGGGGGTTTTTAAATTATTACCAATAAAGTCCTCTTACTGAGTTTTAATAACACAAAAAAAATTCAATAATAGAACTGACAAGCCGGTACCGTTTTTTAAAAACTGATAACTCCACAGTACAGTACCCGCCAATCCGGAAAGCAGAATAACAAAATATGCCTCTTTTTTCTTAATGGCAAGTAAAATACAGGAAATAAAGCTTGCAGAGAAAAAGAATGCATCAAAAACAGCCCCATTGCCATTCACAGACTTTAGAAGCATATAGGCGATAATAACAGAGAATATAAACGCTAAGGCAATACAAATCCTTTTGAGACTTGACACTCGTTGCATTTTTACGGAGTTATCTTCCTGCTTATTCCATGTTATAAAACTGATAATCGCCGATGGGAACTGTATCAACAGCATAAAAACACAGGATGCATAAATTTCATCAAAATATGACATAATGCCATACGATGCGGCATATAGCATACCTACAACAAATCCAAAGCGTTTTCCTGAACAAACCAAAAAGTTAAAAGCAATTCCGGCGGCTGATATTATAATTCTGTAAAATTCATCTCGAACAAGTATTCCGGACAGAACGATAATTAAAACCTGTACTGTTATTAAAATTATTTCTTTATTTTTTGAAAGAGTTTGTTTTTTCATAGCTTATAAACCCAGCCTATATTAAAAGGTATATAATCCCGGTCCTTATTTATCAATTATTCAACATATCATAATTCAAATAAATTGGACTTACAGTCAACTTTTCAGTTTCATCAAACTCCAAAACGGTTCCGCCGCAAACGCTTCCATCTTCAACCCAGTCATGACCATCACCGGTTTTCGTTGCATAAGTTAATCTAACTCCTCGGTACAAAACCGAAAAATTATTTTTATGTTCATGACCGCAAATGACGTTTTTGGTACTATTCAGTTCAACAATTTTTTCAAACATACCGCTATTATAATACGGTGAACAAATAGGCTCTCTCAGCATACCGAAAATTCCCATTCCCCAATTCTTTTGTAAAGCCATCATTAATAGGCTCATATATTTTCGCTGCCATATTATATTCCGGCAGAGGAATATGAATAAACAGCGTACTTTCTACCGGTGTGCCATTATATTCGGTAAGTCCTTTTACCATATATTCATACCAATGTATTTGATTTTTTTTAATATAGTCATAGCCTGTTCCAACAACAGTATATTCATTATTATTTACATCTTCTGACGGTGCAAAAAGGTAGCCATCTTTTGTAATCCATCCATTCAATTTTAATTTCTCCGACTCATTTAAGCCGGTCAAATTAATTTTTTCACTGCCTATATTTACAGAATCAATCGTAGAATAGCTACCGAGAGAATGTGTATCCATCATAATCATCGAATGAAATATTTCATCGTCAATTGCGGATTTAACATTAATAACATAATTACCTATGCCGGAAATATTTATTGGACCTTTAGCCAAATCCTTACTGCGATTTACATTTTCTTTATAATTGAAAATAATATTTTGAGCCTGTAAATACTCATCAAATATCCAATTGCCGTCAACATCAGATTCGGTATCATGATTCCTAATATCGGCGCCCATGGAACATCAATTCTATACATATTCATCAATTTCTTTCACAAATCTTTTGACAGCTTTTTTTGAATTTTTCAACCATGTATTATCTCCGGTAAAGGTTACTATACTCGGATTTGTTTCTTGTATAAGTTGACGTACAAGTTCATAAGTGCGATTGATTCTCTTCTGAGACATACCTTCGGACAACTGTAAATCGGTAAGATTTAAAATCTTAAAATCCGATTTTTCATCAACAGTCAATATGTACGCATCCTTATCTATATTATATTTATCGTTTTCGTTCCACACTAATTGTGATGGCTTACCTTCCAAATTTTTATAAATTCCCGCAATGTGAACCCCTACAGAAAGACTAATGATTACAGGTATAATGATTAAAAGAGAAATAACAGTTTTTGTTTTTTTCTTCATAAGTCAATTGTCTCCTAATAAATTTTATTTATATAATCCGGTTTCAAGTAAAACAGGTGCATTTCTGCTCTGTGTGATTTTTACAATAATTTTATCGGTTTTTACAGAATTGAAAAAGCAGATTTTTTTATAGCCTATGGTTTCGCCTTTGAATACCGTAACGCCGTTAGCTATAATTTCAAATTTTTCAACTCTCTGACTATGCGTAATATCTTCACGCAAAATGCTTTTTGAATACAGCTTGTATTAAAGCGCAATTCATATGTGTGCTCATCAATCTGATTTCGCCTGCAATCAACCTTTCTGCAAAATCATTTTCAATACGCTTACGTGCAGTTTGCAGCCGTTTGATAAACTTTTTAGGCAAATCTCCTTTTTTGTTCGGCGGAATATTCACAAGCAGAGTTGCGTTGTTTCCGACAGATGTATAATAGCATTCCAGCAAATTTTTAACGGAACGCGTCATCGTTATTTCAAAGGATTTGTGATAAAACCACCCCGCGTATGTAATCGGCACATCCATTTCACTCGGCCAATAGCAGAGCGGCTCATCTTCTGCAATTAAATCTCTGTCGCCAAGTCGTTTATCGGTATGGTCGATTTTGGAAAGCATTTTAAATGCGCCTTCCTCTTGCTGTGACTGCCGCATTACCTCATCATAGACCTGAAGTCTTTTCGGCACTACACTCCATTCTGCTTCTCTTGCCTTGCCGTTCTCATTTCCTATCCACCGAATGTCGGGACCGCAGTTTGAGAGAGCGGCATTCGGCTGATATTTATGAATGGTTGCATAATAACGCTTCCAATCATAGCGCTGTTTTTTGCCATTGCTGCCCTCGCCGCAGGCACCGTCAAACCAAAAGCAAAAAATATCGCCGTAATTGTGCACAATTCTTCCAACTGATTGCAGAAATAATCGTTATAGCTTCTGTGCCGTAGGTGGGTTCGTGCCTGTCCCAAGCGATAAATATATGCCGAGCTTAAAACCGAATTTCTTACAGGATTCGCTGAGTTCTTTTACAATATCGCCCTGTCCGCTTTTGTAAGGCGTATTTCTGATGCAATAATCCGTATATTTTGAATTGAAAAGGCAAAATCCGTCGTGATGCTTTGCCGTAATGATTACGCCTTTACTGCCAGTAGACATTAAATCCTGTACCCATTTGTCGGTATCCAGCTGTTTCAATTTGAA
>ENA-OQCX01000434-OQCX01000434.1-human-gut-metagenome-genome-assembly--contig:-NODE-434-length-21620-cov-9.396129_pt1 | contig 21620 bp, 29 predicted proteins | sample MGYA00242762_ERZ504587 | MGnify/ENA primary metagenome ERZ504587 (study PRJEB26092, sample SAMD00036337) | human gut metagenome | host: Homo sapiens | study: EMG produced TPA metagenomics assembly of... | reverse complement strand
GAGTTGGATGCGGAGTTTGCAGAGCTACTGACCAAGAAGAAAGCCGCTTACCCGGACTACCGCAAGGCACGGAACGAGATGCAAGAACTGGTTCGGGCACAGAAAAACGTGGAACGATTTTTTGCGGAAGAAAAAACAGTACAGGAGAACGAGCAGGCTCGATAAACGCAGATTGCCAGGAACTGACCGTAAGAGGTCGGCACCCGGCAATCTTTTTTTGTTGGTTCAATCTTTAACGGAATGATTTATCTCTTTCGATTGTGTATGTTGGTGCGGCCAGCAGGTATCCTATGGAGTGTAAAGAACACGATAGGATGAGGTTGCACTATGAAAGAGCTTTTTGGACAGCGACTACGGGAGCAGCGGATACAGCATGGGTTGACGCTAGAACAGCTTGCGGAAAAATCCGAACTTTCTTCCAACTATATCGGCATGGTAGAGCGCGGCTTAAAGGAACCCGGTCTTGCCACCATTGTTAAACTTCTGAATGCTCTGAATATTTCCGCAGACACACTGCTGTGCGATCTGGTTCCCAGCGCATCCCATGTGACCGACGATGAAATCCGAAAGAGGCTGGAAGGTTTGACTCCCATCCAGAAAAAAGCGGCACTCGATCTGCTGGACACCTATATCGGCAATCTCCCTTATCTCACAAACGAGGAATAAAGTCACAAACTTTGTAAGCGCATCGGCTGAAATTTAGCCGGTGCGCTTTTCTTTTGCATTCCTTTCGGCTATAATCATTCTTATAGAACGTATTAGTTCCTAAAGAGTTGATTATTTGGGGGTGTCAAGATGAGAGAACCGCAGTACAGTATTTTAGTGGATATTCAGGACGCAATCGAGCGCGCAAAGCAGGGCAAGCTGGCACTGTACTGGCAGCGCACCATTCAGCGGGAATACCGCTGCAAGAAAGTCACCCCTGCCGAACAGCAAGCGTATGAGCAGTTGCAGAGCATTCTCTCCGAAGTGCCGCAATGGAGCGGTGAAGAAGATCTCCGCCATAACATGGAAAACATCGGCGGCAGGGTCTGGTTCTGCCACTTCTGGATTGACCACCATTCCATGGTGCAGTTGACGGAAGATCGCAACGGCGAGTTTACTGTTGCCTATGTGCTGGACACGGACGCTTCCCCGGAGGTGCGCCGGGAGGCTGCACTGCTGGCACGGAAGGAGCTTGCGGACTGCTGTATGCAGGAATGGGGCATTGCACTGCCGGATGCGCCTGTCCCGGACCAGATGAAGTACGATTCTCTTGCAGAAGCCGCTTCCTATCTCATGCAAGTCCTCAACGACCCGGAGAGCATCACCGGGTAAAAAGCGTCCCGCCGGGATGCGCAGCCTGCATTGAGAAATGCAGATCATAGGGTTTGGGGCACTTCCCCAACAAGCATTTTGCAACGCAAAAAGTGTTTTTGTATAGACGAAAACATTGCTTGCACCATCTATGCGCCTTTCAGTCCGCAAATTAAAAGTTGAAGATATTGCAGGAACTGCAAACAAGAAAAAGAGTGGCAGTGTTTCGGTTTGAAATGCTGTCACTCTTTTTTGTTGTCTGTATCACAGATGAAATAGCCGTTCCATCTTGAAAACAGCGTAAAGATTTATTATAATAAGATAAATAGTTGTGACTTTTGCAGAGGAGGGCTGAATCATGGCAGCGCAGCGCACCTATCTGGCAATCGACCTGAAAAGTTTCTATGCCTCGGTGGAGTGCGTAGACCGTCATCTGGACCCCCTGACCACCAATCTGGTGGTGGCAGACGCCTCCCGCACCGAAAAGACCATCTGCCTTGCGGTGTCGCCCTCTCTGAAAGCCTACAAGATACCCGGCAGAGCACGGCTGTTTGAAGCAGTTCAGCGTGTCCGGGAAGTCAACGCTCAGCGGCTGCAAACTGCATCCGGCAGAAAAAGGCAGTCCGGGAGAGGATGGCAAGTACCACTTTGCCAGCACCTCTTTCGATGCCAATGCCCTGAACGCAGACCCGGCACTGGGGCTGAGCTACATCGTTGCGCCGCCCCGGATGCAGCGGTATCTGGACGTGTCCACCCAAATCTACAAGACCTACCTCAAATATGTGTCCCCAGCGGATATCTACCCCTACTCCATCGACGAGGTTTTCATTGATGTGACGGGTTATCTGCCCTACTACCACATGAGCGCCCATGAGCTTGCCATGACCATGGTGCGGGAGGTGCTGTACACCACCGGCATCACGGCAACGGCAGGCATCGGTACCAACCTCTACCTCGCAAAGCTGGCGATGGACATCGTAGCAAAGCACATTCCAGCGGACAAGGACGGCGTGCGCATTGCAGAGCTGGACGAGCAGTCCTATCGGTATCTGCTGTGGAACCACCGCCCTCTGACGGATTTCTGGATGACCGGTCCCGGCACCGTCAAGCGGCTGGAAGCCCACGGCATCTATACCATGGGAGACTTAGCACGGTTTTCCATCCACGGAGAAGATCGTTTGTATGAGGTCTTTGGCGTAGACGCAGAAATCCTTATTGACCACGCATGGGGCTATGAACCCTGCGGCATGGAGCAGATCAAAAGCTACAAGCCCAGCACCAACAGCATCAGCGAGGGGCAGGTGCTGACCTGCCCATACCCCAACGATAAGGCAAAGCTCATCGTCCGGGAGATGGCGGAGATTCTGATGTTCCGGCTCACGGAAAAGAAACTGGTGACGGAATCCATCACCTTGGAGATAGGCTACGACCGGGAGAACGTGGACAAGGGCGGCTATCGTGGTCTGACCCAGGCCGACCGCTACGGCAGAATCATCCCCAAAGCGGCGCACGGCACCGTCCGGTTCGATGCTCCTACCAATCTAGCAGCACCATCATCAACGAAAGCGCAAAGCTGTTTGAGCGCATCACTAATCCAGCACTGACGGTGCGGCGCATCACCCTTAACGCCAACAAGGTCACGCCGGACGAGGGCATCTATCAGGTGGACTTTTTTACCGACACCAAGAAGCTGGAAAAGGAGAAAAAACTCCAGCAAGCCATGTTGGGCATCAAGAACAAGTACGGCAAAAACGCCGTGCTGAAAGCCAGCAGCTACGAGGAAGGTGCCACCATGCGCCAGCGCAACGCGCAGATCGGCGGGCACAGCGCGGGAGGTTCGGATGGAAAACTACAAAAATAGCAAGATCGGACAAGAGACTGCCCAAAAGTATGGGAACATCATAGAGATGGAACGCCCCCAGACCGAAGAATCCCTTCGCAAGCATCCCCGCATGACCTTGCAGAACCGGGCAAAGATCTTCTCTCCCTTTGCAGCACTGCGGGGTTATGATGAGCAGCTTGCCGCAGAAAAGCAGCGCACCGAGCGTGTGCCCAAGCGCATTCTGACCGAGGAAGAAATGTCGGCTCTGTCCGACCGGCTGATGCAGGTCACCAAGGGCATGACCATCACGGTGCGGTACTTCAAGGAAGACACCGCCCACCCGGAGGTTCCAGCAGTGGGTAACTACATCACACTGACCGGAAAAGCAGACCACATCGACCCAGTGTTCCGCACCTTGCAAGTGGGCGACACCGTGGTGCCCTTTGAAGATCTGGTGGAAATCAGCGGGGAGGGCATCATGGAGATCGACCAATATCTCGGTATTACAGAGGATTAAGCACAAAAAAGGCCACCAGTCGAAAAAACGGCTGGTGGTCTTGCTTACTTATGATGTATCGTCGGTAACTGCTTGACTTTGTTTCCGGCTTTTTTGCGTTCCAGTGAGAACACCATATCTGGAGTACGTTCAAAAAATCCTATATCACGCCGCCAGCTTGTACCGCATTTGCAATGGAACAGGCCAATGAACTGCTGTTTCATTTTGCGTCCGCAGTTCGGACAGATCCGTTTGCTGGCTCCCATAGCCCCTCCGTTTAATATCGAAATTCAGCTTGCAAGAAAGCAGATTCAAATTAAAACGTACAGAGCTGCTTAACAGGTGTCAGCGGGAATCTTTTTTCCACGCCTGACATGGTGCACATTTGTGTACCGGGAAGTTCCAGAGAAGCGTGTGCACAGGAAACTGCCATTTTAAGCAGCTGGTCGCCTTGCGTGTGCTGTTTGGCGATTGCATAGGCAAAACCGGATACCATGGAATCTCCCGCACCTTGAACACCCTTTACATCCACCGAGACAGGTTCTGAATACCATGCAGCCTCCGGCGTGACCAGCAACGCACCCTTTTCGCCAAGAGAAACTGCGCCGTAGGCGATGTTGTGCTCCATGAGAATCTGGCGATAGCTTGCGCAGAACTCCTGCGTTACACTGGGATGAACGCCAAAAGTGGCATAATATTCTTCTTCGTTGGGTTTGATCAGAACAGGAGATGCCTCCATTCCATTCAGAAGCAGCGGCCCCGATGCGTCCAGAATAAAGGGCACGTCATATTCCTGTGCGCTTTTGCCAAGTTCATAGTAGAAGTCGTCAGGAAAGCCCGGTGGCACACTGCCGCCAAGGATCAGCACCGATGTTGTGGGCAGAACATTTTTGACAGCGCGAATAACATCCATGGCGGTTTCGGGATGTAGAGGAGTGCCTTTTTCGTTGAATTCCGTCATGCAGCCCGTAGAGGTTTCAAACAGCTTGATATTGATACGGACATTTCCGGGGACGGGGATAAGCTCTGCATCCATATCTCTTTGCTTGAAGAAATCCACTGCTTCTCCATCTGAATGGCTCAGGCAGACGCTTTTGACCGGCATTCCAAGCTGGGTAAGTGCCAGCGAAACATTGATGCCCTTGCCGGAAAAGTTGCAGATCGTTTTCTGGACACGATGGCTATGACCAAGGTTGACGGAATCCACCTGAATCGTGCGGTCAATGCAGGGATTCGCAGTAACAGTTGTAAAGTGCATGGGTTCTCTACCTCCTATCCGGGGAGCATTGTTTCAGCATCCCGGAAACTGGATATGTTTATTCTTTTTCACCGGAAGGAATGTCAGTGTACAATTCGATCTTACCGCAGGAAGGACAGAATGCCGCTTTTACTTTTTTCTGGTCGTTTTTCTTTTTGATCGTGACCAAGTTAAAGAGTATACCGTTTTCAATCTTGATCTTGTAATCCAAAACCATTTCAGCATGACAAATTGGACAGTTCATAAAACACCTACCTCCTGACATTTTGATACACCTAGTCTAGCATACAAAACGAACGCTGTCTATTGGCGGAACGAAAACGGCTATCATGAGAAAAATAATAAAGGCCGCCCGAAAAATCCCGATAGAAAAGCAAGATTTTTAGTAGATGATATGTTATAATAGAAAAAATGCAGCACCTGCTGAACGGACGGAAAGGACACCACGATTATGGAAGAAAACAAGAAACCGGAAACCACCTCGCAACAGGATTCGGCACCCGCGGATTACAGCCGCTACATGGGAACTCTGAACCGCATCTACCGCCGCAACAACAACCCCAAAAAGAAGCGGTTGGGGGACGGTATCACCTCTTTGAAACAGGAGCAGAAGCCCACGGCACCTGCCAAACCGGAAAACGGAAAGAAAGACCACAGCTTCCTGATCACGCTTGCCGTGGCAATTGCCATCATCCTGATCCTGTGGGTCATCAAAAAGTTCTGAATCATACAAAAAACACTGCCCGGAACGATCTTCCCTTATCGTTCCGGGCAGTTTGGCAGGAGGGATCTGCTACCGTGGATGTCAAATCAGGTGAGACGATCAAACGTTCTCATTCAGGAATGCAGCAATTTCTTCTGATGCGACGGTCTCATCCTCACCCTCAACCGTGACGGTGATGGTTTCGCCCTGCTTGATGCCAAGTCCCATGACTGCCATCAGCTTGCGCATATCACAGGTCTTGCCATCTTTTTCAATGGTGACCTTGCTGGCATACTTCTTTGCCAGCTTGACCAGCAGACCGGCGGGGCGGGCGTGGACGCCGAGTTCGTCCTTGATGGTATAAGTAAACTGTTTCATGGGTTCTCCTTCATTTCCTTCTTCTTTAGCGTGTAAAAAGGGCAGATCAGACGGCGCTCTCGTAGTCCAGCATGAACTGCACAATGCCGTCCATAGCCAGCTCACGCGGGTCGAGCTTCAGCTGACCCTCACGGATCTTGGCATAGCTGATGGGCATATACTGGTGCAGCATATTCATGGGGATGGGGTACTCGCGCAGGTTGTCGAACAGCTTGTTCATGGCTGCAACGACTTCCGGCTGACCGATGTAGTAGCGGGCACGGTCAGAGTAGCTGTACTTGCGGCACTGTGCCAGATGCTTTTCGTCACCGTGGTAGTGCTTTTCCCAGTTTGCAGGGGAAGCCAGCATGACCTGATCCAGCGTTTCAATGAAGTTGGCGCGCTTTTCTTCCGGCACCAGCTCCTTTTCCATCATGCTCAGAGAGAACAGAGCCTCGCGCAGACCAAAGGTCAGAGCAGGACCGACCTTCAGGATAGCAATACCATCAGTGACCATGTTGTACAGGTCGGTTGCGGTCTGGTAGTCGGTAGAGTGACCCTCGAAGCAGATGTCGGGGAACTCCTTCAGAGCGGCGCACAGGTCAACGGCTGCGGCGGGGTTGTAGTCGAACACCTGCTCATCGCCAAACTCCACACCGGGCTGGACAACGACTGCGATAACGTCCTTCATGCCCTCGCCAACGCCTTCCTCAGTCCAGACGCGCTGATAGGTGGAAACGGTATCACGGAATGCTTCGGGCTTAGTGACAGCCAGCGTATCCTCTGCCTCGGTTGCACCACCGGGGATGGGCACTTCACTGCCGATAACGAACACAGGGCGCATTGCATCCGGCTTCTCAGCTTTCAGTTCCTCGTAGCCCTTCATAGCAGCCTTGTACAGCTTTGCGCCACGGCGAGCGATGACCTCGGTCTGGAGCAGACCTTCCGGGTCGTCCGCAACCTTCATGCTGGTGTCCAGATGGATCTTGGTAAAGCCGGCGCGTGCATACTGGTAAACCAGCTCCACGGAGTTTTCCATTGCTTCGGACTCCGGCAGCTTCTGCCAAGTCAGAGGTCCGAGGTGGTCGCCTGCCAGAATCATCATGTTTTCGGGCAGACCGATGGCGCTTGCCATTTTCAGGACCATCTGATAGAAATCAGCGGGCTTCATGCCGGTGTAGCCGCCAAACTGGTTGACCTGATTGGCGGTTGCCTCGATCAGAACAGGGATGTTGCGCTCCTTTGCACGGCGCAGGGCAATCTCGATTACCAGTTCGTTGGCACTGCAATAAGAGGGGATGCCGCAGCGGATGCCCTCACGGCGCTTATCCATCATTTCCTGAAGGGGATGTTTCATTTCAATTCTCCTTTGTAATGATCCAAAATCTTACAGCTTTGCCTGACCCTTGCAATAGGTCTGGAGCACATCGTAGTTGTCCTCCAGCACCACAAGGTCGGCATCCTTGCCCACCTGAATGGAACCCTTGCGATCATCCAGATGCAGGCAGCGCGCCGGGTTGATGGTGCAGGCGTTCAGCGCATAGTTGAACGGTACCATTGCATCCTCGACAAGGATCTTCAAGCCCTTGTTGATGTTCAGGGTAGAGCCAGCCAGACCGCCGGTAGAGGTCAGGTGTGCGCTGCCGTCCGGGTAGATCACGATCTCGTTGCCGCCGAAGATGTACTTGCTGCCCACGGGGGTGCCCTTTGCCATCAGCGCATCGGAGATCATGATAGAATAGTCGGGACCCTTGCTCATAAAGTAGTTGTTCAGAGCAGCCGGGGTAGAATGGCAGCCGTCGCAGATGATCTCACCGTACATGGTGCGGATGCGGTATGCTGCACCCACCAGACCGTTTGCGCGGTGGTTGAAGGGTGTCATACCATTATAGACATGGGTCATGGAGCGTGCGCCATTGGCATAAGCCATGACTGCCTGCTCGTAGGTGGCAGCACTGTGACCGATGCTGACAACGATACCCTGCGAAGTCAGGTAGCGGGTCAGTTCAAAGTTATCGTCCTGTTCGGTAGCCAGCGTAACATAGCGGATGTGACCGTGTGCAGCTTCCTGATAGTGCTTGAACTGCTCTACGCTGGGCTTTGCAATGAACTGCTCCGGCTGTGCGCCTTGTACTTCATGTCCAGATAAGGACCCTCGAAGTGGATGCCAAGGATCTCGGCACCGTCGTAGCCGCCCTCCATGACACGGGCAACGTTGGCAACCGCATTGGTCAGCACCTCAACGCTCTGGGTGATGGTGGTAGCCAGAAAACTGGTCACGCCTCAGAAACGATGTGCTCTGCCCAGTAACGCAGACCTTCCTCGTTTGCGTCGTTGGTGTCAAACTCATAGGCACCGTGCAGTGGATGTCCATAAAGCCGGGGACGATACGCTTGTCGCCGTAATCGTCATCTACATCCTTTGTCCCATAGGGGAAAATGCCAACGATCTTACCCTCTTTGACCTCGATGGCAGCAGGCACAAACTGATCTGCGATCCATACTTTTTTACTTTGAATTATCATCTGAATTGTCCTCCTTCCGAGTGAATTACCCTTATGCCATTATACCGCATACTTTCGGAAAAATATTTACAATTTTCAATCGACTTGTTACTTGTTTCGGCAAACATACCCAAAAAGCCATAGAAATTCAATGGTAAGACAAGGAAAACACCGCTTCCGTTTGTCTTTTTCAAACAAAAAGTTATGGCTTTCAGTTGCCCCCTTGTTTTCTGCTATGGGGGTGTGATATAACAGGAAGGAAGGGATAGTGCGCTTTGGTAAGCCCTGTCTATGATTCGGATAAATACCAACCGATTAGGAGGTAGAATAGCATGAGCATTTTTAATCTGACTGATGAGAAGATGAAGGAAACTTCTTCCACTTTTACTGCACATGAGATCTATCAGCAGCCTGCAACTTGGCGCAAGACCTGTGCACAGCTGGCTGCCTGCAAGGACGAGCTGCAGGCTTTTATCGATCAGGTCGTCAAGCAGGATGACTTCGACATCGTTCTGGTCGGCGCAGGCACCAGCGAGTTCGTTGGCAACTCCCTGTTCCAGGCTCTGAACCCCAAGTACAACTACAAGGTCAAGTCCTACGCTTCCACCGATATCGTTCCCTCCCCGGAGAACTTCCTGTCCCGCACCAAGCCCACCCTGCTGGTGAACTTTGGCCGTTCCGGCAACTCTCCCGAGTCTCTGGGCAACGTGGAAGCAGCAGAGGTCGTCTGCCAGAACCTGTACCACCTGTTCGTGACCTGCAACCACGAGGGCACTCTGTCCAAGATGGCTGCAAGCCGCAAGAACTGCTTTGCCCTCAACCTGACCCCGGAGACCCATGACCAGTCCTTCGCCATGACCTCCAGCTACAGCAATATGTATCTGGCAACCTATCTGGCATTGAATCTGGACAAGCTGGATGAGATCACTGCCGAGGTCGAGAAGCTGGCCGTTGCAGGTCAGCACTTCCTCGATGACCAGTTCGGTGAAGTCCAGAAGATCGTGGACGAGTTCGATTACAACCGTATCGTTTATCTGGGCAACATCGGCCTGAAGGGCGTTGCACAGGAGTCCGCTCTGAAGACTCTGGAGCTGACTGCCGGCAAAGTCGCTACCATGTACGATTCCGAGCTGGGCTTCCGTCACGGTCCCAAGTCCATCATTGATGATAACACCCTGACCATCGCTTATCTGAGCGACGATGAGTACCGCCGCCGCTATGAGCTGGATCTGGTCAAGGAGATGGCACATCAGCGCAAGGGCAACAAGATCGTCGTTGTTTACAACCACGATTGCGAAGGCATTGAGGAGCTGGCAGATTACCCCATCCAGATCAAGATCGGTCAGGACATGGAGAACGTTCTGCTGGGTCTGGACTTCATCCTGTTTGCTCAGACCATCGCTCTGATGAAGTCTCTGTCTCTGGGCATTACCCCGGACAACCCCTGCCCCACTGGTGAGGTGAACCGTGTTGTCAAGGGTGTCACCCTGTATCCGTACACGCTGAAGTAATTAAAAAATCAGGAGGGCAACGAACATGATCGGTTTGGTAGTTACCGGCCACGGCCATTTTGCTGATGGCATCCACACTTCCGCTCAGATGATCGCTGGCGAGAACGAGTATGTCCGCTATATCAACTTTGAAGAGGGTATGACCCCGGAGCAGCTGGCGGAGAAGTTCAACGCCGCATTCGATGAGTTCCGCACCTGCGATGGCGTTGTGGTTCTGTCCGATCTGCCCGGCGGCTCTCCCTTCAAGACTGCAGTGGAGTGCAAGTACGCACGCCCCGATCAGAAGATCGAGGTCATTGCCGGCACGAATCTGCCGATGCTCGTTACCGCTGTTACGATGCTGGATATGGAAGATGATCCCCGCTCTCTTGCAGAAGAACTGGTTGACACCGGCAAGGATTGTATGGTAATCTTTGAATTACAGGCTCCTGCCGAAGAAGCCGAATCTGATGAAAGCGACGGAATCTAAACAATGATCAATTGGGAAGTAATTATTTGGACTTGCATTACGCTGGCAGTCATTATGGGCGTGATCGGTCTCATCCTGTATGCTATCTCTGCCAAGAATATGCGCAATAAGCGCAAGGAGCTTGGCGAAGTCCATACGGACATGAAGGTCGGTTCCCGCATTATGTTTGCCGGTGGCATCTACGGCAAGATCGTAAGCATGGAGGATGAAGATACTCTCCGTGTGGAAGTTGCACCGAAGATCGTTATTACTATTTCCCGTTATGCCGTCCAGAGCATCGTAAAATAACGGCTTTGGTATTCTGATAGCGTCGATCTCGTGTGTTTTCTTCTTCATTTGCGCACGAGGTTTTCATAAGTTCTTCATTCGCAAAATCCCCCTCCATCCCCGGCGTGAAAAGACAGGCAATGAGTGCTGCGCGGCTTTCTGCCTGTCTTTTTACATTCTTTACTAAGTCATCCGAGACCTCTTCTTTCATTGACAGGACCCACAGCGGTTTGCCAGACTGCTGCGGGGGTCCTGCTTTTTGATGCAAAAGAAATTAGAGCCGCTGCCCCGAAGAGCAACGGCTCTAATTCCTAAGGAAGAATGTCTTATATGGGTAAGACGGATGAATACAAAATTATGCCTTGCCGTTGCTGCCGCAGACAAGGATCTTGCTCATGACGTACTCCTTGACCTGCTCACGACCAACTGCGCTGTACTTCTTCGGGTCAAATGCTTCGGGATCGCCTGCAAGATATTCTTTCAGACCCTTGCTGAATGCGATGCGGAGATCGGTGGCGTAGTTCACCTTGCACATACCGCGGGCAACGCACTCACGGACGGCATCATCCGGGACACCGGAGGTGCCATGCAGCACCAGAGGAACAGAAACGACCTTGCGGATCTCGCTCAGACGGTCGATGTCCAGCTTCGGGGTTCCCTTGTAAACGCCGTGTGCGGTGCCGATAGCAACAGCCAGAGAATCCACACCAGTGCGCTCCACGAACTCAGCAGCTTCGGAAGGAACGGTGTAACCATTGCCATTGCCGCCATCCAGATCATCTTCCTTGCCGCCGACCTTGCCCAGCTCAGCTTCCACAGGGATGCCGGCTGCATGGCAGGCACGAACAACTTCCTTGGTGATCTCGATGTTTTCCTCGAAAACATGGTGAGAACCATCGATCATCACAGAGGTGTAGCCTGCACGGAATGCTTTCATAGCCAGCTCGTAGCTGCTGCCGTGGTCAAGGTGCATCACAACAGGAACAGTAGCCTCGGAAGCGGCAGCTGCGACCATGGCATGGAACATGGCCGGAGAAGCGTACTTCAGAGTACCCGGAGTGGTCTGGACGATAACGGGTGCACGCAGTTCCTCTGCAGCAGCGATGATGGCCTGAACCATCTCCATGTTCTCTGCATTGAATGCGCCGATTGCGTAATGGTTCTTCTGAGCATCAAGCATCAGTTCTTTGGTAGTGACTAAAGCCATAATTACCCTCCTGAAACATTTACCTTCGTATCATTTACTCTGCCTTGCAAGAGCCGATTGTTCGTAACGGCAGATAGGATATACAAACATCCACCATTATTATAGATAGTCGTTACTAATTTATCAAGAGTAAAAAACGGTGAAAGATTTGTATTTTACGGTTAGAAGTCGAGGTGGGCGTCTTTCCGGGCGGCTTCCAGTACGGCTACCGCCGATCTCATTGCACGAATGCGCCGCTCTTTGACGGTATCCTGCGGAACAATCAGGAAGCTGGAGACATTGAGAACCTCAAACCGCCAAGGCGTATCGGAGATATCACTGACGTAGGGCTCTTTTCCTTTTCGGTTGACAACAAGTTTCTGGCAGTTGCTGCTGCCCGGCTCGATGAGGATGCTGCCCTCAGTGCCAATGATCTGGCACTGTTGTGAGCAGAGCCATCCTTGGCAGCCGTACACTGGCAGACAAAATCCGGGTATTCCAGAATCAGGATACCGCTGGTGTCGATGCCGTTGGCGTGGCGGTTCGGATAATAATGGACGGCTTTCGGGTCGCCAAAAAGCCCTACCACAAAATAGATGTTATAAATATTGAGGTCCATCAAGGCTCCGCCGCAGTATGCGGGGTCGAACACAGGGGGAGTCTGCCCATTCATAAAGGCATCATACCGGCTGGAATACTGGCAGAAGGTGCAGGATACCGTCTTGATGTCACCAATCTCCTTTGCAAACAGCTTTGCCATACCATAGTTCGGATGGTCGATGGTCGTAATAGCCTCCAGCAGGTGCAAATGGCGCTCTTCCGCAAGGCTGAGCAGTTCATCCAGCTGCGCCACAGTGGGGACGATGGGCTTTTCACAGAGAACGTGCTTTCCAGCCAGCAGCGCAGCCTTGGCCTGCTCAAAGTGGAGGCTGTTGGGAGTGGCGATATACACCAGTTCGACCTCCGGGTCTGCCAGCATCTCGCTGTACTCGGTATAGACCTTGGGAATATGAAACTCGTTGGCCATTGCAACTCCGGTGTCTGCGTTGCGAGAATACACGGCAACAACAGGCATTGTTGTAAGACGCGCAAACTCCTTTGCCATCGTGTGGGCGATAGAGCCTGTTCCAACCATTCCAATATTCATAGAGGGATTCCTTTCACTTTTTGATTTGAAGATTCTGCTTTACAAACTCACTGGGCGACATATGATACTTCATATTAAAGGACTTGGAAAAATAGTGGATGGAGGTGTAGCCCAGCCGCAGGGAGATCTCACTGATGGTATAGCGGTTCTCCAGCAGCATCTGACAGCTTCTCTCCAGCTTTTTATCATTGATGTACTTTTTCGGGGACTGGTCGATGGAATTCTTGAACATCAGCTGCAACGCCGTCCGCGACAGCGAAAAGTGTTCGCAGATTTCCGGGATCGTCAAAGGAAGGTAGATGTTTTCATCAATATAGGCAATGATCCGGTCAAACAGTTCATCCATTGCACTCTTGTGCACGGAATTGCTGGACTGGTTCATAGGGGAAGCATAGGTTCCTTGCAGCAGCCGGATGATGATCTCAGTCAACAGACAGAGCATCAGACTGTTCATATAAGGAATGCCGGTTGTGCTTTCCCGGACGAACGCTTTTATTAAGGAGTTGATCTTCTGGTCATAGTGGAACACCCGGTTGATCAGAGCATCGTACCAGACCTCCTGTTCCACAGGGGTCAGATTGCGCATATCGAACAGCACCGTCAGATAGGATGCGTTGTGGCTGTCATCCGTATACTGGGTGTGGAACTGACCGGGACCGTAGATCATCAGTTCCTTGTCTTTCAGCTGGTACAGTGTTCCGTCCACCTCAGTTTCGAGTTCGCCCTCGTCTACATACGTCAACTCAAAAAAGTTATGCTGCTCACCCTTAAAGCAGTAGTTCGGGGTGCGGATTCTATAATAATACCCCAAGATCTTCTGCATTTCAATACGGGGCAGAACCGCAAGGAACTCATACTGGGAAGGGAAATCGGTAACATGGAGAGAATAGTTGCTCTCGGCATACAGGTCAAATTCCAGCTTCTGTGTAGTAGAAACCACCGCAAAATAGACATTGGGCTTGATGTGAATCAGCCGGTTCATGGCAAACTCTTGTACATCGGCGGTATTTGCCGTATGGGAGACCAGCAAAACACCGATGCCGTCATGTACCTCTATATAGGTATCACAGCTAAAACAATAGAACTGTGATACATAGCGGCGGGTGATGGCGGTCTGATGCTGGTGGATCAGGTCAGGGTGCGTGAGCCTGATGGGTTCGTGGTAAGTTTGCCCGTACTCCAGAAAGCTGTCGTTGGAAGTTTCGCGTTGCATATCCAGAATCCTCCTTCTCTCAAACTTGTACTGAGTATAACATTTTTTGTTCAATATTACCAGCTTTTTCCGACGAGTTTTGGAAGTTTGTAATGAGAAGCCACGAAAATAACCGATTTTTAGAAACACTTTGTTAAAAAATATAAAGACATTTGTTCAAATATCGCCTATAATGTAGTTACTCTGAATTGGAAACTCAGACAAAAATTTCAAGGAGGAATGAAAAAAATGCCGAACATTGTTCTAACTCGAATCGACAATCGTCTGGTTCATGGACAGGTTGCTACGCAGTGGTGCGGCGCAATCGGCGCAAACCTGATTCTGGTCGCAAATGACGAGGTGGCTGGCAACAGCCTGCGTCAGGGCCTGATGAACATGGCTGCTCCTTCGTACGCATCTATGCGCTACTGGACCATCCAGAAGACGATCGACACCATCCACAAGGCAAGCGCAAAGCAGCTGATCTTCATCGTCTGCGAGAATCCGCAGGATGTCGTGAAGCTGGTGGAGGGTGGCGTTCCCATCAAGAAAGTCAACATCGGTAATATGCACATGGCTGACGGCAAGCGTCAGGTGCAGGTTCCGTTGCAGTTGACGATTCCGATGTGGCTGCTTTCAAGCGGCTGCAGGAACTCGGTGTGGAACTGGAGATTCGTCGTGTTCCTACCGAACATGCGGAAAGCACCGACAAGCTGTTCAAGTGAACAGACGGCTGCTCTCCTAAATACTGAAAAGGAGTACTTATTATGGGCTTTAGTGCACTTCAGATCATTCTGGTCTTTGTGTGGGTCTTTATCGTGGCCATCGACCAGTTTGATTTCTTGGAATCCCTGTACCAGCTATCGTTTCCGGTGCTGTCATCGGTGCGATCTTGGGCGATCTTCCCACCGGTCTGATCGTTGGCGGTACTTACCAGCTGATGACCATCGGTAACATGCCTGTCGGCGGTGCTCAGCCGCCAAACGCCGTTATCGGCGGTGTCATGGCTACCGTGTTCGCAATTTCTTCTCATCTGGATACCACCGCTGCTGTCGGTCTGGCAGTTCCCTTCGCTCTGATCGGCCAGTACATGGTCACCTTCCTGTTCACCCTCATGTCCCCCATGATGTCCAAGGCTGACCAGCTGGCAGCAAAGGGCGACACTAAGGGCATTGTCCGTCTGAACTATCTGGCAATGGCTCTGCTGGGCCTGCTGTTCGCCATCGTCTGCACCCTCGGTATGCTGGGCGGCTCTGCAATGGTACTACCCTGAGCAACCTGGCCGCCAAGTATGCATGGGTCATGGCTGGTCTGGGCGCTGCCGGTGGTATGATGCGTTTCGTCGGTTTCGCAACCCTGCTGCGTATCATGCTGTCTAACGAGTTCTGGGGCATCTACTTTGCTGGTTTTGCTCTGGCAACCATCATCGGCTACATCCCCGAACTGTCCGGCTCTGCTCTGCTGCTGATCGCATTTGTGGGCATTGCAATTGCTCTGTACGACTACCAGACTCGCGTTGCTATCAAGCAGGCTGCTGGTTCTGGTTTTGCTGCGAATGGAGGCGACGACGAAGATGGCATCTAATGCAACTCATTACAACAATCTGACTCCCGCGAAGCCTTTGGATAAGGCTACGCTGAATAAGATGGTGTTCCGTTCCCTGAACCTGCAGGCATCTTTCAACTACGAGCGTATGCAGGCTGCCGGCTGGCTGTACTGCATCCTGCCCGGTCTGGAAAAGATCCACAGCGATAACAAGGAAGATCTGAAGCTCTCCATGGAGCATAACCTTGAGTTCTTCAATACTCACCCCTTCCTCGTTACCTTCGTTATGGGCATCATCCTCTCTCTGGAACAGCAGAAGGCTGACATCGAAACCATTCGTGCTGTGCGTGTTGCCGCTATGGGTCCTCTGGGCGGTATCGGCGACGCAATCTTCTGGTTCACTCTGGTTCCTATCACCGCAGGTATCACATCGAACATGGCAATAAACGGATCGCTTGCTGGTCCTATCATGTTCCTGCTGATCTTCAACATCGTGCAGTTTGCTTGCCGCTTCTTCCTGATGTACTGGTCTTATAATCTGGGTACTAAGGCTATCGACATCCTGACTGCAAACGCTAAGGAGTTCACTCGTGCCGCTTCCATGCTGGGCGTGTTCATCGTTGGTGCTCTGACCTCCAACTACGGCGGCACCACCGTTGCTACCGTTATCGAGAACGGCGACAGCCCCATCGTTATCCAGAGCATTCTGGATGGCGTTCTGCCCAAGCTGATTCCTCTGGCTCTGACCCTCGGCCTGTTCTTCCTGATGAAGAAGAAGAACTGGAAGCCCGTTACCTGCATCGCTCTGCTGCTGGTGATCGGTCTGGTCGGCGCATTCTTTGGTATCTTCGCTTAATTCAAAGCTGGAGCTACAATGCACGCTGTACTTCTTGATTTTAATGGGACGATGTTCTTTGATACCCGCTTTCACATGGAGGCGTGGTCAGAGATCTATCATGAATTGCATCCTGAAGATCCGAATCCCCTTGACCCTAAGTTGATTTGCGGACCGTGTAATGAGTCGATCATTCAGAACATGGCACCGTGCTCAATGCCGATGAGCGAAAGCAATGTTCGGAACGGAAAGAGGAATTGTATCGCAGGATGTGCAGGAGAAATCCTGACAGTTTACACCTCGTAGCAGGTGCTGAGAAGTTGATGCAAGGCTTGCATGAGCGCGGCATCCCCTTTATTCTGGCAAGTGCTTCTATCAAGGCAAATGTTGACTTTTACTTCGACAGCTTCCCCATCGGGAAATGGTTGAAGAAGGAAGATGTTGTCTACGATGATGGAACCTATGCTGATAAAGGCGAAATGCACTTAGAAGCTGCCAGACGACTGAATGTTCCGTTTTCGGAATGTATGGTCATCGAGGATAGTGTTGCTGCCATCACTCTGGCAAAACGAAATGGCGCAGGTCAGATCGTTGCCATCGGTGAAAAAGCAGACGGGTCGGATCTGATCCGGCTTGGTGCAGAGCATTACATCCACGACTTACAGAATTTGATTACGCATGGTTGGAAAACTGAAATTCGTCCAGTGAGTTTCCATTTCCACAGTTGATAAAAGACGGCTTCGGTTATACGGAGCCGTCTTTTTTCGTTAAAAAACAGGTGAGGACAGTTTTATGGAGCGCTTGGCAAACTACCAGCAGATGGTCGATCCCACGATGGTATGGGGGTTGATCAAAAGTAACGATGCGGTCAGAATGGATGTATCGTTCACTTGGAAAAAGGAAGAATGGCTGATCCCTGCAGTCTTTCCGATTCCGGGCGGATTGGCAGTAGATGTGGCTCGTAAGCTGCCATATTATCACCTGAAGAACCGCCTGACGATTTATGAAAAGCGCAAGAATGCCGGGTTTCATTCGCCGCTGGAACGGCTGATGCTGGACCGGTACGACCCCTTTCATTTTCATCCTAGGGGGCATCTTTTGACGGAGAACGACTGTATTGATGAATGGCGTTCGGAACGGTTCATCTGGAATCCGCTCCGAATGTCTCCCATTGCCTCAAAGGAACATTATCCGGCAAGAAGGCTGGTGGAACATTACGGACTCGATCTGAATACCGGGTGGGTCATCTTCCGGCTGTATTTCAAAAGTGAGCTTTTGTCCGTTCACGATCGGGAACTGACGCTGATGCTGGAAGCACCGGATGAACCTGTGCCGGGGCCGATCTTGAAAATCGAAGAAGCTGGGCAATATATCGTGTTTCAGAACCCGATCACCAAAAAGGCGGAAACGATCACGGTCACTGTGCTGGAAAATGGAGTGATCGAGCACCCTTTCAAAAAACAGGGGCCTGTCAAATATCCCGCCAATTATGTGATCCTTCATTATCGCTTTCACCCAGAGAAAAAGGCTCAACAGTATTGCCTTATGGATACACAGTTGACAGATGAGCCGATTCAACTGGAACCTTGCGAAGATCGGACACAAAAGCTGCTTGAAGATGCAAGACCGCACGACCCTCGATTTTCAAAGGTGACGTTGCAGGACTATATGGCAGAAAATAAAGGCCATGCGGCATATTCTTCCCTTACACATTATCCAAGAATCTCAACAGAATGGCAATTTGTGGCGGTTCGCAAGGAAAGAAAGAATATCCGTGTAAAGTTGAAAAGGGACTAGACAGAACAGAGATATTGTGTTAGGGTAAACAAAGAGCATTCGACATTGATTGCAGATGAGGACGCGCTGCGCCTTATCAGATAGTAAAAGGAGCGTTTTTATGAATTCAACAACATTGCTTGTCATCCTTGCAGTTGTGGTCGTGTGTGCAGTTTGCCTTTTTGCTTTTTTCCCGTTCCGGGAAAAACAAAACGGCTGAGAAAAAAGTAGACCCTGCCGAAGCAAACAAATACGCACTGGTTGCACAGGACATTCTGAAAGGCATCGGCGGCAAAGACAACGTAGTATCTGCCAGCTACTGCACTACCCGCCTGCGCTTTGTGGTCAAGAACTACAATCAGGTCAATGAGCAGGCTGTAAAAGCGTCGGGCGCAACTGGCATCATCCGTCCGGGTAAAAACGCTTGTCAGGTCATTGTCGGCACGAATGTCAAATCCGTTTATGATGAACTGGACAAGCTGCTGAAGTAAAGGAAAGGGCTGTTGCACAAGGATAAAACCGGTGCAACGGCCTCTTTTTCATTCGTGTCGCAATTTTTTCAGCGTTTCAAACGTATCTAAATTAAAGTGGCATATCATCTGCCTTTTCACACATCCTTGCCGTTTTCAGACAGGAGGTTGCCTTTATGAAAGTATCAGCCGACTATCGTATGCTCGCTCTCGATGCCCTGCGCGGAAAATGGAGAACTGCTGTTCTGACAGGGATTGCCGCCAGTGCGCTCGGTGCTACCATTGTGAGCAGTCCCGAAAGTGTCGTATCTAATTCTAATCAGGGAAAAGACATCCATTTTGAACTGTTCTCCCAGCCCAATGGTGGTCGGCTGCTTGCCGCTCTGCTTGTCGGCATTGGTCTGTGGCCATCTTCACACTGATCGTGTGTGGTGCAGCTCGACTGGGATATGCTCGTTTTAATCTGAACCTTGTAGATGGAAAGGATGCGGCCATCTCGGATCTGTTCTCTCAGAAAGACCGTCTGTGGGATGGCTTCTGCATGAACTTCCTGCAGGGTCTGTACACCGCCCTCTGGACACTGCTGTTGGTGATTCCGGGAATCGTGAAAACATACAGCTATGCAATGACACCTTACATCATGGCAGAGCATCCTTCGCTGACTGCAAACGAAGCAATCACAGAATCCCGGAGGATCATGGATGGCAACAAATGGCGGCTGTTCTGTCTGGATTTCAGCTTCATTGGCTGGGAGCTGCTCTGTGCGCTGCCACTGTATGCCGGGTATTTTCTGATTCTCAGATATTTCTCCGGGTCAGAGGCTATGGCGATTTCTATGGTTCTTCTGCTGACCATTCCATTGAGCATTGGCTTTTTCTTCGTGCACCCCTATGAGGAAGTTGCATGGGCCACTTTCTACCGCGATATTACCGCAGCACCTGCCAAACCGGATGAAGCACATTGACTTTTATGCTACTTCTCGGATGTAACCAGATATACGAGGCGTTCTGTGTATGGACAAGAAACCTCACCGCTCCGAAATAATTACAATGACCCTCTTATTTGCTTTAACGCTGGTGCTTACTGTATTAAAAGTGACGAGAGTGGTTTCATTGCCCTGGTTGTGGGTGTTGGGTCCGCTTTGGCTTGGTACATACCGATACCGTGATTAGGGCTACTTGCGCTGGGAGATCTCTCCCAGCGTTTTTTATTACTCGGAGATGCTGAGATGTCAGGATGAAATGCCAACTCCAGAACTCCGTACTTTTTGTACGGCGAAAAGGATTATAATTATTTGCGTAGTACGGTATAATAAGCAAAAGTTTATTGTACGAAAGCGAGGAGTGGCGGTGGATAACATTCTGAACACTATAACCGCCTACCGTGAAGAACGCAAATGGTCGCTATACGATTTAGCGACTCACGCCGAGCTGAAAACTTCCACCATTTCTACATGGTACAATAACAATGCAATCCCGACCATTCCTTCGCTTGTAAAGATCTGCGATGCCTTTCAGATCACGCTTTCCGAGTTTTTTGCAAAGGCAGAGGGAAGTGGGTCTGTCCCGGTGGCACTTACGCCCCAGCAGATGCAGATCATTGAGAAGTGGTCGATACTTCGCCCTGACCAGCAGGAAGCTGTTTTGAATTTGCTGAATACGATTCCTTGATTCTACATGGATAGCAATAGAGTTTCGGCTCTTTTACTATTATGAGGGACATTCTGTACGGCCTTCATACTCCGCCCGCCTTGCCATCATCGACAAAGAAAGGACGAAGAAACATGAAAAGGAGATTGATCGAGTACCAACCGAACCCCGGCAACCAAAACTTGGTCCGCGGCCGACTGCATCTTTGCACTCCGACCTTATGGCGCAGCTTGCGACTGCGTTGCTCTGTGGTCGGAGGGCTGGCTTATGTACTTTGATTCTTACATTACAGGAAAACGCATCCAGCAGCTGCGCAAAACCAAAGGCTTAACGCAAGAACAATTTGCCGCAAAGCTGAATATCAGTGACCGCCATTTGGGAAAGATCGAACGAGGGGAAGGCACTGCTTCCATAGATTTGTTGGTAGAAGTAGCCATTTCACTGAACACCACTCTGGACTTTTTGATTCTTGGCGTATTGGACACTCCACGGGAAAGGGAGCTTAATGCACAGATCAAAAAGCAGCACCAGAAAATCCAGATCTTCAAAAATAAGCTGAGTAATCTTATTGACGAGCTGGATACATCTGCATCTGTATAACCACCATAAAGAAGTCGAGAAGCGATTCTCGGCTTCTTTTTTTGTGCCGTTTTTTCTGACGTATCTACGAAAAACCGGAACTGGCAGTTCCGATTTTCGAGAAAAATTCGCTCAAAAAAGTGGCAAAACCGGAACTACCAGTTCCTTAAAAAGACAGTGTTTCTACGATAAACTATTGTCACAGCAAGGGCAACACCCCAGACGGGGAGAAGCCCAAAGCTGGAAGCCGTACCTTGAAAATTGAATATCATTCCCTCGGACAAAACAATGAAACTTCCGTAATTCGCGGCCCGGCCATAAAGAAGGCGGGGTGGCTGAAAAGCCAATGAGAGGAAGGGTGCAGTCCCCCTCACCGAGGTGTATTCCAACCCCCACCGGCGTCGAGGACAAATAGGTGGGACACTTAAAACAAAAACTTCAAAGCCCACCACCGGGATTCTTCTGAATCAAGGCAGTGGGCTTTTTCCATACCGAATATTCATTCTGATGACACGGAGGTATTGATTATGAGCCGTACTTTTACCCACAAGACCGATGA
>ENA-OQCX01000433-OQCX01000433.1-human-gut-metagenome-genome-assembly--contig:-NODE-433-length-21656-cov-1.620233_pt1 | contig 21656 bp, 30 predicted proteins | sample MGYA00242762_ERZ504587 | MGnify/ENA primary metagenome ERZ504587 (study PRJEB26092, sample SAMD00036337) | human gut metagenome | host: Homo sapiens | study: EMG produced TPA metagenomics assembly of... | reverse complement strand
CCGTGTTTTGGGCGAGCTGCTCGCGGATAAGCGCGGCGGTCGCCATGCGCGTGGTGGGTGTTTCGTTCTTTTCATGATAGACGGACTTGGGGTTTTCACCGAGTGCAAATTTCATGGCAACAGGCGCTTTGATGACCATATCATCGATGAACCGGCCGTAGGTTTCATTGCAATGAGCTGCCCGCCGATGGGATTGCGCTCCCCGGGCCGGTGACAACGCTCGTCACGCCCGCGCGCACGGCCTCTTCAAAACAATAATCGAGGGGATTGACCGCATCGAGCGCGCGCAGCTGCGGGGTGCAGGGATCGGTCTGCTCGTTAATATCATCGCCTTCAAAGCCGAGAGAATCCTCGCAGATGCCAATGTGCGTGTGCGAATCGATAAATCCTGGCAAAAGCCGGGCGCCTCGCGCGTCGATCACCTCGCCTACCGAAAGCTTTGGGAGCTCCTCCATCGGGCCCGCTGCGACGATTTTACCTTTTAGGGTATCGACGAACCCGTCCTCGACGACCGGGCCGGAGATAGGGTAAATCTTTGCATGAATGATGCGCATAATTATGTATTTCCTTTCTTCACAATGAATCATCTATGCCCATTGAAAAGCCTATTCGAGCCGTTCCGCCAGCAGACTGCCGCCCATTTGATAGGCCTCGCTCATTTCCCTGCGCAAATTCTCATAAAAGGAAACCGCCGCCTGCCGCCGCTGCAACGCGAGCTCCGCCCCTCTGCGCGTATAAAACCGATCGTACAGGCCTTCTAGTTTCCGCTTGTATTCTTGAAAAAAAGAGGGCTGCGTATCGTTGAAGCCGTCGGATACTTCCCCCTCCTCCGTCAAGGAATACAAGGGTTCCCCAGCCTGGCCTTTATAACATATCGTGCGGGCAAGCCCGATTGCACCTGTCACATCGAGCTTGTCGGCGTCAAAAAGAATCTTTTCCTCCGGGGTGACCGGCGGGCGGTCGGACCGAAACCGATGCCTTTCAATACAGGAAGCAACCTTCTCCGCAAAAGTGGGCGGAAATCCATTTTGAACAAGAAAGGCCAACGCCTTTTCCGCCCCCACGGCCGCATGGCATAGGGCCGGATTTTCAAACTGCTCCCTGCGCCCGATATCGTGCAGCAGGCAGGCGGCGATCAGCACATCGGAATCCACCGGCTCCTCAAATGAGGCGATATCCAGCGCCGCATACAGCACCCGGTAGATATGCTCCCTGTCATGGCGCTGTCCCGCATGCAGGAAAGCATATAGGCCTCGATCAACCTGTAATCCTTCGTTTTCATGTAAATCCCCCCTTTTTTGTAACCGCTGATTGAACCGGTGCTTCCTTTACAGCGAGAAGCTTTCCGGTAGGAGCTGGGCGAGCGTGAACGCCCGGATTGCTCCGTCCGCCCCGCCGAGCAGGATGCGGAAATCGTCGAAACAGAATTCCCGCATGACCTGGCGGCACACGCCGCAGGGCGGGCAAAAGCCGGAACACGTGCCCTCCTTCCCGCCGACGATCGCGATGCTGTAAACGCCCGCTCCCCCCGCTGACAGCCTTTGCAAACGCCGTGCGCTCCGCGCAAATGGTGGGTGAATAGGAGGAATTTTCAATATTGCATCCGAGATAGACCGCTCCGCTCTCTGCCAGCAGCGCCGCGCAACCTGAAAGCCGGAATAGGGCGCGTAAGCGCGCGCCATAGCCGCCCGCGCAAGGGAGACGAGCTCTGAATCTGTCATAAAAGGGTCCGTCCTTTCAATCCGGTTGGAATCCCATGGAGGTTATCACACTTTTCGGAGCATTCCTGCAAAGCTCTCGCCCGCAAGCGGGCCGTCCGCGCCCAAAAGCTCCAGAACCGTTTTGCCAATATCCGCAAAACTCTTCCGCGTGCCAGCGGCACAGGGGCAATTTTTTCTCCATAGACGAGCAGCGGGATATATTCTCTCGAATGGTCGGTGCTCGGCGTTGCGGGATCGCAGCCGTGATCGGCGGTGATCATAAGCACATCATCCGCCCCCAAATGCGGCAGAAAACCAGCCAGCCAGCCGTCAAAGGCGGCAATGGCGGCGGCGTAGCGGCCACATCGTTGCGGTGGCCATACAACATATCAAAATCAACAAGATTGACAAAGCAGAGGCCGCGAAAATCCTCGTTTTCCAGCCGCCTTGTCTGCGCCATGCCATCCGCATTTCCTTTGGTTGGGATCGCGCGGGAGACGCCGCGCCCAGCAAAAATATCGCTGATTTTCCCCACGGCGAACGTTCCCCGGCCCTGCTCCCGCAGCAGGTCGAGCATTGTAACGCCCGGAGGCTCCAGGGAAAAATCGTGCCGGTTTGCCGTGCGCGTGAAGTGCGGATACACGCCGGTAAAAGGTCGGGCGATCACGCGACCCACCGCATGTTTGCCCGTGAGCACTGCGCGCGCTTGCGGCAGATTTCATAGAGCTCCTCCGGCGGGATAAGCGATTCATGCGCCGCGATTTGAAAAACACTGTCCGCGGAGGTATAGACGATCAGCTTGCCGGTCTCCAAATGCGCCCGGCCATAATCCAGGATGACCTGCGTGCCGGAATAGGGGCGGTTGCAGAGCACGCCGCGCCCAGTGGCCTGTGTGAAAGCGTCGAGCACCTCTGCCGGGGAAGCCATCCGGATACGTCGGCAAAGGATGATCGGAAACCAGGCCCGCGATCTCCCAGTGCCCGGTTGTCGTATCCTTGCCCTTTGAGCGCTCAACGCAGCGGCCGTAGGCGGCAAGCGGCGCATTCACACCCTCCCGGCAATCCACACCCTCGATGTTGAAAAGCCCCAGCCTTTGCAACGTATCCGCCCGGAAGGCCGGCGAGTGGGAAATGCTCGCCAGCGTGTTGCTGCCCGCGTCGCCATAGGCCGCGGCATCCGGCAGTTCGCCAATACCAAAGCTATCTAATACAATGAGAAAAATCCGCTGGCATGTGAGAGAGGGCATCATCGTTCCTCCATTTAATCAGCTGAATATAGTATACACTGCGCCATTCCCGCTTGCAAGCGTCCCATAGAGGGAATGCGGCAAACGAGCTTAAAACGCTTTGTCCTTGTCAAATCGCACCAAATACGTTAAGATAAAGAATACTCATTTTAGTATCATAAGCGGGGAAAGAAGGTTTTATGTATGTCGAAAGGAAAAAAAAGCTGTGATTATCATTGCCGCCATCGTCGTTGTGCTGGCGGTGGCCGCGGGGATCATCCTAATGCCGCGCCACGGAAAAACGGTGGCGGATACTTGGTCGCCCTATGATACCTACGGCGGGCAGAAGTGGATCCGCACAATCGAAAAGCAGCCGGGCAAGGATTTTAAAATTTTGCAGATCACCGACACGCAGCTCTATATGCTGCCGGGCGATAACAAAAAAGCGCTGGAATTGACAAAAGAGCTTGTCACGGAGGAAAAGCCCGACCTAGTGGTGCTGACGGGCGATAACGTATCCGCCCTGTTTACCGACTGGCTGATCGACGATGTGATCGACTGCATGGAAAGCCTCGGCGTGCCGTGGGCGCCTGTTTTCGGCAACCACGACGGTGAGGGCAAAGCAGATCTCAAATGGCAGGGCGAGCAATTTATGAAGGCGGAGCACTGCCTCTATCAGCTGGGCCGAGCAATCTCACAGGCGAAGGCAACTATATCATCAATGTGACGGAAAACGGCAAAGTCATTCAATCCCTGATCCTGATGGATTCCGGCAATCATGATACCTACGCGACGCTCCGGGGAAGAAACCTCCGCCTACGCCTATATTCACTACGATCAGATCGAATGGTATAAATGGGCCATCCGCAGCGTGAGCGCACAGCAATACGGCAGCTTTGACCCCGCCGGCGGCAAGGTGGTGGAATCCATGGCCTTCTTCCACATTGCACTGCCGGAGATGAAGGAGGCGCTCTTACCCTATCTTGATGAAAACGGCCTAGGCGAGGTGCCCGAACACCTTGGCTTTGGCGCGATTCGTGAAGGCATTGCCTGCCCGCCGCTTAACTCCGGGCTCTTCGACGCGATGAAGGAGCTTGGCAGCACCAAGAACATATTTTTCGGCCACGACCACGCAAATGACGCCTCCGTTGTATATGAAGGCATTCGCATGACCTACGGGGTCAAAACAGGCCCCAGCCCCAAACCATGGAACGACGCGGTCGCCTATGGCGGCACGCGGATTACGCTGAAGGATGCGGATCATTCCGTTCGGGTAGAGCATATCTACAAGGGCGGCCCGGAGAAATAACATCTTCCCTTTGCTCGCCATCAGCTCTCTCCTCCTCCCCAAACAGCAGATCATCCGCGCGGATGGAAAACAGCCGCGCTATGCGCATCAAAGCGATCGTGTCGGGCAATTCCACATCGCGCTCCCATCGGCTTACCGCCGCCTCATCGCAAGACAGGGCGGCGGCAAGCTGTTTTTTTTGTGAGCGCGTGGCGCGTGCGGAGCCTTCGAATTCGCTCGCCGATCGTATGCCCCTCATGCCTGGCCGCGGCGAGCACCTGCGAGGCCTGCGAAACCACCTGAAACGAATTGGGCTCCGCCTTTTCCCACTCCAGGGCCAAGACGGCATATTGAATGCGGCTGTTAATCACCTCCTGCGCGCGGCGCAGCGTGCGGGAACAGTGGAGCGGTTTAACCCCGTTTCCCGCGCGACCTGGGCGGGCTTTTCCCCCTCCAACCAACAGCGCTCCAGAAGCTGCCGCTGCGAGGGGCTCAGCTCCTCTTGAATAATCCGCTCCAGCGCCCGTGCCAGCTTGCAAACCGCTTGCCGATGGTGCTCTTCCTCCGGGGAGAGAAACGCCTGCTCGACCCAGCTCTGATAGGCGAAAAGATCCCAGCTATTTTGTGAGCAAGCGGTGGGCCGCCCGCCATTTTGCTTCATGATATCAAGCCTTTCTCTATTTTTCCCATTCTTATGGATATTTGTTCCGGCAATAAATAGAACAAATGTTCTTTTCTCAATTCTTATTATAGAGTCATTGTTACAATTTGTCAATATTATCAAAAATCAATTTTTTCTGCCGCTTGGGTTTTGAAAAAAGACAGCCCTAATATCCACAAAGCTTCCTTGCAGCCGCCTTTAAAAAAATACGCCGCAGGATACGAAAGGTATCCCACGGCGTATTTTGGGTTTGACGCCTGTTTAGTGGAGCGTTAGATCCGTGTAAATCATGCAGTGGTCGGAAGGAATACGGCCATCCACCAGGTCGGTTACCACACGGTAGACTTTTGGCGTGATAGTATCCTTCGTAACAAAGAGGAAATCAATCGGGCTTTTGCCCGCGAGCCCTTCCATATCAAAAACCGTTGAAGGTGCCCATGCTCATGGTATCCGGCGCAAGGTATTTGCTATCGCCCAACGCGGCGGTCATCCCGCGGTAAACCTCGGAACCCTCCGACACATTAAAATCCCCTGTGCAAACCGTGGGCAGGTTCAGCTCTGCGATCTTATCCAAAATGATTTGCACGCTGTTTAAGCGCGCCTGTGCGCCGACGTGATCGAGGTGCGTGTTGAAATGCGCGTAGCTCTCCCCCGTCTCCTTATTGCGGAGCACCGCCCAAGTGCATATGCGTTCAGCTGTGCATCCCAGCCCTTGGAAGGCTTCTGCGGTGTTTCGGAGAGCCAAAAGCTGCCGGAATCAACGAGATCATACTTCTCTTTCAGATAGAAAATCGGTGTGAATTCATCGAACACATAACCATCCCGGCCAATGCCACATAGGCATAAGCAGGCAGCTCCGCCTGAAGAGCAAGCAGCCAGCCAGGGTGCGCCTCCTGCAAGCCGATGGAATCGGGCGCATATTTTTTGATTGTTTCGGAAACCGCGCGGATGCGGAAGAGAAAGAAATTTTCACCCTCCCCCGCTGTTTGCACATTGAAGCTTGCAACACGCATAGCGCCGGGGAAAATCTCCACCTGCGCCGCAGGCGGATCATCCGGAATCTCTGGAAGGACGCCATCCGGAATTTTGACAAGCCCACCCGTCATAATAAGACCAGCAGCGCGCCAAAGGACAGGATCAGGCGACAACCTTATTCATCACGAGTTTCAACAATGCCTGCATGACTGTTACCATCCTTTCTTCCCCTCGGTTGTGTGATTAGGCTTTATTTCATTACCACATCCGCATAGATCGCATAGTGATCCGACGCGAATCGGCCATTGACGCGATGATTCAGCACACGGTAAACCTGCGGGGCGACCGTGGCTTTGGTGACAAAAATATAATCAATCGGGCTTTTTTTGCTCATAAAGATTGGGAAATAATCGTGGTAGGTACCGCTCGCCATCGTATCCGGCGCGAGATATTTGCTATCTCCAATGAAGCCGTCATTCATTAGGTTATAAACCGTGCTACCCTCATTCACATTGAAATCGCCCGTGCAAACCACAGGCATATCAAAAGAAAGGATCTTTTCGCGCACCAGTTTCGCGCCGTTTACGCGCGCTTCCTCGCTGGCATTATCAAGATGCGTGTTCACATGCGCATAGGTGAAGCCTGTAGCTTTTTCTCGCAGGATCACCCAGGTGCACAGGCGGTTGCAGCCGCCATTCCAGCCAAGGGACGGGAGCTCCGGCGTTTCAGAGAGCCAGAAGGTACCGGAATCGACCAGGTCATATTTATCCTTGCGGTAAAAAACAGGGTTAAACTCGCCCGCTTCCTGCCCATCATCGCGGCCCACGCCAACCCAGCCGTATTCCGGCAGGCCTTCGGTGAGATCCTCCATCCAATCCTTCAGCGCTTCCTGTAGGCCGAAGGAATCGGGCTTCGCATCCCGCAGGGTTTGGATGACCAGCGGAGCGCGGCTCTCCTCGGAGCGCAGGCCATCCCCGCCATAGCGGACGTTAAAGGATAGGATGCGCACCTGGCCTTCCGCCACCTGGGGCACCTCCACATTTGGCGGGAACAAAAACCCGCACAGGGCCGTGACCGCCGCTATGATTAGGGATAACACTTTACTGATGAATGCCATTTTTCGCTTCCCCTTCCATGATAATCGCCAATCCAGACAAAAAAGATTGGTCCTCTGCCTGTATCTTAGCACAATCCTCCCAAAAAGACAATGAGCATGCAGCAAAAATACTGCATGCTCACAAGAGGGAAAAGGGGATGCGGGGCGCAGCCGTTACTCAACCGCCCCGCCAACGAAAAGAGGTGTAGATATGAGCTATCCAAAAGCGGGACTTTATATACATCCGATCCTCTTTGGAGCCAGCGGGAGCCGGAAAAACGCCCAGAACGCTTTTCCGCCGTTACGCTCCCGCCGGCACGACAGGCTGGGAGAGGAGTGTAAAACCCAGCCGCCTTCAGAGGATCGGAGGTATAACAAAAAAAGAAGGGAAACGTTTAGTAGATAGAAACCATTGGGGTCGTGTAAGTATAGGTTTGATAAATCAGCAGCTTATAAGCGCGCACCGTATAGGTGGCCTCATAGTAGCCGTTCGGCAAAGATGGGGTCGTATAGTCATAGCGCAACGGGCAGCCAGAGCCTTGCAGGTTGCTGTTGGTATCCTCATTGGCATACACATACCAATCGTTAGCCCCGCCCCCAATCGGGCAGCGGCGAAGCTCCACCCAAACCTTGATGTTGGTCACGGTATCGGTGATACCGCTCGTGTAAAAATGCAGCTTAAGCTGCTTCGTGCCGGTCCGGTCAAGGCCATAATCGGGAGTTGTGATATACATAGAACGGCTCAGGTCTTCCTGATATTCCGGCCCTTCCTCCTGCACCGCGCCGGCCGTCATGCCCAGGGGCAGGAGCAGCAGCATGCAGCACAGCAGGATGGACAGCCACCGTTTTACGGATTTTCCATGTGTTTTCATCTTCAAACTTCCTCCGTTTTTAGGATAGAGGGGTGCTTTTAAAAAACCCCCTCACTCTATATAACGAAAAAAAATCGAAAATGTTGCACTTGATTGACAAAAAATTTTAGTTTTGCTGCAATTTCGTCGATTGTGCTATTTTTATGAGCTCTTCTTTGGGCAAATTGCTCACACTAATGTGGAATCGATAGGGTCCTTGCAACCACATCAGGCCCCCTCGGTTTCATCCCGCTTAACGACATAGTAGAGGCATTTGCCGAGGCCTCCACCTCAATCTCCTCCAGCGCCACATCCTCCAGGTCAAAAACTATGGTACTAGTCGGATAGCGTTGGTTGAAGGTGATATAGCTGCCTGACCAGAAAAGGAAGCCGTCATCCTTGCGATAGAGGTAGTATTCGTCACCATCACAATGATGTTCCTCCAATGCGTAATCCGACGGGATGTAGGTGGGCGCGTATCGCTCCGGGAGCAGGTAGGTGCCATCCGGCTGCTCAAGATAAGGGTATGTATTTTCCACCAGAAATCCATCCGGCGTGGTGGGCGCAGCGATCACGCAAGGTAGTTATCCATATCAATCTCCAACCCGGCAAAATCCTGCTTGGAATTCAGGTTGGAGAACACGCTGGTCATGGCCACCACTGCGAGCAGCGCTGCAACAACGCCAATGCGGAGCACTTGCCTGCTGCGCTTGCCGTGCAACACCTTCACGCCGGCTGGGCGGCCCTTGGCACGGAGGATTTGCCTTTTGCGCTTTTCATACGCTTTGGTAAAGGTAACGCCGGAAAGCTCCTCTGCGCTGGGCAAGCCGCTACTCTCTTCCTGCGCATAGCGCCGCAAAGCGGAGCAGAGAATCTGATCATTTTCTTCCCTACGCTGATTCGTCCCAGAGAACGCCTCCTATCGATAAGGCAAAGGCAACAGCATCCACTTTCTATGATTTTGATGGCCTGTCCTATAAACCCTTACACTCTATATAACGTAAAAAAATCCAAAATGTTGCACTTCACCAATGATATTTAATAAAATGTTTATTGTTAAGTATTTATTAGAATTATGCCCTGTTTTTATACGTCAAAAATAATCAAATATTGTAATTTTATCCCAATTTAGATAAAAAACAAACAGCCGGAAGAAACAGTAAAATTTCTTCCGGCATGCATAAAAATGGCATTTTCTTTTTCATGCCCGTCAGGCCTTGTTCCGTTTGCTTTTCAGTGCCCTTTTCCGGAACAAAATGACAAGATTTCCGTTTTAAATAACACCTTTTCCCAGGCTTAACACGCGGCTCATCCCTCCGGATTGGTCATGAACAAAACGCCCAGCGTATTCGGCCCACAGTGGGCGGAGATGGTGCAGCCTGCGCGGGTGACAAAAATCTCCTGAAAACCTGCAAGCTGCTCCACGGTTTTCTTCACCATCTCGATGCGCTCAGGCGACATGCCCGAATGCGTGATGAAAACGCGGTCGAGCTTTAAATCCTTTCTGCCAGCGAGCTGATCGGTGGCATACTGCACAAGGGCCTTATCGAGCGTACCACGGTATTTTTTGCCCACTCCCATCGCGCCGTTGCGCGCCGGGTCCACCATAATGCAGGGCTTGAGCTTTAACAGGTTTGCGCCAAGCATCGCCACGGAGGAGCACCGGCCGCCCGCATGCAGAAACTCCAGCGTATCCAGCACAAAGCTGCATGGGCATAGGGGCGGAGGGCATTGACCTCCTGCTGAATCTGCCGCCCATCCATCCCCTGTGCGATGCGCTCAGCCGCCTCAATCACGAGCAGGCCCATGCCGGTGGAGAGGTTGCAGCTATCAACCGGGTAAACATTGCCCAGCTCTTCGGCAGCGATGCAGCAATTTTGATAGGCGGAGGAAAGGTTGGAGCCCAGGTTGATATGCACCACCTGGTAGCCATCCTCCACCCACTGACGGAAGTATTCCACATATTCCCCCGGCGTGATTGCGCTCGTTTTGGGCAGCTGCTTATGCTGCCACCAGGCCTCATACAACGCATCTGGGAGATCTCCCATCCGCATACTGCCGACCCTCCAACAGGATATGGAGCGGATACATGTGAACCTGATAGCGCTCAATGAGCGCCGCACTCAAATCGCAGGTGCTATCCGCGCTTAAAATCACCTTTTGCGGCATTCGTCGTTCCCGCCTTTCAATCATGTGTTAAATTTAGCAAACACAGCTGGTGTAGGCTGCTTGTTTTGTATATTTTAGCATACTACATGGCTATATGATTCTAATATTCCATATTAAGGCGCCGCTTTGCCGAGAGGCGCTCTATTCAGCCTTCCGCCCTGCCGCAGTAGAGCCGGATGGCGTCCCGCAGGAAGATAGACAGACCCTCTGCATAGCGGTCAATCTGGCGGGTAAACCGCTCATCCGCCACATACATCTCGCCAAGGCCGATGAGAATTTCATCCGTGCAATCATAAAAATAACGTGTAATCAGCGATTGCCACTGCTCCACCAGCGCCTGCGCGCGAGGCGAAGCGGGCCCCTCCTCCATGCAGGAGCAAAGCCGCCGTAGACCGCCTGCATCTCCGCGTGGATCCTTGCCCAATCTGCGCTGGTGTATGCGCCCGTCTTTTTGGCGCTCTGCGCATAAGCGGGCGAATCGCCCCAGCGCTCCTTCGCCTCTTCGGCATACCGCTCCTGCGCCCTGCAAAATTCAGAGGCGTCAAAAGGTTTAAAATCCATGGTAATATCCCCTTTCAAAATATGATCCACAAGCTCGATCAAGCGCTCGAGGCGCTCCCGCTTCATTGCGAGCAGCTCCCGATGGCGCTCCATCGCCTTGCGGCTGTTAAAGGAAGGCTTTCCAAAATCCGCCGGATCTCATCGAGTGGGAATGCAAGCTCCCGAAAAAAGAGAATCTGCTGTAGCCGCGCAAGGCAGGCTTCGTCATAAAGCGGTAGCCCCATCGCTTGTGCCGCTCGGGCGCAGCAGGCCGATCTCATCATAATAATGCAGTGTGCGCACACTGACGCCCGTTAGACGGGCGGTTTCCCCAACGGTGAGCGGTTTCATCCACGATCATTCCCCTTCCGAGGGACTAGCCGCTTCTATGCGCCCCAGCCCCTGATTGAGCGGGTTTGGTTGCCCGCTGAAACAAGCATATTCCATCACGCAGCGTCAAGGTCAAGCGATTTTGAAAAAATGTTGCACTTTTCTCCATCATGCCTAAAATGACTTGTCATATACCTATACTTTGATATAATAAGGAGAGAAACGCGCTGTCGCAAACGCAAGGATTTTGCGATACCCCATTCTATAATGGAGCAGATAGCGGGGCAGGCGCCCCCGCACGGAAAGAACCGGCTATCCGTTTGAGAGATAGAGCTTTCAAACTGCTTGGTGCTGGAAAGGATTGGTTCATATGAAAGAGGAGAAAAGCAAGCTGTTACAGGCCCTGGAGGCAAAAGTGAAGGAACTCACCTGCGGCGGGATGTGCATCGCCTATTCCGGTGACGATGGCAGCACCCTGCTGCTCAAACTCGCAGCGGATATGAAGGCGCGTATTTTAGCCGTCACCTTCCGCTCCCCTCTCGCTCCTGTGGAGGAGGCACAAGCCGCACAGGAGCGCGCAAGGCGTTTGGCGCCGGAAAGCCACCTCCTGCCGGTGGATTTATTGCGGGATCCACGCATTGCGTCGAACTCTCCCAGCCGATGTTTTTATTGCAGGCGGACACAATATGAGGCGCTCTCCGCCTTCGCGGTCAACCGTGGCATTTTCTGCATCTGCGACGGCACCTGTGCGGACGCTGGGGAAGCAGAGCAGGAAGATAAACTCCGTGCCTGCGGGAGCTTGGCGTACGCAGCCCGTTAAAAGAGTGCGGCGTTACGCGCGCCAGGCGCGCGCATTGCTGCGGGAACTCGGCGTTGCGCCGGGGGCTATGCTTTCCCCCTGCCTTGCCAACGCCTTCCCTTGACACGCCGCTGGAAAAGCGGAGCTCAAGCTCATTGAAGATGGAGAACGGCTGCTGCGCGGCCTGCGGCTGGATGGCTGCTACCTCTACCTGCACGGTGGGCTCGCGCGCATCGCCGCACGGCGGATCAGGCGGCTAGCGTGTTGGCCGCAGCACAGGATTGTGTAAACGGGCTGACAGCGCTCGGTTTTTCCCAAGTGACGCTTGATCTGACGCCGCTGCCGGGCGCGAAAGAAGCGGCACGAGAGGAACCGGGCACAGGAGCGGGCGGAAGAGTCAGCCTAAACAAAGCTAAGGCTGCATTCTGTATCAGCCCCTGCACGAAAAATAGCGGGCCACATGCGTGGCCCGCATTTTTTGCATCCATAGCGGTTCTGCCGCCCCATCCGCCGTTACTGGATTTGCGGAGGCTCCAGCGCGATTTTAAGCACCCCCTCTGCCTTCGCCTCAAAGAGCGCATAGGCCTCCATGGCGCGCTCCAAGGGAAAGCGGTGCGTGAGCAAAGGCGTTAGGTCAAGCGCCCCCGATTGGATGAGCTCCAAAATCCGCCCACAGGCATTTGCATCCACTCCGCCCGTTTTAAAGGTTAAGTTTTTGCCATACATCTCCGGAAGCGGCAGGCTCTGCGGCCGCTCGTAGAGTGCAATCACACAAACCGTCCCATTCGGCCTGGCTGCCTGCCACGCGGTTTGGAACGTGCTCTCCCCACCTGCCGCCTCCATCACCACATCTGCCCCGCGCCCCTGCGTCAGGCTACGGGTGAAGGCCACGATGTCCTCATGCATCGGGTTAACCGTTTGATCCGCAATTCCCATGCGCCGCGCCAGGCAAGCCGCTCCTCGGAAAGATCCGCAGCAATGATGCAGGCCGGGCGGTGCAGCCGGGCACAAGCCATGGTGCAAAGGCCAGTCGGCCCGGCGCCGAGCACCAGCACAGTATCCCCCTCCTGAATTTCCCCGATCTGCGCGCCCCAATACCCGGTTGCCAAAATATCGCCGGTAAAAAGCGCCTGTTCATCCGTGACGCCCGCCGGAATATGGCTGAGCCCATTTTCTGCAAAGGGGACGCGGACATATTCGCCTGGCCCCCGTCTATCCGGCAACCAAGCGCCCAGCCCCCGTGCACATGTGTACAATTATTGACAAAACCGCGCCTGCAAAAATAGCACTCCCCGCAAAAGGTCTCCACATTGACCGCCACGCGGTCACCTGGACGGAAGCCGCGCACCGTCTCCCCCACTTGTTCCACCACGCCCACCATCTCATGGCCCACGATCACGCCGGGCTTTGCGCGCGGCACGCTGCCGTGCTTGATATGCAGGTCGCTCGAGCAAATGGAGGAGAGCGTCACGCGGACGATTGCGTCCCCCGCCTCCTGCATTTCAGGCACTGGCCGCTGCTCCAATGTAAACAGGCCATTCTCCCGGTAGACGACCGCCTGCATCATTTGATCTTTCACTCGTAACCGCCCCTTCTTCTATTTGTCTCTATTATAGCGGAGATGGGGCGGTTTGTCATGCACCTGTAAAGCGAGAGCCTTATGGCTCGAATAAAATCAATCATGGATATTGTATTTTCCTTCAATATATGTGGTAATAGCCAAAATAAAATTATATTTTTTGTTTATGTATAATATTGAAATATGTATATAGTTATATTACTATATTAATTGAAAATAAAGCAAAGGGGAGATTCCCATGAACGAATACACCCAATATCCCAATCAAATCGAAAGGAGAAAAAACAAATGAAACAGAAACACAATCGTCACCAAACAGCTATCCTTCTTGATCGCCATGATCCTAGTATGCCTCCAATTGCTTCCGATAGGACCTTCGCAGTTGGACAAGCACAGCCTCAGGAAGAAATGATGCAAGCACAGGCCGCAAGTACGAAAAAATACCGTTCGCCATTTATCGCCAAAGGCTATACATCAGGCGCTTATTATAAACAGCCTGGTTCATCATGGAGCGCCGGATATCACACAGGGCAAGACTATAATTGCAGCAATGATACACTGGTCGCCCCTGCATCAGGTACAATTCAGCGCAGCAGGTGGGATAATAGCTATGGCAACTACATCGTGATTGCAACCAACGATGGATGGGTCATTTTAATGGCCCATATGGCCTCCACCCCGCTCGTGAAAGAAGGGCAAAAGGTCACAGCCGGTCAGCGGGTCGGCACAATGGGAAGCACAGGCAACGTTACAGGAAAGCATCTGCATCTGGAAATAGAGAGCTCCAGCACATGGGCATACAACAAAAATCTACAGGATCCTCGCCAGTATATTGATCTGGATAACTACGGCGGCTCCTCCACCGGCGGAGCGACATTTATCAAAACGGCTCCACAAAAGAATATGTTTACAGCACCTGGAGCTCCTGCAACGCACAGGGCAGCGATTATATCGGATATATTGATCCCTATGAAACTGCGAATGTCTACGGCTCCTACAACGGCTTATATATTGTTGTTTACAACGCTGGATCCACCAAAAAGGCCGGATTTGTGAAATATTCAGGAGGAAACACCAACCCCTATTGGAACCCCAAAACCTATTCAAATGCTCCACAAGCGAGCCGGTTTACCGGTCTCTGGCAGACGCCAAAAATAAAACAAACGCCATAGGATCGCTCGATCCGTGGGAAACTTGTACCTGTGTGAAAGTGGTCGAGGGCAAACCAGTCGTATTATACACAGCGGGAAGCACCAAAAAGGTGGGCTTTGTGAATTATATGGGAGGAGTCAGTTAAGGCGCTGAATAATTACAGGTAATACAAACGCTATCGAAGAACGGCAATTCTTCCGATAGGCGCTTCCATGTTCTATTCTGCAAAGGAAGAGGCGGAAGATAGACGTTTCCGCCAATAAAGCTGCGCAAAGAGGGCATTATAAACGACTGTTTCACAAAGCATAATTTTGATAGATATCTTTGGCCTTCTCTAGAATCATCTCTTTGAGCTTCTGCGGCGAACGCACCACCGCCCGATCGCCATACTGCATCAACCAGGAGATCAGCCCTCGCTCACCTTCGCCTCAATTTTACAAGAAAATTCCCCTCGCCTGCGGTGCGCAACAGAGCCGTATCCCCAAAACGATCCAGGATCTCTTCAATGAGCTCCCTCCCGCAGCAGAGCTCTACCGTTTCTGTTTCTCCGGAAAACATATGGAAAAGCTGATTCACATAATCCGCAGCGTCAAAAAAATCCGTGTAATCCGACACCTCTCGGAAATCCCGCGCAGGCGTATCCAATGCTTCTGCCCGGTGGATACGATCAAGCGCGCATGCATGAGGTTATCATATTTGGGATTGTTGCACACAAGATAATAATGCCCGCCGGACCAGATCAGCGCATAGGGATTCACGCAAAATTCCTTCTCCTGCAATTCTACCTTCATCTGGCCGGAGAGCGCGCGCCGCGCATATTGGAACCGGACTTGCCGCCCGGCCTGAATGGCTTGATCCAGAATTTCAATCGTATAATAAATTTCCTCATTGGAGCATTTAATGCGATGGTCGATATAGACCTGCCCCTCCAGCCGGCAGCCTGCCCGCAGCTCACAAGGCCTTCCAGCTTCTGGACGAGCTGCGCCGTTTTTTTGGGTGTAATAAACGCCGCAGCCTGCACCGCATCGAGCAGAAGCCGCACCTCCGCCGTTTCAAAGGTACGCGAGGCAAGAAAATAGCCGGATTTGGGCGCACGGGTGTGCAGAATATCAAGGCCGAAGCTTTTGAGCAGCTCGATATCACCATAGATCGATTTGCGCTGCGCAGCCACGCCGCGTTTTTCCAATTCCCCGCAAAGCTCCTGCGCGGAAAGCGGGTGCTCCTCATCCGTTTGTTCCTGAAAAATCTGAAGAAGATACAGCGGTTTCAGCTTTGCATTTGCACTGCCTGCCAAATGGGTTCACTCCAATTCCTGACGTCTGATCGCGGCAGGGCCAGAAGCACCCGCCTCTCATGCTCCAAAGGCCAAGTCAGGAGCCGGAATCGCCGGCCCCATCATCCAGCTAGTCAATAGGCCATCTTTTCATTGAGCGCGCGGACGGTATCCTCATCGAGCTTCACAATCGCCCGATCATAGGTCATCATGCCGTTCACCTCATTCTCCACATCGCTGACCTGCGTATAGATCGTAGCGCTTAATCCCTTGGGGATTAAGGGAAGAATCTGCTTCTCCAGCAGGCGGCGGTAGGCTTGGTCAGCTTCTCCTCATTCGCAAACATGCGGTAGCCAAAGCATTTTTGGCGATCCCACACATGGCCGTCGATGATCCGGCTGTAGCCGCCGAACTCCGTCAGCGCAAAGGGGCGGTCATCCAGCTTCGGCAGCCGGACGGGCAGAATATATTTGTGCATACTGTTGAGCTCTCCTCCGCCCTGGTCGTACCAGCCGCTTGCGTGATCGACGATGCGGCTTGGATCGCGCTTTTTCACCGCTTCGCCGATCTCCTTGGCGTCAAACTGGCCCCAGCCTTCGTTAAAGGGCACCCAGCAATAAATGGAGGGGAAAACCTCCAGCGCGTCGATCATCTCAAACAGCTCGCGACGGTAATCCTCCCGCGCCTGTTTTTCACCGCGGCTGAAGCGCTTATAATCATCATCCTTCACTTTGATCCCAATATTCGGCAGCACGCCCGCCGTCCAGTCGCCGATATAGGCGCCGCCGCTGATCATATCCTGCCAGACAAGCATCCCAAGCCGGTCGCAGTGATAATACCAGCGCGCAGGCTCCACCTTGATGTGCTTGCGCAACATATTAAAGCCCAGGCGCTTTGCAACCTCGATATCATAAACCATCGCCTCGTCTGTAGGCGGAGTGAGCAGGCTCTCACACCAATAGCCCTGATCGAGCAGGCCGCGCTGGAAGTAGGGCTTGTTATTGAGCAGCAGGCGCGGCAAGCCCTTTTCATCGCGGCCGATGCTGCACTTGCGCATGCCCACATAGCTGCGCACCGTATCGCGCAATTCGCCCTGCGTGGAAAGCTCCAATTGGAGATCGTATAAAAACGGGGATTCCGGGCTCCAAAGCTTTGCATCCGGCAGCTCAATTTCCTCGCTGGTGGAGATTTCCCGGGCAATGATCTCCTTCCCCTCATCAAAAACGCGGAGCTTTAGCTGATAGCCCTCGTCGCAATAGAGCTTGGTATTGAGCGTAAACAGCCCGCGGTCGATATCCGGCACGGCCTTTACTTCGCGGATATAGCATCTATCCACCGCTTCGAGCCAGACCGTCTGCCAGATTCCGGAGGTGGCGGTATACCAGAAGCCATGTGTTTTGAGCACCTGCTTGCCGCGCTGCTGCCAGCTTCATCCGTCGGGTCATATACGCAGACGGTAAGCTCATTGTTATGTGCGTTGATATAGCCCGTAATTTCAAAACTAAAAGGGCAATAGCCGCCGGTATGGGTGCCGACGAGCTTTCCGTTCACCCACACCTTGCACTGCCAATCCACCGCGCCAAAGTGCAAAATGACCTTTTTGCCATAAAAGGCCTCGCTGAGCTCAAACGTGCGGCGATACCACAGCAGTTCATCCGGCTTTAATGCCCGCTCCACGCCGGAAAGCGAGCTTTCTATACAGAATGGCACAAGAATTTGCCCCTCAAAGCGTTCCGGCTGCTGCGCGCCGTGCGGCGTAACCGCATAATCATACAGGCCGTTTAAATTCATCCAGCCTTCGCGTACCAGCTGGGGGCGTGGGTATTCGGGCAGAACGCGGGCAACGTCCACGTTTGCCGCAAAGCGTGTTTTGATTCGTTCCATGGTGTCCCCTCCATTATATTCATCATGCGAAATGCCGTTTGCAGACAAGGCAATTTGGCTCTATTCCTAATTTTAATCGGATCTACTGAATTTGTCTATGCATTCTTGCAAAAATGAGATAAAATTTCGAAAAAAGAGATTGCAGGAGGGGGAAAAATCTGTTATACTATCTATCGTTGTTTCATCAACCATAAGTATGCGGGTATGGCGGAATTGGCAGACGCGCAAGATTTAGGATCTTGTATCATAAGATGTGCAGGTTCGACCCCTGTTACCCGCACCAACAAAACAAGCGGAGTTAAGAACTTCGCTTGTTTTGCTTTTATCCCAGATAAAGCAGCATCCCCCGCCAATTTACTATCAATCATCCCACTAGGAAACTCGCCCTTTTGTGTTCTCGCTCTCGTTTCTGTTTTGTATTGTAAAAGAAAGTTTATAACTTTGGAGCCGATTTTAACTCTTTTTCACGATCGCTTATCGTATCAAAATAGCCGGGAACGAACTGTTTCCGTGAACGGCTGATATCCCTTGGGCCGTGTTATTTTGGCAAATGTGAATTCACCACGCTATTTTCCTAGATTGTAGCAAACACAGTTCGCCCCTACTCGCTTCGTAAGAAAAAACAGAAGAAAGGAAAGAGGAACAAATGAAAAAAGTGGCGATTCTCGGATATGGAGGCCGGGGTTACCATTACGCAAAAATGTGCAGGCAGATGGACAAAGACTTTCAGATTGTTGCGGTAATCGATAACTCCGAGGATAAACGAAGGTTGGCAAAAGAAACAGCCAAACTTGACGATGCACAGTTGTTTTCATCTTTAGATGTCTTTCTGGCCGCACCAAAAACCGCAGATTGGCTTTTCATATGCACGCAGGATAAAGATCACAGAGAGCACGCTGTAAGCGCGTTGAAAAAAGGCTATCATCTTTTACTAGAAAAGCCGGTGGCCTGTACGCCAGAGGACTGTCTGGAGATTGAAAGAACAGCGAAAGAACTTAACAGGCAGGTTGCTGTTTGCCATGTTCTGCGATATTCTCTCTATTATGAAAAAATTAAGGAAATCATAGAAAGCGGCATTTTAGGGAAAATTATTGCAATCGATCAGGTAGAAAACGTTGCCTATTGGCATCAAGCCATTCCTATGTGAGAGGCGATTGGCGAAGGGCTGACGAGAGCACGCCGATGATTCTTGCAAAATGTTGCCACGATTTAGACATTGCCGTCTATCTGGCCAACAGTAAATGCCGGCAAGTGATCAGCCAGGGTCAACTGAATTATTTTAAAAGGGAAAATGCACCGAAGGCGCAACAGAATATTGCCTTGGGGGCTGTAAGGCAAAAAAGGAGTGCCCCTATGATTGCGAAAAACTATATGTAAACACTTTGAAGCATCTGCCAAAAAAAGCAATAAAAGGCGCTTGGCCTCAATCAAGACTGATTGCCGACAGCATTGTGACCATCCCCAAACTCTATGAAGCTATGAAAACGACAAGATATGGAAAGTGCGTATTTTTAAGCGATAATGACGTTGTAGATTACCAAATCACAACGATGCTGTTTGAAAACGGAATTAATTCTACTCTTACAATGACCGCCTTTTCGGGGCCATCCTATCGTGAAACAAGAGTGAGAGGAGCTCTTGGAGAACTGGTCTGCAATATGGGGGAAAATAAAATTGTTTTACATATATTCGGAAAAAAGGCTAAAAAAATCCGTTTACACAAACGCCTTGATGCCCACGGAGGAGGTGATAAGCGATTAATGGAATACTTTGCAAAGGATAAACTGAAAACTGACATTTCTCTTTCTATTGAAAGCCATCTCATCGGTTTTGCTGCTGAAGAATCAAGATTGAACGGCGGAATGCCTGTTCCGCTTTGTAAATTTCGAAAAAATGCATGATAAGATATTTGAAGAATCGCGCAATCTAAATAACAGCGCCACATCCTGTTGCCAAACGAATGCGCACCTCACTGCCCGGTGAGGTGCGCGCTTTATCTGCATCATGGAGCAGCCGATAGGCTTCTTCCGCCGCCGTCAGCCATTCGTTGGAGGCTTTTTCTGACGGAACTTCCATTGCCGAATGCTGAATCCAACGGTTGGCTGCCGCATCTCCGATCCGTTCACATCTTTAGGCAGCATTTCTCTGTAAAATCAGCGGTTAAGGCGTCGTTTTCTCCTCAACCGGGAAAACAACGCCTGCGCCCAAATCCTGCTGCATCTGATGGAAACGCATCCGGTATTCCCTCGGTTTTGCTGATTCATGACCTCACTTGCTTTCGCTGCACAGCAGCTCGGCCACATCTCCGGCAATCTGCTCCGCCGTCAGGTGGTTTTGCCGCAAAACCTCCGCCACATCGTAACGATCCAAAAATTTCTTTTGCAGCCCATAATTCAACACCTTTTGATGGGAGCGGCCATAAAACCTGGCAATCTTTTCACCAAAACCGCCATCCAGAATACCATCCTCCAGCGTGACGATCACCTCGTGATCCTCTTTGAGCTGTTCCAGCAGGTCTACATCAAGCCCACTGATATAGCGAGGGTTAATCAGCGTTGGCTGCACGCTCGTTTGAACGGCGATCGCCTGCGCTGCTGCTTTGCCAAGTGGGAAGAAGGCGCCGAGCGCAAGAATCGCCGCCCGGTTCCCCCTCTGCACAACCTCAAATTGATTCAGCTTGCTGAAATCTTTTGTAACGGCTTGCCCGCTCGACACCAAAGGCCCGCCCGGCACGCGGATGGCAACCGGGTGCGCCCTCTGTGCAAGGCTCCAATCTAGCATCGCCAGATATTCCTCCTTTGTTGTGGGGGCAAGATACACCAAGTTTGGAATATTGGCCATCATCGGGATATCATAGATGCCGAGATGTGTTACATCGTTCATGCCATAAATAGACGCCGCATAGACGAGGATGGTAGCCGGGCTATTGTTGATGCACAAATCTTGCGAAAGCTGGTCAAACGCCCGCTGCACAAAGGTGCTGTAAACGCCGTAGACCGGCTTGCCTCCGTTCACCGCAATGCCGGAGGCAAGCGCCACTGCGGTTTCCTCCGCAATGCCGACATCTACGAACTGGCTGCCCGCTCCCGCCGTTTCTCCGGTGTAAAGCCTAAAACGGCGGGCGTTGCGGAGGTGATGGCGACCAACGTTTTATCCTCTTTCATTCGTTCCAGTAGAAAGCTGGCGGTGACACTCGAATAATCTTCCTCTTCCACGGCCGCAACAGGCTTGCCATTCGCCATGCCAAAGGGCGTGCACCAGTGCCAGCTCTCCCGATCCTTTTCTGCGGCAGCAAAGCCCTTTCCCTTCTGGGTACAGATATGCACAACGACCGGATGCGCAGCATCTTTCACCATCTGGAAGCCGCGATCAATTGGCTGAGATCATTGCCGTTCTTCACAAACACATAGCCGAGCCCCATTGCCCGGAAGAAGTTGCATTCCGCCTTGCCATCCGTTTCCCGCAGCAGCCTAAGATTTTGATAAAGGCCGCCGTGATTTTCCGCGATCGACATTTGATTATCATTGACCACGATAATCAGATTGCTGCGCAGCTCCGATGCAAAATCCAGCCCCTCCAGCGCCTCCCCTCCACTGAGCGAGCCGTCGCCGATCACGGCGATGATATTCTCTTTGCCGCCCTTTAAATCCCGCGCTTTTGCAAGTCCGCAGGCCAAGCTAACCGAAGTGGATGTATGCCCGATGGTAAAAAAGTCATGGGGGCTTTCCTGTGGGTTGCTGTAGCCTGACACATCGTCATAGTGCTGCTCAGACAAAAATGCTTTTTTGCGCCCCGTGAGCATCTTATGGCAATAAGTTTGATGGGACACATCGAATACCAGCTTATCCCTAGGCGAATCGAACACATAGTGTAAGGCGATCGTCGCCTCCACCATGCCGAAATTGGGCCCGAAATGGCCGCCGCGCCTGCTCAGCTTTTGCAGCAACGCCTGCCGCATTTCCGCTGCCAACGTTTCCAACTGATTGAGCTTCAGCCTTTTTACATCAGAAGGCTGATCGATTTGTTCAAAATACATAAAAACATTCCTCCGATTCTGTTTTTGCCAAACCGATCCTTTCAGCCGCTGCACATTGCTCAAAGGATTCGGCCTAGTATCCAGGCTAACACTTGGAG
>ENA-OQCX01000432-OQCX01000432.1-human-gut-metagenome-genome-assembly--contig:-NODE-432-length-21696-cov-13.670407_pt1 | contig 21696 bp, 21 predicted proteins | sample MGYA00242762_ERZ504587 | MGnify/ENA primary metagenome ERZ504587 (study PRJEB26092, sample SAMD00036337) | human gut metagenome | host: Homo sapiens | study: EMG produced TPA metagenomics assembly of... | reverse complement strand
CCCAGGTGGAATACTTACTGCGTTTGCGACGGCACCGAGAAGCAATGCTTCCCAACACCTAGTATTCATCGTTTACGGCGTGGACTACCAGGGTATCTAATCCTGTTTGCTCCCCACGCTTTCGAGCCTCAGCGTCAGTTATCGTCCAGTAAGCCGCCTTCGCCACTGGTGTTCCTCCTAATATCTACGCATTTCACCGCTACACTAGGAATTCCGCTTACCCCTCCGACACTCTAGTACGACAGTTTCCAATGCAGTACCGGGGTTGAGCCCCGGGCTTTCACATCAGACTTGCCGCACCGCCTGCGCTCCCTTTACACCCAGTAAATCCGGATAACGCTTGCACCATACGTATTACCGCGGCTGCTGGCACGTATTTAGCCGGTGCTTCTTAGTCAGGTACCGTCATTATCTTCCCTGCTGATAGAGCTTTACATACCGAAATACTTCTTCGCTCACGCGGCGTCGCTGCATCAGGCTTTCGCCCATTGTGCAATATTCCCCACTGCTGCCTCCCGTAGGAGTTTGGGCCGTGTCTCAGTCCCAATGTGGCCGGTCACCCTCTCAGGTCGGCTATGGATCGTCGCTTGGTGGGCCGTTACCTCACCAACTAGCTAATCCAACGCGGGTCCATCTTATACCACCGGAGTTTTTCACACTGCATCATGCGATGCCGTGCGCTTATGCGGTATTAGCAGCCGTTTCCAACTGTTATCCCCCTGTACAAGGCAGGTTACCCACGCGTTACTCACCCGTCCGCCACTCAGTCACAAAATAATCAGTCCCGAAGGAAATCAAATAAAGTGCTTCGTTCGACTTGCATGTGTTAAGCACGCCGCCAGCGTTCATCCTGAGCCAGGATCAAACTCTCATGTTAAAAAGTTGATCTCAGTCAAGTTAAACTTGGCTAATTTGTTCATTCAGATAGAATCTGAATTTACTGTTTTAAAGGTCTTCAATTTTCATTGAAGCGTTCTGATTGATTCTCAAAATCTTTCAAGGTTTCTCACTGTTCAGTTATCAATGTTCTTTAGTTCATTGCCTTGCGACAACGATTGATATGATATCAAACTTTCAAGTGTTTGTCAACAACTTTTTTAAGTTTTTTTATCAAGCAGGGCTACAAGGATTCGAACCTTGAAATGACGGAGTCAGAGTCCGTTGCCTTACCATTTGGCGATAGCTATATGAAGCGCAGGGGGTGGGATTCGAACCCACGCGTCCTTGCGGACAAACGGTTTTCAAGACCGCCTCGTTATGACCACTTCGATACCCCTGCACGAGAGCGGGTGATGGGAATCGAACCCACGTATCCAGCTTGGAAGGCTGGTGTTCTACCATTGAACTACACCCGCATATTTAATTGTTCACAAGTCGGGGTGACAGGATTCGAACCTGCGACCTCCTGGTCCCAAACCAGCGCTCTAGCCAAGCTGAGCCACACCCCGATATGCTGTTTTGCCGTTTCGTTTTTGTTGCCTCACCGAAGCGACTCCGATATAATATCACCCTATTCCATACTTGTCAACACTTTTTTACATTTTTTTGAAATTAATTTTTCAAATACGATACATCCCGCGTTTTTACAATGTTTTCGATAACCTGAAATAACAGTTTTACTGACTCCTTAAATGATTTATTAACCTCACTTTCTGCTGTAGGAAATCTGAACGGACAGTTATGTCATGGCTGCCGGCGGCCGGAAGACCGACCACGTGCTCAAGTCTGTATACAGGCATGCTCAAAAGGGCAAGGAAGAGGACATGATGAAATTTGCATCAAAATATATATATCTGAGATATTCGGGTGAAATCTTGGGGAAATTCTGGGGAAATTTTGGAAAAAAACATCTTTAAATTTAAAAAACAGTTTTAATAAAAGGCTTTGCACAATGACGTGTAAAGTCTTTATTTATGCGGTTTTACAAGAAAAAAGGCGGTTTTATCACAAACCGCCTTTTAGTGGACTAGACGGGAGTCGAACCCGTGTCCGAAATACAATTCCCTGTCCTTCTACGAGTGTAGTTTATTATTTAACATTCCCTCTGCCACACGATAACAAACAACCTTGTGGTTTCAGTAGCTTCATGATACGCCCGATGGCTCAAAGCTTTGCCAACGTCGTTTCTCACATAGTCGAAGCCTGGGTCCTAAAGTGTGAGTGCTCTAGGTCAGACTGCTGCCATTAGGCAGCGTATGCTAAATTATCTTCAGCGTTTAATTTTAATTTGGCCATTTAACGCATCGCCATACGACTCGCTTCTCCAGCTGCATGTACCCCGTCGAAACCTTTACTAGCCCATATTCAATTTTTTTGCGGGGTACATGCAGCTACGCTCCATGTTCTCCGCTCCGCTTCGGTCCGCCCAAAGCCTTACTAACCCAGATTTCTGATTTTGAAATCTCTCTGCGCCTCTCGCTTTTGATCCTTCTTGGCTATCTCTGCTCTCTTATCATAAAGCTTCTTACCTTTGGCAAGTGCTATCTCTACTTTGACCAGACTCCCCTTAAAGTATACCTCCACAGGCACAATTGTGAAACCCTTTTCCTTCATCTTTGATGAAAGCTTTTCGATTTCCTTCTTGTGGAGTAAAAGCTTTTTAGGTCTGAGTGGATCCTTGTTGAAGATATTTCCCTTCTCATATGGTGTGATATGCATGCCATACAGGATAATCTCACCGTTCTCAATACGGATAAATGACTCCTTTATGCTGCCCTTTCCCATTCGAAGTGACTTCACCTCAGTTCCTGCAAGTGAAATACCGGCTTCGTATTTCTCAAGCAAAAAGTAATCGTGATAGACCTTTTTGTTGTTGGCTATTAATTTCTTTGGTTCCTTAGCCATGTCGGTATCTCCTTTCCTCAAACTGCTTTACAATACTAACACATTTTTTTACAATTGCCAATATATAAAACGCAAATTATTGTAAACCGCTGGTTCACATTTCTGTTTATTTACACTATATAATATATTATGACATCTTTTTCAATAAATCTATCGCACAACGACCGACAAATAACAGATAATCAAATAAGTATTTTTAAATCATAAAAAGATTTCGTCATTATTATCATATTATTCCGCCGGTTTAAAATCAATTGTACGCATAATTTTGTCAGTACTGTCCACAACAACCTTGATCTTTTGTCCAAGCTTGTATCTCTTATTGGTGGCTGAACCGGCCAGCTCATAGGTATCCTCGTAAAACTCATAGAAATCGTCTGTCAGGTCTGTCACGCGCACAAGTCCCTCAACTGTATTTTGAAGCTCCACGAAAAAGCCCCACTCCGTGACACCTGATATAACTCCTTCAAAGCATTCACCAATATGATTTGACATGTATTCACATTTTTTAAGCTTAACTGTTTCACGCTCTGCCTCTTCTGCACGTCGTTCGGTCTCACTTGCCTGCTTTGCAACAGCATCGAGTATAGACTCATAGTGCTCCCTGCGGTTATCATTCATCCTGCCGCGGATATTTTCCTTGATGATACGGTGTATCTGCAAATCAGGATATCTGCGGATTGGTGATGTAAAGTGACAATAATAATTTGCCGCCAGTCCAAAATGTCCTGTACATGCTGTTGTATATCGTGCCTGTTTCATAGAGCGCAGTGTCAGTCTGCTTATCAGGGATTCTTCATCTGTGCCATCCACCTTCATCAAAAGCTTCTGAAGCTCCTTTGGGTGTACCTCATCAGTGCCAATATGAAGCGTATAGCCAAAATTATTGATAAATGTGGAAAGCTTTGCGATTTTTTCTGAATCCGGCTTGTCATGTGTTCTGTATACAAAAGGTATTTCCTGCCAGAAATAATCCTCAGCCACAGTTTCATTTGCTATAAGCATAAAATCCTCAATGAGCTTTGTTGCCACATTTCTGTCATACGGCTTTATATCTATCGGATGACCATCTTCATCGAGCACGACTTTAGTCTCCGGGAAGTCAAAATCTATAGAACCTCGTTTCATTCTCTTTTTGCGTAGAATTGCTGCAAGCTCTGCCATTTTTTCAAACATAGGCACAAGCTCCTTATATTCTTCAATCACAGCGGCATCCTTATCTGCAAGAATCTTTTTTACATTTGTGTATGTCATCCTGCGGTTTGTCTTTATGACTGTCTCTGCAATCTTATGATCGATGACTTCACCCTTTTTATTTATTGTCATAATGCATGAAAGAGCCAGCCTGTCACATCCCTCATTCAAGGAGCATATGCCATTTGAAAGCTCTCTTGGAAGCATCGGAATTACTCTGTCTACAAGATAAACCGATGTTCCTCTCTTAAGAGCCTCCACATCAAGGGCACTGTGCTCCTGCACATAATTCGACACATCTGCTATGTGTACTCCAAGTACATAATTGTCGCCATCCATGTATAAAGACACGGCATCATCAAGATCCTTTGCATCCTCTCCGTCTATCGTGACCATCATCCAGTCGCGTAAATCCATCCTGCCGGCCATATCCGCAGGTGTCACATCCTTTGCCACATTCTGCACCTGATGCATGATTTTCTCCGAAAAATCCACCGGCAGATCATAAGCCTTTACTATAGAAAGAATATCTGTACCCGGGTCATCTATATGTCCGATTATTTCAACAACCTTGCCCTCCGGCTTTTTGCCCTTTTTACCATAGCTTGTGATTTCAACCACTACCTTATGGCCCGACATAGCACCCTTTGAGCGTTCCTTTGGTATGAAAATATCTGTGCCAAATCTGGTATTGTCAGGCACTGCAAAACCAAAATTATCACTTGCCTCATAGGTGCAGACTACCTGCTTCATGCCTCGCTCTATGACGGAAACAACCTTTCCCTCCTTGCGGCGTCCTGTTGTGACAGGTGAGATTGTAATCTCAACAGTGTCCATGTGCATCGCACCATTTACATACTCTGCAGGGATAAAAATATCATCAGGCTCTCCCTCCACAGTAACAAAACCAAATCCCCTTTGATGCGCTGTGAATACGCCGACTGTCTTTTTAATTTCCGACTTCGAGTATTTCCCGCGCTTTGAGAGTGTTATCCTTCCCTCTGCCTGCAAATCCAAAAGAATCTGTTCAAGCTGTGGTCTGTCCTCTTTTTTTACTCCGAGTACTATGCAAAGTTCCTTGATTTTCATCGGAACATACATGTCATCACACATGAAGTCATAGACCATCTTTTTTCGTGTTTCATATTTATCTATATTACTCATTATCTCTCCTTTTCGTTGCCCCATCTGATTTCAAATGCACAGGCTTTAAATAAAATTTCCTCCATTGACATTTTCATCCTATGAATGTTGATGCGATAAAAAAGACTGCCGATTTCTCGACAGTCTAAGTATTTACCATATTCCCATATTTAAGACAATTGATATAATAAAGAAAAGAACAACACATACAATTGTCGCTTTAACCAGACGTCCTTCCTTTGAACGTCCCTTGTTCTTGCCCCAATATGTATCAGCAACTCCGGCGATAGTGCCAAGTCCTGCTGACTTGCCCTCCTGGAAAAGAATAACTATAGTAATTACTAAACTGACGATTATAAATAATACCGATAAAACAATTTTTAAAGTTGCCACGATAAGACCTCCTAATTTCAATTCTAAATAACAGAACTAATATACTACGTTTTTATTGCACAGTCAAGAGTTTTCTTTTTACTCTCTTCTTTTGATAATCTAAACCATTTTTTAATATTATACATTTTTCCATTTTATTTTACAAGAAAATACATTATAATATAATTAAAAAAAGAAACAACTTTATATTTAGGAGATTTTTATGAAGTGCATACTGTATAAAAAAGCACTTCCACTCATATTATTATCATGCCTTTTGCTTGGTGCATGCGGTAATTCCAAAAATGACGATGTATCTAAGGAGCCTCTTTCCCATACTTCTACTGAAAAGGCACCTGGGACTCTGCACCAAAGGTGCTCACTCCAACCGCCGACGGCACACAAACCTATACCTGTGATGTGGCTACTATCGACGCATCAAACAGCAGCAGCGGCTATATCATAGTGAATTATCACGGTTCTAATCAAAAGGTCAAGCTTCAGATAACCGGGCCTGACGGTGTCACGTACACCTTTGATCTGCATGGAGGAAATGAAGTGTTTCCTCTTGTCTCTTCAAGTGGCTCGTATACTGTAACCGTTTTTGAAAATGTTGAGGGGACACAATATGCTACCGTGCTGTCGCAGGTGATTTCCGTCTCCATCACCGATGAATTCGGACCGTATCTGTACCCTAACCAGTATGTAAATTTCACTGCCGATTCTTTGGCTGTGAAGGAAGGCAGCTCACTGGCGTACTACTGCAGCAGCGATACTGAGGTCGTGGAAAGTGTATACAATTATATCATTTCAAACTTCAAATACGACTATGACAAGGCTAAAAATGTCAAAAGCGGCTATCTGCCTGATGTGGACAAGGTCTTTACCGAAAATACCGGCATATGCTTTGACTATGCGGCAGTCATGGCCACTATGCTAAGGACTCAGGCTATTCCCACACGTTTAGAGGTAGGATATGCCGGTGAAGAATATCATGCCTGGATTAGTACTTACATAAAGGACAAGGGCTGGATAAACGGCATCATCGAGTTTGATGGTACCTCATGGAATATGCTGGATCCAACATTTGCATCTACCAGTGATTCACCAAAGAAGTTCATAGCACAAAAGAGTGATTACATTACCAAATACGTCTATTAGGAGGACATAAATGTCTAGAAAATCCAAGATTTTGAGCAATGCAGAGCTTTCTGCCTTCTGTCAGCAGATTTCTCTTATCATAGCAGCCGGGCTGCCTACATACTATGGTGTTTCCATATTATGTGATGAAGCACCTGATAAGCAGACACATGATCTGCTTGAGCAGATATATAAGCCGATGGAGCTTGGTGCAACGCTTCACAGTGCACTTAAAGATACAGGATACTTTCCAAAATATATGATTAATATGATACAGCTGGGTGAAGAAACCGGCCGTCTTGAAGAGGTCTTAAATTCTCTCTCAAAGTACTATGACCGTGAAGACGAAATAGCTTCAGGCATTAAAAGTGCCGTTGCCTATCCTCTCGTGCTTTCTGCCGTGATGATTGCCGTTATTGTCGTAATGATTGCCAAGGTTTTACCTGTATTCTCACAGATATATGCCGAGCTTGGAAGTGAGCTTACCGGCACCGCTGCCGTGCTCATGAAGCTCAGTAAATACATCAATAGATATCTGCTTATCATTATAGCTTTCATGCTCTTTGCCGCACTGGTTCTTTTTATATTTTTTAAGACACGCTTCGGGAAAAAGTTCCTTATGAAAACTGCTCTTTCCATGTCAATCGCATCCAGCCGCTTTGCAAACTGCATGTTTTTAGCACTCTCAAGCGGACTTGACACAGACCGTGGTCTTGATCTGGCACAGGCTCTTGTAAACAATCCTGTCCTTGATTCTAAAATAAATGACTGCCGTAAAAATATATCTAACGGCGAGACATTTTCGGAGGCACTGCTGCACTCCAATATTTTTTCAAAGATGTACTCAAGCTGGATTGCAATCGGCAGCAAAACCGGGTCTATGGACGAGGTCATGCAACATATATGTACATCCTGTGAGGATGACACAGATGCAAGGCTGTCACGATTCATATCAGTGATTGAACCTGCTATGGTTATCCTGCTTTGTATATTCATTGGCTTCATACTAGTATCATTTTTACTCCCACTGCTTGGAATTATATCAAGCATAGGATAGCTTACGGAGGCACAGTATGCTGTTTTTTGTTCAGAAAAAGAAATCAACCATATGGAAATTCATACCAATTGTGCTTTTAGCCGCATGTACCGTTTTGTTTAGTGCTTTCTCTTCAAGCTGTCAGATGACAATACCAAAAGAAGCAAGAGCACGCTGGAACGCGCCCTCACACGAAGTATCACACAGTGCTATGCTCTTGAGGGAACATACCCTCCTGACATAGATTATCTAACAGACCACTATGGTCTCACCTACGACAGCGACTATTATTACATAGACTATCAATACATCGGCTCCAATCTGCGTCCCGATGTGACAATAATAGAGAGGAAATAACCCATGTTCAAGCTAAAATCAAGATCACATCAGGCTGACAGTTTTTTTGTGATGCTGCTTTTTTTTCTTTTTGCGCTGACTGCTTTTATCCTCGTGCTGATTGGCGTAAAGCAATACAAGTCCACTGCCAATGCCATGAATTACAACTACGAAATACGCACTGTCACATCTTATCTGCGCGAAAAAGTCAGACAGAATGATTCTGACGCTGCAATCAGTGTGGAAACAATAAATGGCACGAAAGCTCTATGTCTGAAAAACACAATAAATGACATCGTGTATAATACCTTTATATACTACTATGGCGGTTCTCTAAGAGAGCTCTATGTACAGGATGGTTCCTCATACAGTCTGGACAGCGGACAAAGGATTGTCGAAATCGGGGGACTTGACATGACAGAAACCACCGACAAAATGATTACCGTAACTATCACCGATACATCCGGTGGCACTACCGATACCTACTGCTCCGTCAATTCCGACTAACCATCGTCCGACAATAAATGCAGCAATATCACGTACACCGCTCCCTAATATGCCACTCGATGCCACACAAACATACATACCACAAGGAATAAACCATGATTTCAACAAAGCTTAAACAATCAAAAAACAGAATATTCCTGCTTGAGATTACCATTAATCTGCTGCTTTTTTCAGCTCTTTTGATTGTGGGACTGCTTTTCTTCATAAAGACCCACAAGCTGACAGAAGAAACTCAAATGCTGCATGAGGCTGTTAATGCATGCAGCAATGCAGCAAGCGCATACGAACAGGAGCATGGCGATTTAAACGCCGTATCATCGCTCTTTGACGGCTCCATCTGTGCAGATGAAAAGCTATTCATTTATCTTGACAAAAGCTATCATCCATGTGATAAGGATGATGCCGCATACAAGGTTATTGTAAGCAGGCTTGGGCAGGATGCCTACGGAGTACAAAAGGCTGACATAGAGTTTATAGCAGCAGACAGCCACTGTGTATACAGCATTACTGCATGCAGCTATACTGCACTTTCCTCTGACGGAAGGACGGTGAGCACCCCATGAAAAAAAGAAGAGAATTTTCAAATTTCGGTTTTTCCACCATCCTGCTTACTTTTTCCATGATATGCATTGTCACGTTCTCTGCACTCGCCTTTGTCACAGCAAACTCTGACTATAAGCTGAGCAAACGCGTTGCTGATAACAACAGCTCGTATTACCGTGCATGTGAAAAGGTATGGGATGAGATATCACAGATTGATGCCATTCTTGCATCCGCCTACGATGCAGTCCTGATAAAGCAGCATACTATGAGCCATAAAGACTGCTCTATCAGACAACGATACTGCCATAAATAAAAACCTCTCTGAAAATGAATCAAACGGCAAGGTTACCGGTCTGACCTATACCATCACCTGTACTGTAAGCGATACTCAGACTCTCACTGTAAAGCTTGATATCAACTATCCTGTCCACAGGCAGGATGCTTTTTATAAAATAAAACAATGGAAGCTCAATACCGACACAGCTTTCGAGGAAAATGATACACTAAACTTAATTGGAGGAAACTAAAATGGATGTTAAAAAGATATTAAAGGAAGCGACTGACAACGGAGCATCGGATATTTTCATAGTGGCCGGCGCCCTCTCACATACAAATCAAAGGGAGTGATGGAGTGCCTCAATGAAATCAGAATGATTCCAAAAGAAACCTTTGAATTTGTCACATCAATCTATGCTCTTGCCGAGAGAGATATTTCAAAATTCGAGGAAACCGGAGATGATGACTTTTCCTTCGCTATACCGGGAGTATCACGTTACAGAGTGAGCACTTTCAAGCAGCGTGGCTCTTACTCTGCTGTTATCCGCGTTATCTCATTCACACTGCCAAAGCCAAGTGATTTACATATACCTGACTCTGTTATGGAGCTTGCGGAAACAAACAACGGCATGGTGCTGGTTACCGGCCCAGCCGGAAGCGGTAAATCTACCACACTAGCATGTATTATTGATCAGATCAACCATGAGAAGGAAGAACATATTATCACTCTTGAGGATCCGCTTGAGTTTTTACATCGTCATGACAAATGTATTGTGTCACAGCGTGAAATCAACACAGATACAGAAAGCTATCTCACCGCACTTCGCGCCGCACTCCGCCAGAGTCCTGACGTCATATTGCTTGGAGAGATGCGAGACTATGAGACCATCAATACAGCTGTCACAGCGGCTGAAACCGGTCACCTCATATTTTCATCACTTCACACAATTGGTGCCGCAAATACCATTGACCGAATAATCGATGCGTTTCCTGCTTCCCAGCAGCACCAGATAGCCATCCAGCTTGCATCTGTGCTGCAGGCTGTTGTCTGCCAGAAGCTTTTACCTGCCACAAACGGTGAGATGGTTCCTGCTTTTGAAATCATGGTACTCACGCCTGCAATAAGGAACTTAATCCGTGAAGGCAAGGTCCATCAGATTGACGGTATCATCTACACCTCTGCAGCTGAGAATATGATTGCAATGGATACAAGCATCTTCAATCTGTACAAGGCCGGTGTAATCAGCAAGCATGTGGCAATCAGCGAGGCCACCAACCCTGAGATGATGACAAAGAGAATTAATTTAAACTAACTTCATACTTGACGGATAATATATAAAACCCCGGCATATAAACCATGAAACAGGTTTATATGCCGGGGCTTTTTGTTTAGATAAATATGTTAATACAAGCAAATTACCGTTATCTGTACTTTCGATATTATACGTTAATCTCTGCCTTTACTCCACTCTCATCCTTATGTGCTTCAAGCACCGGATTAACTACATCGCGCAGATATACTTCTACCTGACGAGGTGCACGTCCCACATAAAGCTCAGGCTTAAGGTTCTTTTCGATATCAGCTTTTGTCAGTCCGAATGCAGGATCTGCAGCAATTAAGTCTACGAGGTTATTCTCTTTTCCCTCTTCCTTGACTGTTTTTCCGGCCTGCATTGAGAGCTGTCTGATCTTCTCATGGAGCTCCTGACGATTTCCACCGTTCTTTACAGCATCCATCATGATGTTCTCTGTTGCCATGAATGGAATCTCTGCCATAAAGTGCTTTTCAATAACCTTTGGATATACTACCAGTCCATCCACCACATTGAGGCAGAGGTCAAGTATTCCGTCTATTGCAAGGAAGCCCTCAGGTATTGAAAGACGCTTGTTTGCTGAATCGTCAAGTGTTCTCTCAAACCACTGTGTAGCCGAGGTAATTGCAGGATTCATTACATCTGCAAGAACATATCTTGAAAGAGATGCTATTCTCTCACTTCTCATAGGATTTCTCTTGTATGCCATGGCTGATGAGCCAATCTGATTCTTCTCAAACGGCTCCTCTACTTCCTTAAGATGCTGGAGCAGTCTGATATCGTTTGACATCTTTGTAGCTGATGCAGCGATGCCTGCGAGTACATTTACCACTCTTGTATCTACCTTACGGGAATATGTCTGGCCTGACACCGGATAACAATCCTTAAAGCCCATCTTCTTTGCGATCATTGGATCTATCTTGTCTATTGTCTCATTGTCTCCGTCGAAGAGCTCAAGGAAGCTGGCCTGTGTTCCTGTAGTGCCCTTAGAACCAAGGAGCTTTAATGTGCCCTGCACATACTCTAAATCCTCGAGATCCAGCATAAACTCATTTAGCCACAGTGTGGCACGCTTTCCAACTGTTGTCGCTGTGCCGGCTGGAAATGTGTAAATGCAAGAGTTGGCTGATTCTTATACTTATCAGCAAAGTTTGCAAGCTCCGCAATAACACTTATAAGCTTTTTGTGAACGAGCTTTAATGCTTCATTCATGATGATGATATCTGTATTGTCACCTACATAGCATGAGGTTGCTCCAAGATGTATAATTCCTGCTGCCTTAGGACACTGCTGTCCATATGCATAGACATGGCTCATTACATCGTGACGCACAAGCTTCTCACGCTCCTTTGCCACATCATAATTGATGTCATCCACATGTGCCTTTAATTCATCAATCTGTTCCTGTGTGATAACCGGCTTGCCATCCTGTGAAAGCCCAAGCTCCATCTCAGTCTCTGCAAGAGCAATCCAGAGCTTTCTCCAAGTGGTAAATTTCATATCCTGCGAAAAAATATACTGCATCTCTTTGCTGGCATAACGCTCAGAAAGAGGACTTGTGTATCTGTCTGTACTCATATTCTCTCCTTTATTAGCGATTAAGCATTTTTCTCTCGAGGTCTATTTCTTTATCAAAATACTCGCCTCTGATATCATCCTTCGGTGGCTCCATCGGATATTTTCCTGTGAAACAGCCCATACAGATTGGCAATCCCTCTACCATCTCATGAAGTCTGTCAATTCCAAGGTAGCCTAAAGAATCTGCACCTATAATCTGTCTGATATCCTCAATAGTCCTGTTGTAAGCGATAAGCTGCTCTCTTGCAGGAATATCTGTACCGAAATAGCAAGGCCATAAGAATGGCGGTGAACTGATGCGCACATGTACCTCTGTGGCACCCGCCTCTCTTAACATACGTACTATTCTGTCTGAGGTTGTTCCTCGCACAATTGAATCATCAATCATAACAACTCTCTTGCCCTTAACAGCCTCCTTTAATACATTGAGCTTTATCTGCACGCTTGATTCACGGCTTGACTGCTTAGGTTTGATAAATGTCCTGCCGACATAACCATTCTTGACAAATGCTGTGCCATATGGAATGCCCGACTCAAGTGAATAACCAAGAGCAGCGGCATTTCCTGACTCCGGTACTCCTGTCACGATATCAGCCTCAACCGGTGAATCCATTGCAAGGAATCTGCCAGCCTTGATACGGCTGCCATACACGCTTACTCCGTCAATATGGCTGTCAGGTCTTGCGAAATAAATGTATTCAAACACACATCTGGCCTGTTTTTCAGGGGCAAGTGCCATAGTCATATCAGACTCAATGCCCTTTTCAGGAGTGATAGTGATAACCTCTCCCGGCTCTACATCCCTGACAAACTCTGCACCGATTGTATCAAGCGCACAGGTCTCAGATGTAACGATATATGCATTGTCTCTCTTTCCGATGCAAAGAGGCTTAAAACCAAATGGGTCTCTGGCTGCAATAAGCTTTCTCGGGCTCTCAACCACAAGTGCATAGGCTCCCTTAAGCTTCTGGCAGGCACGTCTGACCGCCTCCTCCGCTGTTTTTGAGTTAAGACGTTCTCTTGCGATATGATAAGCTATAACCTCAGAGTCGATTGTGGTCTGGAAAATAGCTCCTGTATACTCAAGCTCCTTGCGAAGCTCCTTTGCATTTATAAGGTTTCCGTTGTGTGCCATGGCAAGTGTGCCCTTGACATAATTTAATACGAGAGGCTGTGCATTCTCACGTGTTGATGAGCCTGCTGTTGAATAGCGCACATGTCCCACTCCGATATCTCCCTTCATTGGCTCTAAGATATCAGGAGTAAATACCTCATTTACAAGGCCCATACCTTGTGTGTTGTCACCTTTCCCTTTGGTCCATGTGTATCACTCACTGCAATACCACAGCTTTCCTGTCCTCTATGCTGAAGCGCAAAAAGGCCATAATAGATAGTGGATGCGACATTTCCTCCATCAAAATCATACATGCCGAACACACCACACTCCTCATGAAGCTCATCAAATACATGGTTATGCTCGTCAATATCAGAACACCTTTCTAATTTTGTACCGGTATGACTTTTTGTATCTATACTAGTATTTATATACTGATTTATGTTATTGTCCTGGTTCATAATATCTCCGTTTATAATTGCGAAATAGTAACGCGGAATAAATAATATATTAGCGGCTGAATTTGCTTCCTGTAAGAAGCTCAAATGCCTCTTTATATTTCTCTACAGTCTTCACAACAACCTCATCAGGTAAAAGAAGGTCATTGTCCGGATTGGCCTTGAGCCAGTCTCTTACATACTGCTTGTCAAATGAAGGCTGTCCCTGTCCAGGCTTATATCCATCAAGTGGCCAGAAGCGTGAGCTGTCAGGTGTGAGCATCTCATCGGCAAGCACTACCTCACCCTGCTCATTTAAGCCAAACTCAAACTTGGTATCTGCGATGATGATGCCCTTTGTAAGAGCGTACTCTGCACATTTCTTGTAGAGAGCAATTGTATAATCGCGAATCTTCTCTGCGTACTCTCTGCCCTTCTCAGGATAAATCTTCTCTAATACTTCTACTGATTTTTCGAATGAGATATTCTCATCATGATCTCCAAGATCAGCCTTGGTAGATGGTGTATAAATAGGCTCAGGGAGCTTATCAGACTCAACAAGTCCCTCCGGAAGTCTGATTCCGCAGACTGTACCGTTCTCCTGGTAGCTTGCCCAGCCGCTTCCTGTGATATATCCACGAACTATACACTCGATTGGAAGCATCTCAAGCTTCTTGCAGAGCATGCTGTTTCCGTTGAATCTGTCCTGACCGAAGAACTCCGGCATATCCTTTGCGTCTACTGAAATCATATGGTTAGGAACAACATCCTTTGTGAATTCAAACCAGAACTTAGACATCTGTGTGAGAATGGCTCCCTTGTCTGTAATCTTATTCTTTAAAATATGGTCAAAAGCGGAAATACGATCTGTTGCGACCATAATAAGGCTGTCCCCGTTATCATATACTTCTCTTACTTTTCCTTCTTTGAATGGTTTAAATTCCTGCATGATTGTCCTCCATCTTATGTGTAATTTATTTTACAAATCAAATGCTACCCTTAAATTATATACCAGCTCAATTTGTAAAGTCAACGTATATTATAAGTTTTTTTAAATAATTTTGTGCCATTTATAAGCAATTCTTATATTTATTATTATATCTTTAATATATCAAAACAAAAGCTCCGGTTCAAACCCTTTGTCTGCGCCGGAGCCTATATAATACAAATTTTATTTAACGATAAGTGACTTTCCTGTCATCTCTTTTGGCTGTGGAAGTCCCATAATCTCAAGCAGTGTTGGAGCGATATCTGCAAGACATCCGCCCTCACGAAGCTTGTAAGAAGGGTCAGCGTTTACAAGAATGAAAGGAACAGGATTGGTTGTATGAGCTGTATGAGGTTTTCCTGTCTCATAATCAATCATCTTCTCTGCGTTTCCGTGGTCAGCACAGATGAATAATACTCCATCCACATCCTTGATTGCCTGAACTGCATCACCTACGAGTGAATCAACTCTCTCAACAGCCTTTACAGCAGCCGGAATCACACCTGTATGTCCAACCATGTCAGGGTTAGCAAAGTTGATGATAATAACATCATACTTATCTGACTTGATAGCCTCAACAAGATCCATTCCAACCTCAGGAGCGCTCATCTCAGGCTTTAAGTCATATGTTGCAACATCCTTAGGACTGTTTACAAGAAGACGTGCCTCATCGATATTCGGCTCCTCTACTCCACCGTTGAAGAAGAAGGTTACGTGTGCATATTTCTCTGTCTCTGCGAGACGAAGCTGTTTCTTGCCATTTGCTGCAAGATACTCACCAAATGTATTCTTGATTTCTTCCTTCTCAAAAGCGATAAGCTTGTTAGGAATTGACTCGTCATAATCCTTGAAGCATACAAATGTTGTCTTAAGGAATGGGCGCTCAAAGCCAGTAAACTTATCATCGCAAAATGCTCTTGTCATCTCACGAGCACGGTCCGGACGGAAGTTGAAGAAGATAACAGAATCATTGTCCTTTACAACAGATACCGGTGTGCCATCCTCGTTTGTGATAACTGTAGGAAGTACGAACTCATCTGTAACGTCATTTGCGTATGACTCCTCCATAGCCTTTACAGGGCATGTAGCTTTTACGCCCTCACCCTTAGTGAGTGAATCATAAGCCTTCTGCACACGATCCCAGTTGTTATCTCTGTCCATCGCATAGTAACGTCCTGAAAGAGATGCAAGCTTTCCTACACCGATTTCCTTCATCTTGGCGAGAAGCTGCTCGATATAGTCCTTTCCTGATGCAGGAGGTGTATCACGACCATCAAGGAATGCGTGTACATATACTCTGTCAAAATTCTCCTTCTTGCAAAGCTCAAGAAGTCCGTAAAGATGCTCGATATGGCTGTGAACTCCACCATCTGAGAGAAGTCCCCAAAGATGAAGATCAGAATCATTCTTCTTGCAGTTTTCGATTGCAGAAAGTAATACCTTGTTCTTGAAGAAATCACCATCAGCAATTGCCTTTGTGATTCTTGTAAGATCCTGATATATGATACGGCCTGCGCCGATATTCATATGTCCTACCTCAGAGTTTCCCATCTGTCCGTCAGGAAGTCCAACTGCAAGACCTGAAGCTGCACCCTTTACAAAAGGACACTCTGCCATCAATTTATCCATAACAGGGGTATTTGCCATAGCGATGGCATTTCCCTCTTTGTGGTCACTTAAGCCGTAACCATCAAGTACCATTAATACTACCGGTTTCTTACTCATTTATATTTCCTCTATTCTTCATATGAGGCTTGCAAAATGCTCTATTACAGCGACATATGCAAGCTCACAAAAAATTTCATTACATAATAAATGCCACTAAATGCAGCTAAGCTGGTGAATTTAGTGACATTTAGTTATTGTGATTGTCAAATCAAATATTAAATTATGATTTAATAATTACTTGTAGTTTACGATCTTTCCAAAATCAGCCTTGAGTGAAGCGCCACCAACTAATCCACCGTCGATGTCAGGCTTTGCAAAAAGCTCTGCTGCATTTCCTGCATTTACAGATCCGCCGTACTGGATACGAACTGAATCTGCTGTAGCCTGATCATAGATCTCAGCTACACACTCACGGATTGCACCGCAGACCTCCTGAGCCTGGTCAGAAGTAGCTGTCTTTCCTGTTCCGATTGCCCAGATTGGCTCGTAAGCGATAACCATGTTTGCAACATCTGATGCAGCAACATCTGCGAGATCTGACTTAATCTGAAGTCTGATCCAGTCAAGTGTAACACCGCTCTCTCTCTGCTCAAGTGTCTCACCACAGCAAAGGATTGGTGTAAGTCCAGCCTCGATAGCCTTCTTTACCTTCTTGTTGAGAAGTGCGTCATCCTCTTTGAAGTAATCTCTTCTCTCTGAATGTCCGATGATAACATACTTAACACCTGCATCAAGAAGCATCTCTGCTGAGATTTCTCCTGTGTAAGCACCCTTCTCCTCGAAGTACATATTCTCTGCTCCAACAGCAACATTTGTACCCTTTAATGCTTCTACAACAGGTACGATATCGATTGCAGGTACACAGTAAACAACTTCAACATCATCTGAAACTACGAGTGGTTTTAACTCTTCTACTAATTTAACAGCCTGGCTTGGAGTCATGTTCATCTTCCAGTTGCCGGCTACAATTTTCTTTCTTGCCATTTTATATCTCCTTGTATTTGTATACAAATATTTTTTGCCTGCGGCTTAATTTCATTAAGTTGCTTTCGGCTTATTTATCATCAGCACAAGCTACACCAGGAAGCTCCTTGCCCTCAAGGAACTCAAGGGAAGCACCGCCACCTGTTGAGATGTGGCTCATCTTGTCGCCAAGTCCCATCTGGTTAACTGCTGCAGCTGAATCTCCACCACCAATGATTGTGATAGCATCTGATTTAGCAAGTGCCTCTGCTACTGCAAGTGTACCTGCTGCAAGTGTTGGGTTCTCAAATACACCCATTGGTCCGTTCCATACAACAGTCTTAGCTGATGCAACAGCGTCAGCGAAAAGCTTGCGTGTCTTAGGTCCAATATCACAGCCCTCACGGTCTGCAGGCATCTTGTCATAATCATATGTCTCTGTCTCTACAGGAGCATCGATTGGATTTGGGAAATCCTTGATTGTAACTGCATCAACAGGAAGAAGAATCTTCTTTCCAAGTTTCTCTGCTTTTGCAAGCATCTCTTTACAGTAATCAATCTTTGTCTCATCAAGCATTGAGATACCAATCTCATAGCCCTGTGCTTTAAGGAATGTGTATGCCATTCCACCACCGATGATAAGTGTATCAGCCTTCTCGAGGAGGTTGTCGATAACATTGAGCTTGTCAGCTACTTTAGCACCACCAAGAATAGCTACGAAAGGACGTACAGGATTCTCTACTGCCTTGCCAAGGAAGTCAATTTCCTTCTGCATAAGGTATCCAACAACATTCTCTCCACCCTTAGCTGTGATGAACTTTGTAACACCTGCTACAGAAGCATGTGCTCTATGAGCAGAACCGAAAGCGTCACATACATATACATCAGCAAGGTCAGCAAGCTCTTTTGCGAATGCATCTCCGGCTTCCTGTGGCTTTGTCTCCTCTTTGCCTCTGAAACGTGTATTCTGAAGAAGAACTACATCTCCCTCTTTCATCTCTGAAACAGCCTTTGTTGCAGCCTCACCTGTTACGTTGTAGTCAGCTACAAATGTAACCTTCTGTCCAAGCTTAGCCTCAAGAGCTGCAGCTACAGGAGCAAGTGACTCACCCTCGTTTGGTCCGTTTTTAACTTTTCCAAGGTGTGAGCAAAGGATAACCTTTCCACCGTCCTTGATTAATTTCTGGATTGTTGGAAGAGCTCCGTTGATACGGTTCTCATCTGTGATTTTTCCGTCCTTAAGTGGCACGTTGAAGTCACATCTAACGAGAACTCTCTTGCCTTTTACGTTGATATCATCAATTGATTTCTTGTTTAATGACATAATATGTCCTCCCTTATTTCAAGGCATAAGCCATGTGGCCACGCCATATTGTGCATATTAAAAAATATAATTAATTCTACAATTCACAGATATTCAAAAGAAATAGCCATGTTTTAAAAAAGAGGCGCGGTTCAATTAAGACCGCGCCCCTTGAGTAGTCTTGAGATATACTGTTCTTGTGGGTACAAGAATTAAGCTAACTCTGAGAAGTACTTGATTGTACGAACCATCTGAGATGTGTAGCTGTTCTCGTTATCATACCAAGAAACAACCTGTACCTCGTACAGATCGTCAGAAACCTGGTTAACCATTGTCTGTGTTGCATCGAATAATGAACCAAATCTCATTCCAACGATATCTGAAGATACGATCTCATCCTCGTTGTAACCGAATGACTCGTTAGCTGCTGCTTCATAGCTGCGTTGATATCCTCTTTTGTAACGCCTGCTTTCTTAACAACTGCTGTAAGGATTGTTGTAGATCCTGTTGGTGTAGGAACACGCTGTGCAGATCCGATTAACTTTCCGTTTAACTCTGGGATAACAAGACCGATTGCCTTAGCTGCTCCTGTTGAGTTAGGAACGATATTAACTGCTGCTGCACGTGAACGACGAAGGTCTCCCTTTCTCTGTGGTCCGTCAAGAGTCATCTGATCTCCTGTGTAAGCATGGATTGTTACCATGATACCAGACTGGATTGGAGCGTACTTGTTAAGTGCGTCTGCCATTGGTGCTAAACAGTTTGTTGTACAAGAAGCTGCTGAGATGATTGTATCAGAAGCCTTAAGTGTCTCATGGTTTGTATTGTAAACGATTGTAGGAAGGTCGTTTCCTGCTGGTGCAGAGATAACTACCTTACGAGCTCCAGCATTGATATGAGCCTGAGCCTTCTCTTTTGATGTATAGAATCCAGAGCACTCAAGTACAACGTCAACCTTTAACTCTCCCCATGGGCAATTGTTTGCATCTGGGAATGCGTAAATTTTGATTTCCTTACCACAAACTGTGATAGAATCATCGCTTGCAGAAACCTCATCTGCATGCTCATATTTACCCTGTGATGAATCATACTTTAATAAGTGTGCTAACATTTTTGGGCTTGTTAAGTCGTTGATAGCTACTACCTCGTATCCCTCAGCTCCAAACATCTGTCTGAAAGCAAGACGTCCGATACGACCAAATCCGTTGATTGCTACTCTTACTGCCATTTTAATTCCTCCTAGAATTGTAAAAAGTATTTTTAGGGACATGCCCTAAGATGCTTTTATTATAACGAATAATTCTCAAAGGTTCAAGTACTTTATTTGTGTTTGTTAAAATTTTCACTAAATATTTTCATTTACACACATTTTTTATCATTCTTCACAATTTTTCTTTTTAGATATTGCACTTTATTATAATCTCGGCTACACTTAATTAATTGCTGTAATTCGCACTTTCCGGCAGCCAGCAGCAGACAATTATAAATCATGCAACTTATAAAGTTTTTTAACAACAATACATCAGTTTTACGGAGGTATTTATATGTGGGATCAGCACATGCACTGCATGTTTTCGGGTGACAGCGATGCCGACCCGGTATTGATGATAAAATCAGCAATCAACAAAGGGCTGGACGGCATATGCTTTACAGACCATCTGGACTATGACTATAAAGAGAAGCCTGGGCTTTTCGACCTTGATATAGCAGCATATGAAAAGCGCATCAAAAGACTTGCAATGGTTCTTAAAGAAAAGGGCTGCCCGGTAAATATCCACTGGGGCATTGAAATCGGTTTACAGCCTCATATTACAGACAAAAATAATGAGGTCACCAAAAAATATCCGTTTGACCTCGTGATCGGCTCAAGTCATGTAGTAAACGGCATTGACCCATACTACCCTGCATTTTACAAAGGCAAGACAGAGCACGAAGCCTACACCGAATACTTTGAATCGATACTTGACAATCTGCACAGCGAAGCGGATTTTGATGTGTACGGTCACATCGACTACGTGGTCAGATACGGTCCTGACAAAAATAAATACTATTCATATGAAAAGTATGCCGACATAATTGATGCTATATTAAAGGAAATTATCTCCCAGGGAAAAGGCATCGAGCTCAATACCGCAGGCTTTAAATACGGGCTCGGCCACCCAAATCCGACCGAAGATGTGCTAAAGCGCTATCACGAGCTTGGCGGGGAAATAATCACAGTCGGAGCCGATGCCCACAAGCCCGAGCATGTCGCATACGATTTTGACAAGGTTTCAAATATCCTCAAGGATGCCGGGTTTATGTACTATACAGTATTTGAAAACCGCGTTCCTGCTTTCATCAAATTATAGCCCAGCCTTAAAGGCTTACGTTGTCATTCTATCTAACTATTAAACCTCACATGCATTCGCAAATGTCAAAAATAGGAGCCACCTGATCTACATTTTACATCAAGTGACTCCTAAAGCATTGGTTCCGTAAGCTTCACTGTATAACCTCCAAGTTCCGCTTTCGCTATATGAATTTATTTTGGCATTTCCATATTGCTTTGCTATAAATCTGATTCTGTTTATGACAGGATTCTTATTCTTTTAGCTTAGCTATGGACCTCTACCCTTCTTCATAAAATCACTCCTTTTGGTTACATTATCTATGTAAACTCTTATGAGAGATTCTATCTTTCACTTTTAATCTACAAGAACTTTTTCAACGATATTATTTATTTGCTAATATATCTGTGCGATTACTGCTCTTCGGCTCGCCTTACAGATTTAAATATTCCGTTCAATCATCCTTATAGTACTTTGACTTAAATTATGTAATCCCCATTGGACTGTACCTCCTGTGTTTTATTTTTGTTCCTTTCGTATCTCTTTTTGTTGATTTAAGATTACACTAATTTCACCTATTTGTCAATATATTTTTGATAATTTTTATTTTA
>ENA-OQCX01000431-OQCX01000431.1-human-gut-metagenome-genome-assembly--contig:-NODE-431-length-21702-cov-6.091587_pt1 | contig 21702 bp, 27 predicted proteins | sample MGYA00242762_ERZ504587 | MGnify/ENA primary metagenome ERZ504587 (study PRJEB26092, sample SAMD00036337) | human gut metagenome | host: Homo sapiens | study: EMG produced TPA metagenomics assembly of... | reverse complement strand
TTTTTAGGGCCAAGGAAGCGTGTTGGAGTGCTAAAGCTATCGGTTGAATGCCTTATACTATCGTTGTATGCGATTGCTTTGACTTTTGCATCAACCAGTTTATAGGAAAACAAAGGGGTTATAAAGACTTGAATATCCCCTTTGCCAAATATGTTTTTCTCTGCATAAAAGTGATCTTCGGCATCAAGTTCGCAACATTCCCCATGATTGGGGGTATATCGGTGACATCAAGAGTACGATGCAGAACTTTGTGGAAAAGCTGAAAGAGCAGTTGCTGGAAGGAAAGACGGTTAATATAGCCGGGCTGGGTGTCTTTATACTGGCAGCCAAATCGAAAGGTGAGGAAAAGGCTGATGACGTGACAGCCAAGAGTGTGGAGAGCGTCCGTATCTGTTTTCAGGCGAATAGGGAACTGAAGATATCGAAGGCTGCTACCCGTGCTGGAGAAAGGCTGGATTTGGTGAGTTTGGATGATTATCTTAAGGGGAAGACTTCTACAGATGGCGGCTCCGGTTCGGAAGGAGGAGGCTCGGATTCGGATGGAGACCAAGGTGAGAATCCACTGGGATAATAGTAGCTATGAATTATTAATCAGATAATGGATAATCTTTATGAAGAAAACGTGGAATGTGATTTTGAAACTTATTATTGCCGTAGCGAGTGCTGTGGCAGGTGTGATTGGTGGACAGACAATGATGTTTTAGTCCGATAGGATTTGATAAATAAAAAATGAGAAGAGCTGCTGGCAGGAAATCTGTCGGCAGCTCTTTTTTTAATCCTTGTATGCTTCTTCGTGTACCCCCGCTACAGCCCGTCCGCTGGGGTCGTTCTTTCCTTGGAAAGAGACGTCCCATGCCAGCGCTTCGGCGGTGGAGCATGCCACACTGGGTACGCTGGGAACACTCCGGACCGCGCTTTCACTGGGGAAATGCTCTTCGAAGATGGTACGGTAATAATACTCTTCCTTGTTTTGTGGGGTGTGTATCGGGAAACGTTCGGCTGCACGTGCCATCTGTTCGTCGCTGACGGCAGCGGCAGTGACGGCTTTCAGCGTATCAATCCAACTGTAGCCCACACCGTCGGAGAACTGTTCTTTCTGCCGCCAGGCAACGTTCTGAGGGAGCATGTCGGCAAAGGCTTCGCGGACTACTTTCTTTTCTATCTCCTTGCCGGGGCACATCTTGACTGCCGGATTGATGCGCATGGCAATATCCAGGAATTCTTTGTCGAGGAAGGGGACACGTCCTTCCACTCCCCAGGCTGCAAGGCTTTTGTTGGCACGGAGGCAGTCGTACAGATGCAGTTTGGAGAGCTTGCGCACGGTTTCTTCGTGAAAGGCTTGCGGGGTGGGCGCCTTGTGGAAGTAAAGGTAACCGCCGAACACCTCGTCCGCACCTTCGCCGCTGAGTACCATCTTGATGCCCATGCTTTTGATGACACGTGCCAGCAGATACATGGGGGTGGAGGCGCGGACAGTGGTTATGTCGTAAGTCTCAATGAAATAGATGACGTCGCGGACAGCATCGAGGCCTTCCTGAACGGTATAGTTTATCTCGTGATGCACGGTACCGATATGACGGGCCACTTCGCGGGCTTTAATCAAGTCGGGAGCACCCTTCAAGCCGACGGCGAAGGAATGGAGCTGCGGCCACCAGGCATCTGCCTTGTTGTCTGTCTCGATGCGTTTGGCGGCATATTTCTTGGCGATGGCAGAGATGACGGAAGAATCGAGTCCGCCACTGAGCAGGACACCGTAGGGGACGTCGGACATCAACTGGCGCTGTACGGCGGCTTCGAGGGCATCGTGCACGGCAGTGACTTGTGTGCCGTAGGCTGTTCGGCCTATCGAAGCCGGCGCAGCGTTGCGTTCGGCGGCAGGAGTGTAGTTGTCCTTCACAGCGGCATAGTCCATCCAGTCGCGGGTGTACCAGCGGTGCATCTTGCCCTCGCGGCCACGGTAGTAGTGGCCGGGAAGGAAAGGCTCATACTCGTCGCAGAAACCCTCAAGGGCTTTCAGCTCACTGCCGAAGTAGATGTGTCCATCCTTGTCGCGTCCTATATAAAGGGGGATTACGCCGATGGGGTCGCGGGCGATGAGGTAATCGTCCGTTTCTTCATCATAGAGGGCGAAGGCGAAGATGCCGTTCAGCTCTTCGAGGAAGCGGACGCCTTTGTCTTTGTAAAGGGCAAGGATGACTTCGCAGTCGGAACCGGTCTGGAAGGCGTATTTTCCGGCATAGCGGGCACGGATGTCGCGATGGTTGTAAATCTCGCCATTGACGGCAAGCACCTGTTTGCGGTCGGGTGAATACAAGGGTTGTCCACCGGATTCCGGGTCGACAATGGAGAGGCGTTCGTGGGCGAGGATGGCGGAGCGCTACGTAGATACCACTCCAGTCCGGTCCGCGATGACGGATTTTCTGCGCCATCCGTAGCGCTTTGTTTCTCAATTCAGGAGTTTGCGACTGTATGTTGAAGATTCCTGCTATTCCACACATGAGAATTAAAAATTAAAGGTTAAAAATTAAAGAAAGGGAAATCATTTCTTGTTTTCTTTTAGAGGTTCGAGGTAACGGTCTATCTCTGTTGCCACTCGTCGTCCGTCGGCCAAGGCACGTACTACGAGGCTGGCGCCGTGGGCGGCATCGCCTGCCACGAATACGTTCTCTGCAAACTTCGGTTGCTCGGGCTTGAGGAAACCCATGGCAAGAAGCACCATATCGGCTTCGATGACCTCTTTCTTACCCGTAGATTTCATGGTAGGGCGGTTACCGTCTGTTGCCGGAAGCCACTCCACTTCTTCCACTTCCACACCGCATACCTTCCATTCTTCCCGATGAACCGGGTAGAGGCGAGGGACCATCGACGGGTACAGCCTTCTTCGTGGCTGCTGGTGGTTTTCAGTACGACGGGCCATTGCGGCCAGGGAGTATCCGGGTTGTGTCCTATGGGCGGTTGGGGCATAATTTCAATCTGGGTTACGCTGACGGCTCCCTGGCGAATGCTGGTGCCTATACAGTCAGACCCGGTATCGCCGCCGCCGATGACGAGTACCCGTTTGCCGCGGGCGTTGACGAGCTGGTCTTTCGGGAAGGTATCTCCATCCAGAATATGGTTCTGCTGTGCCAGCATGTCGAGGGCAAAGTAGATGCCTTTCAGCTCCCTGCCCGGAATGGAGAGGTCGCGGGCGGTGGGCGTACCGGTACAAATGGCGTAGGCATCGAATCCGGCAGGCAGTTTCTGCACATCGACATGGACTCCCATCTTGAACAAGATACCTTCGGCCTCGAGGATTTTCATGCGGCGGTCGATGACGGCTTTGTCCAGCTTGAAGTTGGGGATGCCATAGCGCAGCAGTCCTCCCGGCATCGGTTTGCTGTCGAATAGGGTAACTTCGTAACCTTTGGCGTTCAGCGTACGGCAACGCTCAATCCGGCAGGGCCGGCGCCGATGACGGCTACTTTCTTTCCGTTGCGTTCGGGCTGGAGGGGGGTGATGTAGCCCTCGCGAAAAGCAGCCTCGGCAATGGCGGCTTCATTCTCGCGGATAGTGACCGGTTCGTTGCACGAGAGTTTCAGTACGCACGACTTCTCGCAAAGGGCAGGGCAGATGCGTCCCGTAAATTCCGGAAAATCATTCGTACTGTTCAGTATTTGATAGGCTTCGCGCCATTTGCCCCGGTAGAGCGCGTCTTGGAATTCCGGGTCTTTATTGCCCAGCGGACATGCCCAGTGGCAGAAGGGTACACCGCAGTCCATACAGCGCGAGGCCTGGAGCTTGCGGTCGTGGCTGTTCAGTGTCTGTTCCACTTGGCTGAAGTCTGTGATACGTTCGTGTATCGGACGGTAACCCGCCTCTTGGCGGGGGATATTGAGGAATGCTTTTGGATCTCCCATGATGAACAAATTAAAAAGTTAAAGAATTAAAGAATGAAAGGGGAATTTCCTCAGTCTTTCATTATTTCATTATTAATTCGCGATTCAATAATCGCGTTGCATTTCTGCAATCTTCTGTTGCAATTTCTGCATCTGCTCCTCTTGCAGCACTTTTTTGTATTCGATAGGGACTACCTGAATGAACTGGTCGGCATAGCGTGGCCAGTCATCGAGCATGGTGCGTGCCAGTTTGGAACCGGTGTACAGGTAGTGCTGGCGGATGAGCTCGTGCAGTTCCTTGCGGTAGGAGGCCTCTTCGATGAGACTCAGTTCTACCATTTCCATGTTGCAGAAATAGTCGAAGTTGCGTCCCGGTTCCATACGTAGGCCACACCGCCGGACATGCCTGCGGCAAAGTTGCGTCCCGTCTGTCCGAGTACTACCACGCGCCCGCCGGTCATATACTCGCAGCAGTGGTCGCCTACACCCTCCACTACGGCTGTGGCACCGGAGTTGCGGACGGCAAAGCGCTCGCCTGCACGGCCGTTGATGTAAACTTCACCGCTTGTGGCGCCATAAAGCAGGGTGTTGCCTGCAATCGTGTTTTTCTCCGCCTCGAAGTTGCTCCGTACTGGGGGCAGGACTGCGATGCGTCCGCCACTCAGACCTTTGCCAGATAATCGTTGGCCTCGCTTCCAGCTTGAAGTTGACACCCGGGACAAGGAATGCCCCGAAACTCTGCCCGGCGGAGCCTTTGAACTTCACGTTCAGCGTATGTTCGGGCAACCCTTTTTCTCCGTATTTTGCGGCAATGACACCAGAGAGCATGGCGCCGCAGGCACGGTCGGTATTGGCGATGGTGTACTCCAGCGAGATTTCCTTCTGGTTCTCTACGGCTTCGGCGGCGGCATGTAGCATCTCTACATCTTTCACATGGTCGATGCCATGCTGTTGGTCGGTGACGTGGTGGATGGCGGCTTCGTTGTCTACGCGTGCCAGTAGTTTGTCGAAGCTTATCAACTGATGTTTCCTGATTCCGTCATCCGGCTTGCGGACGATAAGGTCTGTGCGTCCAATGATGTCATCCAGCGTTCCACACCGATTTCCGCCAGGTATTCGCGTACTTCCTGCGCCAGGAACGTGAAGAAGTTCACCAGATACTCGCTGCGTCCGCGGAAGCGTTTGCGCAGTTCTCCGTTCTGTGTCGCCACCCCTACGGGCAGGTGTTCTGGTGACATTTGCGCATCATTACGCAACCCAGTACAATCAGGCACTGGTGGCGAAACCGAATTCTTCGGCTCCGAGCATTGCCATCAGTATGATGTCGCGGCCTGTTTTGAGCTGTCCGTCCACTTGCAGCATCACTTGTCCGCGCAGGCCGTTCAGCACCAGTGTCTGCTGCGTTTCGCTCAAGCCGAGTTCGGGCGAGATGCCGGCATAGCGGATGGATGATGCAGGAGAGGCTCCCGTACCGCCCTCTGCACCCGAGATGACTATCAAATCGGCCTTTGCCTTTGCCACACCGGCGGCAATGGTGCCCACACCGCTTTCTGCCACCAGCTTCACGCTGATTTTTGCCCGTGGGTTCACGTTCTTTAGGTCGAAGATGAGCTGTGCCAGGTCTTCGATGGAGTAAATGTCGTGGTGGGGTGGGGGGGAAATCAGCGAGATGCCCGGAATGGAGTGGCGTGTCTTGGCAATCACTTCATCACTTTGAAGCCCGGCAGCTGCCCACCTTCGCCCGGCTTGGCGCCTTGGGCAATCTTTATCTGTATTTCGTCCGCATTCACCAGATATTCTGCGGTGACACCGAAACGTCCTGAGGCCACCTGCTTGATGGCGCTGCGCAGACTGGTGCCGTCTTCGCGCGGCATGAAGCGTGCCCGGTCTTCGCCTCCTTCGCCCGTATTGCTCCGGCCATGCAGCTTGTTCATGGCAATAGCCATGGCTTCGTGGGCTTCGCGGCTGATGGAGCCGTAGGACATGGCGCCGGTGACAAAGCGCTGTACGATGTTCTCTACCGGTTCCACCCGGTCTATGCTGATAGGAGCGCGGCGGAAGTCGAGGAAATCGCGCAGGAAGATGGGAGATTCCTTGCTGTCTACCATGGCAGTGAACTCCTTGAATTTCTTATAGCTTCCCAGGCGTGTGGCAAGTTGCAGTGTGCTGATGGTTTCCGGGTTCCAGGCGTGCTTCTCACCATCCTTGCGGAAGGCATACAGTCCGCGGTTCGGCAATAGCTCCGCTTCCCCCTTCTTTTTAAGAACCTCCATCCCTTCCTTGTGGAAGGCGATGGCGTCGCGTGCCACTTCATCCAGGCGTATGCCTCCGATGCGTGAACTCAGTCCGCCAAAGTAGGCATTGCTCAACTCCTCGCTCAGTCCTACGGCCTCGAAAATTTTCGCGCCCGGTAAGAACGGATGGTGCTGATGCCCATCTTGCTCATAATCTTGAACAAGCCTTTGCAGACGGACTTGATATATTTCTTTTCGGCAGTGGCGTAGTCGAGCTGTATTTCCTTTTCGTTCACCAGTTTGTCGATGACGCAAAAGCCATATACGGATTCAGTGCGCTGGCTCCGAAGCCCAGCAGCAGTGCGGCGTGCATCACTTCGCGGATTTCGCCGCTTTCTACAATCAGTGCCGTCTGCACCCGTTTGCCCACGGAGATAAGATGGTGGTGTACCGCCGACACGGCAAGCAGTGACGGAATGGCGGCATGGGCGGCGTCTACGTCGCGGTCGGAAAGCACGATGTAGTTCACTCCTTCGTTGACGGATTCTTCTGCCTGCTTGCAGAGGGTTGCCAATGCTTCCTGCAATCCCTGGCACCCTTTTGTCACTTCGAAGAGCAGGGGCAGTTTCACGGTCTTGAAGCCTTTGTACCGGATGTTGCAGAGAATATCCAGCTGGGCGTTGTTCAGGATGGGATGGTTCAACCTCACCATCTTGCAATGGTTTTCGCTGGGTGTCAGTATGTTCATGCCTACGGCTCCGATGTATTCGGTCAGCGACATTACCAGTCTTCGCGTATCGGGTCGATAGGAGGGTTGGTGACTTGGGCAAACTGCTGGCGGAAATAGTTGTACAGTAGTTGCGGCTTGTCCGAGAGTACTGCCAGCGGGGTGTCATTGCCCATGGAGTTGATGGGTTCGGCACCGGTGGTACACATCGGGACAATCAGCCGTTCCACGTCTTCTTTGGAGTAGCCGAAGATGCGCAGCATGCTGTCGTAGTTCTCCACGCTATGGGAGACTTTGCGACCGCTTTTCAGTTCGTCCAGCTCGATGCGGTTGCCGGCCAGCCAAGTGCGGTATGGTTTGGCTTCGGCAAGTTGTTTCTTCAGTTCGCCGTCATAATATATTTCGCCTTTCTCGGTGTCTATAAGCAGTATCTTGCCCGGTTGCAGGCGTCCTTTTTCCTTGATGTCTCCCGGCTCGAAATCCATCACGCCGACTTCGCTGGCCACTACCATCATGCCGCCCTGCGTAATCAGGTAGCGTGCAGGGCGCAGTCCGTTCCTGTCGAGCATGCCGCCTGCATAGCGCCCGTCGCTGAAAAGCAGTGCCGCCGGTCCGTCCCACGGCTCCATCAGGATGGAGTGGTATTCATAGAAAGCTTTCAAATCTTCGCTGATGGGATTCTTTTCGTTGAAGGATTCCGGTACGAGCATGGCCATGGCGTGCGGCAGGCTCAGGCCCGACATGATGAGAAACTCGAGCACATTGTCCAGTGAGGCACTGTCGCTCATGCCCGGTTGCACGATGGGGCGTATCTCCCGGATGTCTCCCAGGGCGGGAGAGGAGAGTACACTCTCACGGGCTTCCATCCAGCCGCGGTTGCCGCGGATGGTATTGATTTCGCCGTTGTGTGCCAGCAGGCGGAAAGGCTGTGCCAGTCCCCAGGTGGGGAAAGTGTTGGTGCTGAAACGGGAGTGCACCAATGCCAGCCCGCTGGTGAAGTAGCTGTTGGTGAGGTCGGGGAAGTAGTTGCGCAACTGCAAAGAAGAGAGCATGCCCTTGTAGACGATGTTCTTCGTAGAGAGCGAGACGATGTAGAAATCCTCGCGGGTGGGGATGTCCGACTTGCGTATTCTGTTCTCTATCCTTTTCCTTATTATATAGAGTTTGCGGTCGGCGGTTTCGCTTTCCGTAAATCCGGTGATGAAAATTTGCTTGATGTCCGGTTCGTTGGCAAGAGCCGCTTCTCCCAATATTTCGGGGCAAGTGGGCACGTTGCGCAGATGCATCAGGGTCAATCCCTCCTTTTCAATCTCTTCGATAATGACGCTCAAGATGACAGCCTGGTCTTTTCCGTCTTTGGGAAGGAAAAGCAGGCCGGTGCCGTATTTTCCTTTCTCGGGAACGGGAATGCCCTGCAACAGAATGAATTCGTGCGGTATCTGCAGCATGATGCCGGCACCGTCTCCGGTTTTGTTGTCCGCCCCTTCCGCTCCACGGTGGCGCATGTTTTCCAGTACCTTCAATGCCGATTCTACCAGTTCATGTGATTTTCCTCCCTGGATATTGACCAGCATGCCTACTCCGCAGGCATCGTGCTCGTGGGATGCCTCATACAAGCCCAACTGTTTGGGCTGTCGCTGGTAATCCTCTACTTTTGTTTTGTTGTTAAAAAGTTCTTGTTTCATGATTATAGCTTTCTTTATTGCTGCATAATATTGTTTGTGGTTTCAAAATGTTCGGCAAATATATGTTATTAATTGCAAAATGCTAATATGTATTCCTGCCTTCTTTCTTGCAAAATTCCTGCGATAGAAGATGAAGTTATGAATTGATAGAAAACACCCTCTGTTTTCTTTTAATCCTAAATCAAAATCAGACGGTTTGATTTGGATTTATAAATTAAGCCTTTTGCTTTTAAAATAATACTTTCTTTAACTTTTTGATGTAAAAACAACTTTTTTCTATTCTTTTGATAAATAAATAGTGAAAAGATTAACTTTATGTTCTTAAGAATATGTATATTTGCAGCGCAAAATCAAATACTGATACATTATGTGTGGAATAGTAGGCTATATAGGTCAAAGGAAAGCCTACCCCATTCTTATCAAGGGTCTGAAGCGGTTGGAGTACCGTGGATATGATAGTGCAGGGGTAGCATTAATCAGTGATAACCGACAGTTGAACGTGTACAAAGCGAAAGGTAAGGTTTCGGAACTTGAAACTTTCGTTGCTCAAAAAGATATTTCCGGTAACATTGGTATTGCACATACACGTTGGGCTACTCATGGAGAACCTTGTTCCGTCAATGCCCATCCCCATTATTCCTCTTCCGAACGCCTCGCCCTCATCCATAACGGCATTATTGAAAACTACGCCGTCCTTAAAGAAAAACTTCAAGCCAAAGGTTATGTATTTAAAAGCAGCACTGATACCGAGGTGCTGGTACAGCTCATTGAATACATTCAGGTGACAAACCATATTGACCTGCTGACGGCGGTGCAACTTGCCTTGCAGGAAGTGATTGGGGCGTATGCCATTGCGGTGCTCGACAAGGACAATCCGGATGGGATAATCGCTGCACGCAAGAGCAGTCCGCTGGTGGTGGGCATCGGTGAAGGAGAGTTTTTCCTGGCTTCGGATGCCACGCCGATTGTGGAATATACGGACAAGGTGGTGTATCTGGAAGACGAAGAGATTGCCTCATCCGTCGGGGAGAGAAGCTGAAGGTTGTTAACCTGAAGAATGTGGAATGTCCGCACGAGGTAAAGACGGTAGCGCTCAATCTCGGCCAGCTGGAGAAGGGAGGCTATCCGCACTTCATGCTGAAGGAAATCTTCGAACAGCCCGGCTGCATTCACGACTGCATGCGCGGGCGTATCAATGTGGAGGGTACGAACGTGGTTCTTTCTGCAGTGATTGATTATAAGGAACGTCTGCTGGCGGCCAAACGCTTCGTCATCGTGGCATGCGGTACGTCATGGCATGCCGCCTCATCGGCAAGCATTTGATTGAAAGCTTCTGCCGTATTCCGGTAGAGGTGGAGTATGCCAGTGAGTTCCGTTACCGCGACCCGGTGATTGACAGCAACGATGTGGTGATTGCCATCTCGCAAAGCGGAGAAACGGCCGATACGCTGGCCGCCGTGGAGCTTGCCAAAAGCTGTGGGGCATTTATATACGGCATCTGCAATGCCGTCGGTTCCAGCATTCCCCGTGCCACGCACACGGGTTCCTATATCCACGTGGGACCGGAAATAGGGGTGGCATCCACCAAAGCCTTCACGGGGCAGGTAACGGTGCTTACCATGCTGGCCCTGACACTTGCCAAAGAGAAAAAGACGATGGACGAAGGGCAATACCTGGCAATTGTCAAGGAGCTGGGGCATATTCCCGACAAGATGGAAGAGGTCTTGAAATTGAACGACCGCATAGCGGAACTTTCCAAGATATTCACCTATGCACACAACTTTATCTATCTGGGACGCGGATACAGTTATCCCGTAGCCTTGGAAGGCGCCTTGAAGTTGAAGGAGATTTCGTATATCCATGCCGAAGCTATCCTGCCGCCGAAATGAAGCACGGCCCCATTGCTCTGGTGGATGCCGAAATGCCGGTAGTGGTCATTGCCACCCGGAATGGGCTTTATGAAAAGGTGCTGAGCAATATCCAGGAAATAAAGGCGCGTAAAGGCAGGGTTATCGCCATTGTGACAAAGGGAGATACGGTCATCAGTAAAATAGCCGACACTTGTATCGAGCTTCCCGAAACAATGGAGTGCCTTGATCCGTTAATAACTACGGTACCTTTGCAACTGCTTGCCTATCACATTGCCGTGTGCAAGGGAATGGATGTGGACCAGCCGAGGAACCTTGCTAAGTCGGTGACTGTAGAATGAGGACATGTACAATTTACCATTACAATGTACAATGGGGCTGCGCTTGGGAGGGGTAAATGTAAATGGTAATTGTATGCTATAATAAGGAAAAGAAAATTGTACACTTAAAATTGTACATTGTAAATGGTAAATAGTAAATAAATAGATGGAACAACTGAAGCATGAATGCGGCGTCGCCATGATACGCCTGCTGAAACCTTTGGAGTACTATGAAGAGAAGTACGGAACATGGATGTACGGACTCAACAAGCTCTATCTCCTGATGGAGAAACAACACAACCGTGGGCAAGAAGGTGCCGGACTGGCCTGCGTGAAACTGGAAGCCAGTCCCGGCGAGGAATATATGTTCCGTGAGCGTGCTCTCGGCTCGGGCGCCATTACCGAAATCTTCGGTACGGTACAGGGCCACTTCAAGGACTTGACCAAGGAACAGCTGCATGATGCGGACTATGCCAAGCGTGTGCTGCCCTTTGCAGGGGAGGTCTATATGGGACACCTGCGTTACTCCACTACCGGAAAGTCCGGCATCTCGTACGTGCACCCGTTCCTCCGGAGAAACAACTGGCGTGCCAAGAATCTTGCCTCTGCGGCACTTCAACATGACGAATGTGGATGAAATCTTCGCACGCATTACCGCCATCGGCCAGCATCCGCGCAAATATGCCGATACCTACATCATGCTGGAGCAGTTGGGACATCGCCTCGACCGCGAAGTGGAGCGCCTCTTCAACCTTGCCGAAGCGGAAGGGCTGGCAGGCATGGACATCACCCGTTATATAGAAAACCACATCGACCTTGCCAACGTACTGCGCACTTCGAGCAAGGAGTGGGACGGGGGATACGTGATGTGCGGACTTACCGGCAGCGGAGAGACTTTTGCCGTACGCGACCCATGGGGCATCCGTACAGCCTTCTGGTATCAGGACGACGAGATAGCGGTGCTTGCCAGCGAACGTCCCGTGATACAGACAGCCCTTAATGTTCCTGTCGAATCCATCAAGGAGCTGCAACCCGGACAAGCCATGTTTATCAACAAGGCCGGCAAGGTGCGCACCGTGCAAATCAACAAGCCGCGCGAGGTGAAACCTTGTTCCTTCGAGCGCATCTACTTCAGCCGGGGCAGTGATGTGGACATTTACCGGGAACGTAAACTGCTGGGTGAGAAACTTGTACCCAACATATTGAAAGCCATCGACAACGATGTGGACCATACCGTCTTCTCCTTCATCCCCAATACGGCGGAAGTCGCCTTCTACGGTATGTTGCAGGGATTGGACGACTACCTCAACGAGGAGAAGGTGCAGCAGATTGCCGCCTTGGGGCATAGTCCCAGCCACGACGAACTGGAGCATATCTTGTCGCGGCGCATACGGAGCGAGAAGGTAGCCATCAAGGACATCAAGCTGCGTACCTTCATTGCCGAAGGAAACAGCCGGAACGACCTTGCCGCCCATGTGTACGACATCACTTACGGAAGCCTTGTCCCGGGAGTGGATAATCTGGTCATCATCGACGACTCGATAGTGCGTGGAACCACCCTGAAGCAGAGCATCATCGGCATCCTTGACCGTCTGGAGCCAAAGAAGATAGTCATTGTAAGCTCTTCACCGCAGGTACGCTATCCCGACTACTACGGCATCGATATGGCTAAGATGAGTGAATTCATTGCCTTCAAGGCTGCTGTGGAACTGCTGAAGGAGCGTGAGATGCGCGATGTAATTGCCGCCGCCTACCGCAAGTCCAAGGAGCAGGTAGGCCTGCCCAAAGAACAGATGGTGAATTACGTGAAGGAGATTTATGCTCCTTTCACTGATGAGGAAATCTCTGCCAAGATGGTGGAGCTTCTTACTCCGAAAGGGACGAAAGCCAAAGTGCAGATTGTCTACCAGCCTCTCGAGGGGCTGCATGAGGCCTGCCCCAAGCATCCGGGTGACTGGTACTTCAGCGGCGATTATCCTACGCCGGGCGGTGTGAAGCTGCTGAACAAGGCATTTATTGATTATATAGAACAAGTTTATCAATTTTAATTGAATCAATGAGAAATGTAACTCTAATCCTCGACGACGGGAGCCGCTTCCACGGCAAGTCGTTCGGCTTTGAAAAACCGGTAGCGGGAGAGGTGGTCTTCAACACAGCCATGACGGGTTATCCCGAAAGCCTGACCGACCTTCGTATGCCGGACAGCTGATGACGCTCACCTATCCGTTGGTGGGCAATTACGGTGTGCCGCCTTTTACTCTCGAACCGAATGGGCTTGCCACTTTTATGGAGAGCGAGCATATCCATGCTGAAGCCATTATTGTAAGCGATTATAGCGAAAATTATAGCCATTGGAATGCGGTGGAAAGTCTCGGTGACTGGCTGAAACGCGAACAGATTCCGGGCATCACGGGCATCGATACCCGCGAACTGACAAAGGTGCTTCGCGAGCATGGGGTGATGATGGGACGTATCGCCTTTGATGATGAATCGGATGAAATGCCTGAGGCTCTTATGCCGATGTGAATTATGTGGATAAAGTTAGCTGCAAGGAGGTTATCCGTTACAACGAAGGAACCGGTAAGAAGAAAGTGCTCCTTGTGGATTGCGGCGTCAAGCATAACATCATCCGCTGCCTGCTGAAACGTGACGTGGAAGTGATTCGCGTTCCCTGGGACTATGATTATACTGGGATGGAGTTCGACGGGTTGTTCATCTCCAACGGCCCTGGCGACCCCGATACCTGCGATGCTGCCGTGCAGCATATCCGCAAGGCAATGCAGAACGAGAAACTGCCCATCTTCGGCATCTGTATGGGAAACCAGTTGCTTTCCAAAGCTGGGGGCGCCAAGATATACAAATTGAAATACGGTCACCGCAGCCATAACCAACCGGTGCGTATGGTGGGTACGGAACGTTGCTTCATCACCTCACAGAATCATGGGTATGCCGTAGACAACAACACGCTGACAGAAGACTGGGAACCGCTTTTCATCAATATGAACGATGGTTCTAATGAAGGAATCCGCCACAAATGCAATCCCTGGTTCTCCGCACAGTTTCATCCCGAAGCTGCCAGCGGGCCGACGGATACGGAGTTTCTTTTTGATAACTTTGTGAAGTTGCTTTAGTAAGAGAATTTTATCAAGAATGGTTGCGTTCGTAATCTCTTGATAATCAGTATGTAAAAGACGGTATAATGAGTCCCGTACTGAATGTCATTCAGTCCCAGAGTGAATACCTTTCAGTCCTATACTGAATGCCATTCAATTAGTGACTGATTGTGTAAGGTAAGAGAAAGATAAGGTTTTATTACTACTATTACATTTTTAATAAACAGATATGCAAATGAAAGAAAACAATATAAAGAAGTCTTGCTGCTTGGTTCCGGCGCACTGAAAATCGGTGAAGCAGGAGAATTTGATTACTCCGGTTCGCAGGCGCTCAAGGCATTGAAGGAGGAAGGCATCTACACGGTTCTCATCAATCCGAACATTGCCACGGTGCAGACCTCGGAAGGAGTTGCCGACCAGATTTACTTCCTGCCCGTCACTCCTTACTTCGTGGAGAAGGTGATAGAGAAGGAGCGCCCGGACGGCATCATGCTTGCTTTTGGCGGGCAGACGGCACTGAACTGCGGTGTCTCCCTCTATAAAGACAAGATTTTCGAGAAGTACGGCGTGACGGTTCTCGGCACTCCCGTGCAGGCCATCATTGACACGGAGGACCGTGAAATCTTTGTGCAGAAACTGAATGAGATTGATGTAAAGACCATCAAGAGCGAAGCTGTGGAGAATGCGGCAGATGCCCGTCGCGCAGCCCGGGAACTGGGATATCCGGTCATTGTCCGTGCCGCATACGCGCTTGGCGGACTGGGTTCGGGCTTCTGCGACAATGAAGAAGAGCTGAATGTGCTGGTGGAGAAAGCCTTCTCCTTCTCCCCGCAGGTGTTGGTGGAAAAATCGCTGAAGGGATGGAAGGAAGTGGAATACGAGGTGGTGCGCGACCGCTTCGACAACTGCATCACGGTCTGCAACATGGAGAACTTCGACCCCCTGGGCATCCATACGGGTGAGTCCATCGTTATTGCCCCGTCACAGACGTTGAGCAATACGGACTATCATAAATTGCGTGAACTCGCTATCCGCATTATCCGTCACATCGGCATTGTGGGAGAGTGTAACGTGCAGTATGCCTACGACCCGATGAGCGAGGACTACCGGGTAATCGAGGTGAACGCACGCTTGAGCCGTTCCTCTGCACTTGCCTCTAAAGCAACGGGTTATCCGTTGGCGTTTGTAGCGGCAAAACTCGGCTTGGGCTATGGCTTGTTCGACTTGAACAACTCTGTGACAAAGACTACAAGCGCTTTCTTCGAACCCGCCCTGGACTATGTGGTCTGCAAGATACCGCGTTGGGATTTGGGCAAGTTCCACGGGGTGGACAAAGAGCTGGGTTCAAGCATGAAGTCGGTAGGCGAGGTGATGGCTATCGGCCGTACTTTCGAGGAAGCCATCCAGAAGGGGCTTCGCATGATAGGCCAGGGCATGCACGGCTTCGTAGAGAACAAGGAACTGGTGATTGCCGATTTGGACAAGGCTCTGCGCGAACCGACGGACAAGCGTATCTTTGTCATCTCCAAAGCCTTCCGTGCCGGGTATACGGTGGACCAGGTGCACGAATTGACCAAGATAGACCGTTGGTTCCTGGAGAAGTTGATGAACATCATGGATACCAGCAGGGAACTGCACTCTTTTATGGCTGATGGAGAGTTGCCAATGATTCCCGTGGACTTATTGCGTAAAGCCAAAGTACAAGGCTTCTCTGATTTCCAGATAGCCCGTGCCCTCGGCTTGGAACAAGCAATGGACGGCGAAGAAGCCATCCTTGCCGTCCGCAATTTCCGCAAGAGTGCAGGCATTCTGCCCGTAGTGAAGCAGATAGATACCCTTGCCGCCGAATATCCCGCACAGACCAACTATCTCTACCTAACGTATAGTGGCACGGCAAATGATGTCCGTTACCTCGGCGACCACAAGTCCATCGTCGTATTGGGCTCCGGCGCTACCGCATCGGTTCTTCCGTAGAGTTCGACTGGTGCGGCGTGCAGGCCCTGAACACCATTCGCCAGGAAGGCTACCGCAGTGTCATGATAAACTACAACCCCGAAACCGTGTCTACGGACTATGACATGTGCGACCGTCTTTACTTCGACGAGCTCACCTTCGAGCGCGTGATGGATATTCTCGAACTGGAGAATCCCCACGGGGTGATTGTCTCTACCGGTGGTCAGATACCGAATAACCTTGCCCTGCGCCTCGATGCGCAGAAGGTACCTATTCTCGCACAAGCGCCAGGAGCATCGACAATGCCGAGGACCGTGACAAGTTCTCCGCCATGCTCGACCGCATTGGTGTAGACCAACCCGAATGGCGGGCGCTGACCTCCCTGGAGGACATCAACGCCTTTGTGGATAAGGTGGGCTTCCCGGTATTGGTCCGTCCTTCCTACGTATTGTCCGGCGCTGCGATGAACGTCTGTTCCAACCGGGAGGAGCTGGAACGCTTCCTGAAGCTGGCGGCGAATGTCAGCAAGAAACATCCCGTAGTGGTGAGCCAGTTCATCGAGCATGCCAAGGAGGTGGAGATGGATGCTGTGGCGCAAGATGGAGAGATTATCGCGTACGCCATCAGTGAGCATATCGAGTTTGCCGGAGTGCATTCCGGTGACGCCACTATCCAGTTCCCGCCACAAAAGTTGTATGTGGAGACGGTGCGCCGCATCAAGCGCATCAGCCGCGAGATTGCCCGTGAGCTGAACATCTCCGGTCCGTTCAATATCCAGTATCTGGCACGCGAGAACGACATCAAGGTGATTGAGTGCAACCTCCGTGCCAGCCGTTCGTTCCCGTTTGTCAGCAAGGTGCTGAAGATAAACCTTATTGAACTTGCCACGAAGGTGATGCTCGGCATTCCGGTACAGAAGCCGGACAAGAATCTGTTCGATTTGGATTATGTAGCATCAAGCGAGCCAGTTCTCCTTCAACCGTCTGCAGAAGGCCGACCCGGTACTGGGGGTGGATATGGCAAGTACGGGCGAGGTGGGTTGCATCGGCAGCGATACTTCCTGCGCCATTCTCAAGGCGATGCTCTCCGTGGGATATCGTATTCCAGAGAAAAATATCCTGCTTTCTACCGGTACTCCGAAGCAGAAAGTGGACATGCTTTCTGCCGCGCGTATGCTTCAGAAGAAGGGGTATAAGATATTTGCCACGGGTGGTTCCAGCAATTTCCTTACGGAGAACGGTGTGGAGAATACGCGCGTCTACTGGCCCAGCGAACCCGAACGCCAGCCGCAGGCACTCGACATGCTGCACCGCAAGGAGATAGACATGGTGGTCAATATTCCGAAGAACCTCACCGCAGGCGAGTTGGATAACGCTACAAGATACGCCGTGCCGCCATCGACCTCAATATTCCGTTGATAACGAATGCCCGTCTGGCAAGTGCGTTCATCAATGCATTCTGCACGATGACGCCGGATGATTTGGCTATCAAGTCGTGGGCGGAGTACAAATGATAATTTAATTTGCTATCTTTGCTGAAAACTAAGTTCGATGGAAACAATTTTGACCCAATACTATCAATCTCCTTATGGCGAGTTGCTCCTCGGCTCTTTCGGCGATAAACTCTGCCTATGCGACTGGATGCTGAACGAGAAACGTAGAGTAACCGTTGATAAGCGCATACGGCAGGCGCTGCATGCCGATTATGAGGAAGGCACTTCGGAAGTGATTGCAAGGGCAATCATTCAGTTGGATGAGTATTTTGCCTGTAAGCGGACCATATTCGATGTTCCACTGCTTGCAGTCGGAACAGAATTCCAGCGGACGGTGTGGCAGGAGTTGCAGAACATCCCTTACGGAAAAACAGTGTCCTACGGCGAGCTTTCACGAAAGCTGGGCAATCCGAAAGCCGTACGTGCGCTGGCGGCTGCCAATGGGGCAAATGCCCTCTCCATACTCATCCCCTGCCATCGTGTGGTGGGCAGCAACCATACGCTGATAGCTATGCCGGTGGACTGGCAGCCAAACAAGGGATGCTGGCATTGGAAGCGGACTCTTGCGACGGACCGTCAGGCTCCCGTATAGGACAGCTGTTTTGAGGTCAGGTTTGTTTCTGGTATTCCGCCGGTGTCATCCCCGTCATACGTTTGAAGAACTTCGAGAAGAACGACGGATTGGGAAAGTTCAGTTCGTCTGATATTTGAAACACCAGTAGATTACGGTGTTTCAGCAAAAGTGGCTGATGTGTGCCCATTCCTCGTTGTTGCATGAAAGGCGGATTCCGTTTCGTGTATAAGCTTCCGAAAGAATGGAATTCTGTAGCACGGGCAGAAAATTGGCAGTGGGCATGATGACTTGGAATTCGTAGTCGGGACTGACTTCCGAGCATGATGCGTACAATCCTTCAATGGGCGCAATGGATTACGCGTATCAATCCGCTGCGCTATTTTGTAGAGGTAATGCGTACCATCTATCTCCGTGGCGGCGGATTTGCCGAACTGCTGCCGCAGTTGGGAGCCTTGTTGGTCTTTGCATTGGTCTTCAATCTGTGGGCGGTAAAAAGTTATAGGAAAAGCAGTTAACTGATTGTCCTATATTAGCATCCCATTGGGCTCTTTTTCTTGAAAAAGGGCTACACCATTTGCCTTGGATAGCTACACCCTTTTGTGTTTAAGGCTACACCATGAGGAGGAAAAGGTGTAGCCCTTTTATTATGGATAATAAAAGCTGTTTTTTGTGCGGAAAAAGAGTACAAGTAGTGATATGTATCTAATGATGAAAAATATCTGTTGTGCTTAGTAATTGATTGATTAATAGTGGTATGGATGTGAGAAGAAAGGTGTTTTTTAAACGTTCGTTTAATGTTCGCAAAGATAAGGTGTATTTTTGAATCTCGCAAAATGTTTAATAAAAATATTCTATAAATTTCTTTTTAGTGAGTATAATACTTTGTCAGTAAGCCTATTGCATTGTATTTCTCTAACTTCTTCCTTTTACTAATTTTTAAGTAATCTTCCCTCTTTAATTTTCTTAAATATTGACGTTCAAAAAACGAACGTTTAAAAAACACCTGTGTGCATATAACTCATTCGTTTATAGTATCTTATCTGTAAGATAAGTGTACCAGAACAAATTTGGAATAAAAGGAATACTAAAATCCGTTATATTTTATGGTATTCACTTGTAAATGATTGAATTTCAGTTTGATGCGAGAAATTCAAAGCCCCGGAAGAATATCCTTCTATAAGAAAAACAGGAGAATGGAGCAGGAGAAAGAGACCGAAATTTGGCATGCCATGCGTGCCACCTACCGCAGAGAGCTGGATGCTATCCGCCTGCTCGAAAAGGAGAAATTAGGCTGTTTCGTCCCTATGAGATACGAAACTGTTGTCAAGCGGGGAAAGAAAATCCGTGTTCAAGTTCCCGTTATACGCAATCTGGTCTTTGTCCATGCACGTCCTTCAGAGGTGAAGCGTGTCAAGTCTCTGGTCACCTATCTGCAATACATCAACGACCGTTGCACCGGCAGCAAAATCATTGTTCCCGACGAGCAAATGAAACGCTTCATTGCCGTTGCCGGCAGTTACAGCGACCATCTTCTCTACTTCAAGCCCGAGGAGGTGAATCTGAAGAAAGGCACCAAGGTGCGTATCACGGGCGGTGAATTCGAAGGGCAGGAGGGTATCTTCTTGAAAGTGAAAGGTGCACGCGACCGTCGTGTTGTCATCGAGGTGCAGGGTGTTATCGTTGTGGCCATGGCCACCATCCATCCCGACCTTATCGAAGTAATCAGCTGACTTTAATCGTTTTAATTTTTAATTCTTAATTCTTTAATAGTCTATGTCTCTTTCCGAACAAGCGGTCACTCTCCAGTGCCTCGCACACGAACTGATGTATTTAGGTACGGACGGCAGTCCGGTGTATAGTGACGACTTGTCACGTCGTAATGGCGAAGTCTATCGCCTGGCTACGGCATTGTATGCCTCGCGCACAAAAGGTGCCAATCCGGAAGAAACGGCCAACATCTACCTCGCGCTCTTGATGGGTTACAACACCTCTTTCATCGACCACGGTGAGAAGCAGGAACACATACAGCAGGTGCTGGACCTCTGCTGGGACATCCTCGACGCGCTTCCCCCGTCGCTGCTGAAACTGCGTCTGCTCACCGCCTGCTACGGCGAGGTGTTCGACCAACCGCTGGCCGACGAAGCACAAGCCATTATCAATTCCTGGGATTCTGCCACGCTTTCCGTCGAACAGCAGGAGGCGATTGCCGAATTTCGCAATGTGATGGATAATCCGTATCCGTGGGAGTACGTGTGATTGAAAAATAGGGAGCCTTTTACAGCCCCTATACTCCTTTTCTGCATCGAAACACGGACAATCCTTTTGCGGATTCAAATCATGGTGCCCCACAATCAGTGCGTGTGGAAAGACCCGTTTCAACTCTCGCAGCAGTGCCAGCAACGAAGCCTTCTGTTCCAGCGTGCGGGTATCGGCAGGACAACTTGCGGCATCCAGCCCCCCTTCATAGCAGATGCCGATGGAGTGGCGGTTGTGATGGAGGCAATGTGCACCGATTTTCTCCAACGGGCGACCGCGGTGAATCTCGCCGTCACGGGTGACGTAGAATGATACCCGATATCCTTGAACCCACGGTGACGGATGTGGTCTCTCCGGCAATCTTCAAAGCCCAGGCTCACGCCCTGAGGCGTGGCCGAGCAATGAACAACAAACAGTGTAACGGTACGCATACGCTACTTGCAGGAACTGAAACCTAAGGCCCCCGCAATAGCGGTTGCCACAGTGATGATTACTTTGAGGACAATGCCCCACACGGATTTTGATTTTTTCGTTTCTCCCATAGTGATTAGTAATTAATAATTTGTAATTATTTTCACCCCAGCGGATTCTCTCCCTGGTCCCCGTCCGAACCTCCGCCCGGATTACCGCCACCGCCTTCGGTGGTACCTCCGTCGGGATTGTAGACTGCCGCCTCCTTCATCTGGCCTTCCAGGTTGATCTGTGCGTTGCTCAACTCCCCCGTGGCACGGCACGGAGCTTCAGACCCTTCACATTGTCCGCCAGCGTGAAGTCGGCAGCCGATGCCGCCCCTTTCCTGCTGACAATGCCTACGGAGAAGATGGCGAGGTCGTCCAGCTTTACATTCTTGCCGTCAAGGATAAGCTCCTTGATGCACGAAATCATGTCGGTAAGGACACCCTTGACGACACCGGCGGAGTAGGGGGTGTTGTGGTTTGCCATGTGCTTTGCCAGACGTTCGGTGTCATACGTCTCTTCGATGACGGGACGCGCATACCAGAGGCCTTTCAGTGGGCTGTTCTCGCCCGTCATTTGATACTTTTTGTAACGAATCATAAACAATTGAAATTTAAAAGTTAAAAATTAAAATCGGATGTTCTCGGGTTGAATTCAACAATGCAAAGATAAGGGGGTGCCCATAGGCATTTACGGGTTATCGTAGGTTGGTGTCGGTTATGGTCGGTTATCTCCGGTTATTTACCTTCCAGGGTTTGAACATGTCGTGTTTTATGGCTATATTTGTAAGAAATAAATCAAGATACAAGAACCATGAACTCTTTTGTAATCCGTACCTACGGGCGTACCGAACTGGCCCTGCTCTATAGTCCCCATCTTTGCCCCGACGCCGCTTTCCGTAAACTGCGGCAGTGGATTGACCTCTATCCGGGTCTGCGTGAGAATCTTCTGTTACAAGGCGGATCCGCCCGCTCGCGCAGCTACACACCCGCCCAGGTGGGGCTGATAGTGGCTGCGCTGGGCGAACCCTGAAGCTAGGGTTTGCGGACACAGAGTGGAGGTTTACGAACACAGTATAGAGGTTTACTCTGTGCCTTGGTGTTTAAAGGGTGTAAGGTGCAAAAGTGCACCGCCTTCCTTACACACACA
>ENA-OQCX01000430-OQCX01000430.1-human-gut-metagenome-genome-assembly--contig:-NODE-430-length-21716-cov-3.962666_pt1 | contig 21716 bp, 19 predicted proteins | sample MGYA00242762_ERZ504587 | MGnify/ENA primary metagenome ERZ504587 (study PRJEB26092, sample SAMD00036337) | human gut metagenome | host: Homo sapiens | study: EMG produced TPA metagenomics assembly of... | reverse complement strand
AGGAAGTTTGCTTTCGTAAACTTATCGGTTCAAAGTGGCAATTAATGTTCTGCCGGTTAATAATCAATCATATATATGTAATTGTAAAATGCCCAATCTCTTCTCAGCGGTAAAACCGCTATGCTCAGCCTGTGCTATATCCTGCAAAGGTGAATGTGCAGGTCGGCTGATGTTCTGAAATGCCTTGTCGTCTTTGATTAAGGAAAATCAGCACTTAGATTATATAACTATACATTGTGCTTTGTCAAGGGAAAATAGAGGAAAATTGCAACTTTTAAGGGTAAAACTTTCATTTTACTGTGATTGTTGTAGAAAATATGCAACTCTTATTGGTATTTCAGCTTAATTTTGCAGGAAATTTAATAAAACTTGCAATTTCAAAACTTTTTTCAAAAAATGTATTGACAAATTCGCAAAAGTGGAATATACTAACAACATCAAAGACAGCAAGGGCGCTGTGAGCTGAGGCTTACAGTGTCCTTTTCTGTTTTTATAAAGCAAAAATCAGACCATTAAAATTTATTTTCAAAATGGATAGGAGAGAATTAAAATGGCAAAAGTTCCCGAAATTTTTGGCAGCATGGTATTTAATGACCAGAAGATGCAGGAAAGACTTCCAAAGTCAACTTACAAGGCTTTGAAAAAGACAATCCAGAACGGTGAACCGCTTGACCTCAGCGTTGCAAATGTTGTTGCGGCTGCTATGAAGGACTGGGCAGTTGAAATGGGCTGTACCCACTACACACACTGGTTCCAGCCGATGACAGGTATCACAGCTGAAAAGCATGACAGCTTTATCGCACCGAACGGTGAAGGTCAGGTTATCATGGAGTTCTCAGGTAAAGAGCTTGTAAAGGGCGAGCCTGATGCTTCTTCTTTCCCAAGCGGCGGTATTCGTGCCACATTCGAGGCAAGAGGCTATACAACGTGGGATCCGACATCATATGCATTCGTTAAGGACGGAACACTTTACATTCCTACAGCATTCTGTTCTTATACAGGCGAGGTTCTCGATAAGAAAACTCCTCTTCTTCGTTCAATGGAGAGAATTAATACAGAGGCTGTAAAGATTCTTCATCTTCTCGGCAAAGAAAATGTTACAAGAGTTACAACAACAGTAGGTCCGGAGCAGGAATACTTCCTTATTGATAAGGACGCTTACGACCAGAGAGAGGATCTTATTTATACAGGCAGAACACTTTTCGGTGCAAAAGCTCCTAAAGGACAGGAACTTGACGACCATTACTTCGGTGCAATCAAGACAAGAGTTGCTGCTTATATGAAAGACCTTGACGAGGAACTCTGGAAACTCGGTATCCTTGCAAAGACAAAGCATAACGAAGTTGCTCCTTCACAGCACGAGCTTGCTCCTATCTTCACAACAACAAACATTGCAACCGACCACAACGAGCTTACAATGGAAGTTATGAAGAAGGTTGCCGAAAGACACGGTCTTGTTTGTCTTCTTCACGAAAAGCCGTTCGCAGGTGTTAACGGTTCTGGTAAGCACAACAACTGGTCAATTTCAACCAACACAGGCGAAAACCTTCTTGATCCCGGCAAGACTCCTGAAAACAACCTTCAGTTCCAGCTTTTCCTTGCAGCAGTTGTAAAGGCTGTTCACGAGTATCAGGATCTTCTCAGAATCACGGTTGCATCGGCAGGTAACGACCACCGTCTCGGCGCTAACGAAGCACCGCCTGCAATCATTTCAATGTATCTTGGTGATGACCTCGGCGAACTCGTTGATTCAATCATCAATGACAGAGAATATGTAAGCAAGGGTAAGCAGAAGATGAGAACAGGCGTTGATGTTCTTCCTGACTTTATGAAGGACACATCGGATCGTAACCGTACATCACCTTTTGCATTCACAGGTAATAAGTTTGAATTCAGAGCACTTGGTTCTTCACTTAACATTGCCTGTCCTAACTATATGCTCAACACTATGGTAGCCGAAGAACTTTCCGAGTTCTACGATGAGCTTAAAGATGCGGATGATATGGACGCAGCTATCAAGGCTCTTGTTAAGAAAGTATTCACAGAGCATCAGAACATTATCTTCAACGGCAACAACTACGCTCCCGAGTGGTTGAAGAGGCTGAAAGAAGAGGACTTCTTAACCTCAAGTCACTTCCTGACGCAATGGAACACTTCCTTGACAAGAAGAATATTGACCTCTTTGTTAAGAATAAGATTTGTTCGGCAGACGAAATCCGTGCAAGATATGAAATTGAGCTTGAAAGCTATTCTAAGCAGATTAACATTGAGGCTCTCACAATGATTGATATGGCTAAGAAGAACATTCTTCCTGCCGTTACATCATATGTAAGAGATCTTACGGATACAGCACTTGCCAAGAAGGCACTTTCAGACGCTATTCCTACAAGTGTTGAGGAAGACCTTATTACAAGCCTTTCAAACAAACTTGTATGTTTCTCAAAGAAAACTGCAGAGCTTGAAGAGGCTGTTATCAAGGCAAGCGATTACAGCGATGACAACCTCAAGTATGCTAAGTACTACAGAGAAACAGTATTTGCACTTATGCAGGAACTCAGAGCTGTCGGTGACGCAATGGAAACAGAAACAGCTTCGGAATACTGCCTTATCCTTCATACGGCGAACTTCTTTTCGGTGTGTGATTGATAGAACCTCTATTTATACTAAATAACATTATTTATATTGTATAACAGGTAACACAACGGCGTGTGATTGACAAAATTAAACTGTCAACTCCACGCGTTTTTGTTATTTTGATAAAAGGAGAGATTTATATGGCAGAACTAATTTACGGAGGCACAGGCGTCTGGTTTATGATCGGCGCATTACTCGTGTTCTTTATGCAGTGCGGATTTGCAATGGTTGAAACCGGTTTTACAAGAGCTAAAAACGCAGGTAACATCATTATGAAAAACCTGATGGACTTTTGTATCGGTACGGTTGTATTCAGCCTGTTAGGCTTCGGACTTATGATGTCTGAGGACTATGTTGCAGGATTCATCGGTGTTCCAAACCTCAATATGTTCACAGACTGGATGAACTTTGATTGGAACTCATTCGTATTCCAGCTTGTATTCTGTGCTACAGCAGCTACTATCGTTTCAGGTGCTATGGCAGAGCGTACAAAATTCTCGGCATACTGTGTTTACAGCGCAATTATTTCACTCGTTGTTTACCCGATTGAAGCAGGTTGGGTTTGGAACGGTCAGGGTTGGCTTGCACAGCTCGGCTGTATCGACTTTGCAGGTTCAATCGTAATTCATATGGTCGGCGGTATCTCGGCACTTGTCGGCGCAATCATTCTCGGACCCCGTATCGGTAAATACGGCAAGAACGGCAAGGTAAACGCTATCCCCGGTCACAGCATCACACTCGGTGCTCTCGGTGTATTCATTCTTTGGTTTGCATGGTACGGCTTTAACGGTGCCGCTGCTGAAGACGGCGCTCGTCTCGGTCAGATTCTTCTTACAACAACAATTGCTCCGGCAGTTGCAACAGTAACAACATGCTCTTTACATGGATTAAGAACGGCAAGCCTGATGTTTCAATGTGTCTTAACGCATCACTCGCAGGTCTTGTAGCAATCACGGCAGGTTGTGCAGATGTTGACGCAATCGGCGCAGCAGTTATCGGTATCGTTTCAGGTATCCTCATCGTAGTAGCAGTTGAATTCGTTGATATCAAGCTTAAAATAGATGATCCTGTCGGCGCATTCTCGGTACACGGCGTAAACGGTATGTGGGGCGGTCTTGCAGTAGGTCTTTTCGCAACAGGTAACGGTCAGAACGGCATCACAGGTCTTTTCTACGGCGGTGGCTTTGCTCAGCTTGGTAAGCAGGCTCTCGGTATTGTTACAATCGTAGCTTGGACAGTTGTTTGCATGATTATCGTATTCACAATCATCAAAAAGACAGTAGGTCTTCGTGTTACAAAGGATGAAGAAATGAAGGGCCTCGATATCTGCGAGCACGGTCTTATCAGCGCATATGCAGACTTTATGCCAATCGGTGTCGGTACAGCTTCACTTGATGAAACATTTGATGTTGACAGCAATGTTCCTGTAACTCAGGCAGTTCCCGTTCAGCTTGCCGGCAAGTATGATATGGCTACCGACGGCACAAAGATTACTAAGATTGACATTCTTCTCAAGCAGTCAAAGCTTGAAGCTCTTAAAGAAGAAATGGATAAGCTCGGCATCACAGGTATGACAGTATCTCAGGTACTCGGTTGCGGTGCTCAGAAGGGTAAAGCAGAGTATTACCGTGGTGTTGCTATTGAAAGTAACCTCCTTCCTAAGATGAAGGTTGAAATCGTAGTTTGCAAGGTTCCTGTAAAGGCAGTTGTTGATGCGGCTGTTAAGGCACTTTACACAGGTCACATCGGTGACGGCAAAATCTTTATCTATGATGTTGAAGATGTTGTTAAGGTTAGAACAGGCGAAACAGGCTACGACGCTATGCAGGATATTGAATAATCCCCAATAGCTTAATTAACCTATCCTTTTTAATTCACATAAACCGAGACGCCCCGAACGGCAATAGCTGTTCGGGGTGTTTTGGCTCTATACTATATATAGTGTCAAAAATCAAAGTTTACACTATGAAGGATATTTGAATTATACAGCTTAAAACCATAAATAATAATGAAAAGACAATTTGTTGTAAAGCCCGAAAAATGTTGAAAAGTGTAAAACAAATTTGCAATGAAAATGTTTTTACAAAATTGTAAAAAATATTGTCATAATTCCTTTAAGTAAATAACAATAGGGGTTAATCTTGTAAAATAATAAGATGAATGAAACAATATGCGGTGGTGAGGTTCTTGAAAAATGCTTTGTTGATTTCACACTCTGAACAGAGTGCCGTTTCTTTGTCACAATTGCTCGAGAGCGAAGGCTATACGGAGATTTCCGTCTGCCAAACCTCACAGGAGGCTAAGGAGCTTGCAAATGGTGAGATTTTTGACCTCATCTGCGTCAATGCACCGCTTGAAAAGGAAAACGGCATTGAGCTTTCAAAGTACTTTGCCGAAACAACCCGTTCAAGTGTTGTGATTATCGTTCCGCAGCGTAATGCTGATTATGTGAACGACGCACTTACGGAGCACGGTGTTCTTGTTATTGCAAAGCCCGTAAACAAGCACCTGTTTCACCACTTTTTGCAGTTTACGGAATGTTTTAAGATGCGTATGTTCCGTGTGATTGAGGAAAATGAAAAGCTCAAGCATATGGTTGCTGATATGAAGATAATAAACAGAGCAAAGTTCCTGCTTATTACCTGCCTTAATATGTCCGAAGATCAGGCGCATCGCTATCTTGAAAAACAGGCTATGGATCTCAGAACAAGCAAGCTTGAGGTTGCAAAGCAGGTTATCAGAACATATGAGAACTGACTGCGATTTTTTAGTTTATTGAAAGGAATGTGTTTTTATGAGCCGTGCGGCATACTTAATCCTTGAAAACGGAACAGTTTTTGAGGGCAAGGCGTTTGGTGCCGAAAAAGAAACTACGGGAGAACTTGTTTTTACTACAGCAATGACAGGTTATCTTGAAACACTCACCGACCCCAGCTATTACGGTCAGGTGGTTATTCAGACATTCCCTTTAATCGGCAACTATGGTGTTATCCCTGCCGATTTTGAGAGTGACTCTCCGTCACTGAAAGGTTATATTGTACGAGAATGGTGCCAAGTTCCTTCAAACTTCCGTTGTGAGGGTGATCTTGACACCTTTTTAAAAGAGTCGGGAATACCCGGCATTTACGGAATTGACACCCGTGCGCTCACAAGAATTGTGCGTGAATACGGTGTTCTGAACTGCAAAATCTCCTATTCTCCCGATGTAACAAAGGAAGAACTTGACGAGATTAAGAACTATGTTATTACAGAGGCTGTTGAAAGCACTACTATAAAAGAAAAAGAGCATTTTGACGCTGAAAACGGCGACCTCAATGTTGTGCTTATGGATTTTGGCGCAAAGCATAACATCGGCAGAGAGCTTGTTAAGAGAGGCTGTAACCTTACAGTCGTTCCCGCCCACACAACAGCGGATGAAATTAAGGCTATGAATCCCGACGGCGTAATGCTTTCAAACGGACCGGGAGATCCTTCGGACAACACAGAGATTATTGCAGAGCTCAAAAAGCTTTGTGACTTCGGGATTCCGACCTTCGGTATCTGTCTCGGTCATCAGCTCCTTGCGCTTTCACAGGGTGCAAAAACAGAAAAGCTCAAGTACGGTCACAGAGGTGCAAACCAGCCTGCAAAAGAGGTTGAAACAGGCAGAGTTTACATTACATCACAGAACCACGGCTACGCTGTTGTAAGCGACAGTATGCCTGAAAACGGCAAAGTAAGCTTTGTAAACGGCAATGATAACACCTGCGAGGGCGTAAACTACACAAATATGCCTGCTTTCTCGGTTCAGTTCCATCCGGAAGCTTGCGGCGGTCCTCACGATACAGCATTTTTGTTTGACCGTTTTATTGAATTGATGAAGAACAACAGAAAATAAGAGTCCGAAATTCGGATTACTATTCAGCATAAGAACAGATACAATAATTACTTGAACGAGGAATGATTATATGCCACTCAAAAAGAATATCAAACGAGTTATGGTAATCGGTTCGGGCCCTATCGTAATCGGTCAGGCTGCCGAATTTGACTATGCAGGCACACAGGCTTGCCGTGCGCTTAAAGAAGAAGGACTTGAGGTTATTCTCGTAAACTCAAACCCTGCTACAATTATGACTGATAACGCAATGGCTGATAAAATCTACATTGAGCCGTTGACACTTGAAACAGTTAAGAGAATCATCAAAAAGGAACGCCCTGACAGCCTTCTTTCAACCCTCGGCGGTCAGACGGGTCTTACCCTTTCAATGCAGCTTGCAAAAGAGGGCTTCCTTGATAAATACAATGTTCAGCTTCTCGGTGCAAACCCCGAAACAATCGACAAGGCAGAGGACAGACAGCTTTTTAAGGACACAATGATTGAAATCGGTCAGCCTGTTATTCCGTCACTTGTTGTTACAGATGTTGAATCAGCTGTTAAGTTTGCCGATGAAATCGGTTATCCCGTAATTATCCGTCCTGCATTCACACTCGGCGGTACAGGCGGCGGTATTGTCGATAACGAGGAAGAGCTTCGTGAAATCACATCAAACGGTCTTGAGCTTTCTCCTATCACACAGGTGCTTGTTGAAAAATGTATCTCAGGTTGGAAGGAAATCGAGTTTGAGGTTATGCGTGACAGCGACGGAAATGTTATTACTGTCTGCTCAATGGAAAACTTCGATCCTGTAGGCGTTCACACAGGCGACTCAATCGTTATCGCTCCTACGGTAACACTTGCCGACAAGGAATATCAGATGCTCAGAAGTGCGGCTCTCAACATTATCTCTGCGCTTAAGGTAGAGGGCGGTTGTAACTGCCAGTTCGCACTCAACCCCGAAACATTTGAATATGCGGTTATCGAGGTTAATCCCCGTGTATCCCGTTCATCGGCACTTGCATCAAAGGCAACAGGTTATCCTATTGCAAAGGTTGCCGCTAAAATTGCTATCGGTTACACACTTAATGAAATCAAGAATGCCGTTACAGGTACAACATACGCTTGCTTTGAGCCGGCGCTCGACTATGTTGTTGTAAAATTCCCGAAATGGCCTTTCGATAAATTTGTATATGCAAAGAGAACACTCGGTACTCAGATGAAGGCAACAGGCGAGGTTATGGCTATTGCTCCGACATTTGAGCAGGCTATTATGAAAGCCGTAAGAGGTGCCGAGATTTCTCACGATACTCTCAACGACAAGGAATTTGCAGAGCTTTCAAACGCATCGGTTTATGACAGACTCAGCGTTTGCGATGACAGAAGAATTTTCTGCGTATATGAGGCTCTCAAGAGAGGCATTACAGTAGAACAGATTCACAACATCACTCTCATTGACGAGTGGTTCCTTGAAAAGCTCAAAAATCTTATTGCCGTTGAAAACGAACTCAAGAACGGCGAGCTTACGGAGGATCTCTATGTTCGTGCCAAGAACAAGGGATTCCTTGACAGAACAATTGAAAAAATCACAGGCAGGAAGGTTGAAAATCCGCTTGTTCCTGTTTATAAAATGGTTGATACCTGTGCCGCAGAATTTGAGGCTGAAACTCCTTACTTCTATTCAACATTTGATAAGGAAAATGAAGCTGAGGAATTCATCAAGGAGCAGAAGAGCGATAAGAAAACAGTTATCGTATTCGGTTCGGGTCCTATCAGAATCGGTCAGGGTATCGAATTTGACTATGCATCTGTTCACTGCGTATGGGCGCTCAAAAAAGCAGGCTACGATGTTGTTATCGTAAACAACAACCCTGAAACAGTATCAACAGACTTTGACACAGCCGACAGACTTTATTTTGAACCGCTCACAACCGAAGATGTTATGGGCATAATAAAGACAGAGAATCCGTTCGGTGTAGTTGTTGCATTCGGCGGACAGACAGCAATTAAGCTTACAAAGTTCCTCAGCGACAACGGTGTAAATATTCTCGGCACATCATACGATGCCATTGATATGGCAGAGGACAGAGAGCGTTTTGACGAGCTTCTTGAAAAGTATCACATCAAGCGTCCCCGTGGTGTAACGGTTATGACAACAGACGAGGCTCTCGATGTTGCAGACAAAATCGGTTATCCTGTTCTTCTCCGTCCGTCATATGTTCTCGGCGGTCAGAATATGATTATTGCATTCAACGAAGATGATGTCAAAGAGTATATGGCAATCATTCTTGCACAGAATATTGAAAATCCGATTCTTATTGATAAGTACCTTCAGGGTACAGAGCTTGAAGTTGACGCCATTTGTGACGGTGAAGATATTCTTATTCCGGGTATTATGGAGCATATCGAGCGTGCCGGTGTTCACTCGGGCGACTCAATTGCGGTTTATCCGGCATGGAATCTCTCAGACAGAATGACTCAGATTATTATTGAAAGCTCAAAGAACCTTGCAATCGAACTCCGTACAAAGGGACTTGTAAACATTCAGTACCTTATCTATAAAGACGAACTTTATGTTATCGAAGTAAATCCCCGTTCTTCAAGAACAATTCCTTACATCAGTAAGGTAACAGGCGTTCCTATGGTTGACCTTGCAACAAGAGCAATGCTCGGTGAAAAGCTCAAAGATATGGGCTACGGCACAGGCCTTTACAGAAAGAGTCCTTACATTGCGGTTAAGGTTCCCGTATTCAGCTTTGAAAAGCTTATCAATGTTGATAACCACCTCGGTCCTGAGATGAAGTCAACAGGTGAAGTTCTCGGTGTTGCAGGCACACTTGAGGAGGCTCTCTATAAGGGACTCATCGGTGCAGGCTACAAGATGAAGAAAAAGGGCGGTGTGTTCATCACAGTCCGTAATTCGGATAAGGCTGAAATCGGCGAAATCGCCAAGAAATACTACGACCTCGGATTCAGAATCTACGCAACAGAGGGTACAGCGGATGTACTCAAGAAGTACGGTATTGACGCCGTAAGCGTAAAGAAAATTCACGAGTCCAAGACAAACAATACTCTTACACTCATTGAATCGGGCAAGATTCAGTATGTTATTTCAACATCTGCAAAGGGCAGAATTCCTTCAAGAGATTCTGTTAAAATCCGTCGTAAGACTGTTGAAAGAAATATTCCGTGTCTTACATCTCTTGATACGGCAAATGCACTTGCAGATTGCCTCAAGAGCCACTATTCACAGCACAGCACGGAGCTTATCGACATTAACCACATGAGAGAGGAAAAGCTTATGTTAAAATTCACTAAGATGCAGGGTATAGGCAATGACTATATCTATTGCAGCACTTTTGATCAGGAAATCAGCAACCCCGAGGCGCTTGCCGTAAGACTTTCCGACAGACATTTCGGTATCGGCGGCGACGGTATTATTCTTGTTTGCCCTTCAAAGGTTGCAGACGCAAAGATGAAAATGTACAACCTTGACGGTTCAGAAGGTAAGATGTGCGGTAACGGTATCCGTTGCGTAGGCAAGTTCCTCTATGACCACGGTATGGTTGATATCAACGAAAAAGACGAAATTACAATTGAAACACTCAGCGGTATCAAGAAACTCAAGGCTTATACTTCAGGCGGAAAGGTTAACCGTCTCAGAGTTGATATGGGCAAGGCTATTCTTGATCCGAAGGAAATTCCTGTTGTTCTTGACGGTGACAAGGTTGTTGACAGACCTGTTGAAATTGCAGGCAAGAACTATAACATCACCTGCGTATCAATGGGCAACCCACACTGCGTGGTATTCATGGACGATATTGATGATCTTGATATTGAAACCGTAGGACCGGAGTTTGAAAACGATAAGCTCTTCCCTGAAAGAGTGAATACAGAATTTGTAACAGTTCTCGATGACCATACAATTAAGATGAGAGTGTGGGAGCGTGGCTCAGGCGAAACATGGGCTTGCGGTACAGGCGCTTGTGCCGTTGCGGTTGCCGCTTGTGAAAACGGTTTCTGCAAAAAGGGCGAAGACATCAAGATTAAGCTCAAGGGCGGCGATCTTATTATCAACTATACTGATGAAACGGTATATATGACAGGTAATGCGGAAAAAGTATTTGAAGGCGAAGTTGAGGTGTAATCGTGGAGATAACCGAACATAAGAAAAATAAAAAATATATATTTGTAACAGGCGGTGTCGTATCCGGTCTTGGCAAGGGTATCACAGCCGCATCTCTCGGCAGACTTTTAAAGGCAAGAGGCTCAAGATTGTTGCTCAAAAGCTTGACCCGTATATCAATGTCGATCCGGGTACAATGAGCCCGTATCAGCACGGCGAGGTATATGTAACGGAGGACGGTGCAGAAACCGACCTCGACCTCGGCCATTATGAGCGTTTTATTGATGAGGACCTTAACAAGTATTCAAACCTCACAACAGGTAAGGTTTACTCAAATGTTCTTGAAAAGGAGCGTCACGGCGACTACCTCGGCAAGACAGTTCAGGTAATTCCTCACATCACAAATGAAATTAAGTCTTTTATCTACAATGTAGGTGAAAAGACTAATGCCGATGTTGTAATTACGGAAATTGGCGGTACGGTGGGCGATATCGAAAGCCAGCCGTTCCTTGAGGCTATCCGTCAGGTATCTCTTGAAGTCGGCAGAGAGAACAGCATCTTTATTCATGTAACTCTCGTTCCCTATATCAAGGGCAGCGAGGAACACAAATCAAAGCCGACACAGCATTCTGTAAAAGAGCTTCGTTCACTCGGTATCAATCCCGATATCATCGTTCTTCGTTGTGACGAACCTCTTGAGGAGAGCATTTTCAACAAGATTGCACTTTTCTGCAATGTAAAGCCGGATTGTGTAATCGAAAATATTACTCTCCCAACGCTTTATCAGGCACCTCTTATGCTTGAAAAGAGCAATTTCTCAAATGTTGTATGTCGTGAGCTCAATATTGTAACGGACCAAAAGCCTGACCTTTCCGAGTGGGAAGAAATGCTTAGCCGTATCAACAACCGTACAAAGAAATGCACGATTGCTCTTTGCGGTAAGTATGTTGCTCTCCATGACGCATATCTTTCCGTTGCAGAGGCACTTCGTCACGGCGGCTATGAAAATTCCGCCGATGTTGAAATCAAGTGGGTTGACTGCGAACTTCTCACAAAGTACAAGGTTGACGAGCTTCTCGGTGATGTTGACGGTATTCTTGTTCCGGGCGGCTTCGGTAACAGAGGTATCGAAGGTAAGATTATGGCTGCAAAATATGCCCGTGAGCATGATATTCCGTATCTCGGAATCTGTCTCGGTATGCAGACTGCAGTAATCGAATACGCAAGAGATGTTCTCGGCTATGCTGACGCTAACAGCGGTGAGTTTACACCAGAGGGTAAGCATAATGTTATTGACCTTATGCCTGAACAGGAAGGCATTGAGGATATGGGCGGCACAATGCGTCTTGGTGCATATCCGTGTGTTATCAAGCCCGATTCGCTTATGGCTAAGGCTTACGGTCAGCATGAAATTTCAGAGCGTCACCGTCATCGTTATGAGTTCAATAACGATTTCAGAGAGGAAATTGAAAATGCAGGTATGAAGATTACAGGTACTTCGCCTAACGGACTTCTTGTTGAGGCTGTTGAAGTTCCCGACAACCGTTTCTTCGTTGCTGTTCAGTATCATCCCGAATTCAAGTCACGCCCGAACCGTGCTCATCCGCTTTTCAGAGAATTTATTAAGGCATCACTTGAAAAGTAATTGATTTTTCCACTTAACTTTCAGATTTAAAGGACTGATTTTAATGAAGATTAACAGAAATTTTGACAATCTCGTTCCTAACTATCTTTTTGCAGATGTTGCAAAAAGACAAATGCATATATTGCGGCTCATCCCGATAAAAAAGGTTATCAAGCTTGGTATCGGTGATGTAACCCTTCCACTTGCTCCTGTTGTTGTTGAGGCAATGAAAAAGGGTGCAGAGGATCTTGCTCACAAGGAAACCTTCAAGGGCTATCCCGATTATGAGGCTACGAGTTCCTCAGACAGGCTATTTCAGATTATTACAAGAGCTTTGGTGTTGCAGTAGCCGCTGATGAAATCTTTGTATCAGACGGTGCAAAGTCGGACTGCGGTAACATAGGTGACATCTTCTCAAAGGATAATGTTGTTCTCGTAACCGATCCTGTTTATCCCGTATATGTTGACTCAAACATTATGGCAGGCAGAAAAATTGTTTATGCCGCATCAAATGAGGCAAACGGCTTTGCCGCTCTTCCTGATGAAAATGTAAAGGCAGACATCATCTACCTTTGCTCACCTAACAACCCGACAGGTTCTGCATACAATGCCGAACAGCTCAAAGCATGGGTTGATTATGCTCTTAAAAACGATGCAATAATCCTCTACGATTCAGCTTATGAGGCATTCATCACAGAGGATCTTCCTCGTTCAATTTTTGCAATCGAAGGTGCAAGAAAGTGTGCAATTGAAATGTGCTCACTTTCAAAGACAGCAGGCTTCACAGGTACAAGATGCGGTTACACAGTAATTCCTAAGGAACTTGAGCGTGACGGTCACAATATCTATGCAACATGGTACCGCCGTCAGGCAACAAAGTTCAACGGTGTTTCATGGCCTGTTCAGTGTGCTGCTGCCGCTGTATTCAGCGAAGAAGGTCAGAAGCAGATCAAGGAGAACATTTCTTACTATCAGGAAAATGCAAGAATAATCGCATCTGCTCTTGATGAACTCGGCATCTACTACACAGGCGGTAAGAACTCACCTTACATCTGGCTCAAGTGTCCGAACAATATGGGCAGTTGGGAATTCTTTGACCTCCTCCTCAACGAGGCAAATGTTGTAGGTACTCCGGGTGAGGGCTTTGGCGAAAACGGTGCCGGCTACTTCCGTCTTACATCATTCGGTGACAGAGAAAACACGATTGAGGCTGTTGAGAGAATCAAAAAGGTTCTCACAAACCTCTCAAAGTAATTTGATTGAATTCAGATTATTATATTGAATAAAACACACAGCGGATAACCCGAATTTTGAGGTTATCCGCTGTTCTTATACGGCGAGCCGCCCCTACGCAAAAAAGGACATTCCATTTGGAATGTCCTTTTGATATCATATTATAATCAGAACTTAATCTTTTCAGCGATATAATCATTGAGCTTATCAATTGCAACTCTTTCCTGCTGCATTGTGTCACGGTCACGAACCGTTACACAACCATCGTCAACAGACTCAAAGTCATATGTGATACAGAACGGAGTACCGATTTCATCCTGTCTTCTGTAACGCTTGCCGATTGAACCGGCATCGTCATAATCCGTCATAAAGTCGGCTGAAAGCTGTTCATAAACCTTGCCTGCCTGTTCGTTGAGCTTCTTTGAAAGCGGAAGAACGCAAGCTTTGTACGGAGCAAGCGTCGGATGAAGTCTTAACACAACTCGTGTATCCTTTTCGTCAATAACTTCTTCATCGTAAGCCTCAACAACAAGAGCAAGGAAAAGACGCTCAACACCGAGTGACGGCTCAATAACATACGGAATGTACTTCTCGTTTGTTGTCGGATCAAAATACTCAAGTGTCTTACCGCTTGTTTTGCTGTGCTGTGTAAGGTCGTAGTCTGTTCTGTCGCAACGCCCCAAAGCTCGCCCCAACCGAATGGGAAGAGATATTCAAAGTCTGTTGTGGCCTTTGAGTAGAAACAAAGCTCCTCTTTTGCATGGTCACGAAGACGGAGATTTTCTTCCTTAATATTGAGAGAATAGAGCCAGTCACGGCAGAAACCTCTCCAGTATTCAAACCATTCAAGGTCAGTGCCCGGCTTGCAGAAGAATTCAAGCTCCATCTGCTCAAACTCACGAACACGGAAAATAAAGTTACCGGGTGTGATTTCGTTTCTGAAAGATTTACCGATTTGTGCAACACCGAAAGGAACTTTCTTACGGCTTGTTCTCTGAATGTTAGAGAAGTTCACGAAAATGCCCTGAGCAGTTTCGGGACGAAGATAAATTTCATTCTTGCTGTCCTCTGTAACGCCCTGGAATGTTTTGAACATAAGGTTGAACTGACGAATGTCGGTAAAGTTGTGCTTGCCGCAGTTAGGACACGGAATCTCTTTTTCCTTGATGTAATTCATCATTTCTTCATTTGTCCAGCCTGCAACATTTGTACCGTCAAAATCTTCAATAAGGTTGTCGGCACGGTGACGGGTTTTACATTCCTTACAATCCATAAGCGGATCAGAGAAACCGCCGAGATGACCCGATGCAACCCATGTCTGCGGGTTCATAAGAATTGCAGAGTCAAGACCTACATTATATTTGTTCTGCTGAACAAACTTTTTGAGCCATGCGTTTTTGATATTGTTTTTAAGTGCAACACCGAGCGGACCGTAATCCCATGTGTTTGCAAGACCGCCGTAAATTTCGGAGCCTGGGTAAACAAAGCCTCTGTTTTTACACAGGGCAACGATTTTATCCATGGTTTTTTTGCTGTTTTCCATAACTTAACCTCTCTTAACAGATAGATAGATAAAAATAACCATTAAAATAATACAATTATTTGCAACTGTTGTCAAGTAAAAACACCAAATGTTAGCGCATAACAATAGGTTTAAAACAAGAATTAGAAAAAATTTACAAACTTGCCAAAAACCACTTGTAAATGTGAGCATTTTGATATATAATGTAATTACTCGAAATTTGAGTAACAAAAAAAGGAGGAATTAGCGATGAAAAAATCATCCAAGGTTCTCAGTTTGGTGCTTGCAGTTCTTATGGCTGTATCCTGTTTTTCAGGCTTGACCATATTCTCTGCATCAGCTGAAGAAACCGACACAAAAATCTATTTTGACGCATCTAATCTCCCTGCAGATTGGGGAACAACAAAGACAGTATACTGTCACCTTTACGCTGTAGCAGGCGATGATTTACCTGAAACATCTTGGCAGGGTAAGGCAGAGAAATGTAAGAAGGATACTGCTACAGGTCTTTACTACTATGATACAGCAAAATTGAAGTCAGCTGACGGCACAAATCACGGCGGTCTTAAAGACAACGCTGACTATGCTGTAATTTTCTCAACAATTGATACTAAATCACAGAGTCACCAGACCTGTAATGTAACACTCGGCAAGCCTTGTCTCGGCGACACAATTTACCTCACAGGCGGTACAGTTGAGAATACCGAAGATTCATCAAAGCGTGACTTTGCTGCAACATGGAAGAATAACAGCGATAACTACGGTCCGAAGGCTGCAATCACATCACTCGGTCATGTAACTGAGGCAGATTCCCGATTTACCTTTCAAGAGCAGAAATGGTTGCACAGGCTCTTTTCAACTGGGCTGTTAAGAATGCTAAAAACTACACTCCCGAAACTGTAGCTGACATTTGTGCACAGGTTGAGGCTGAGCCAATGGATGTTTACAACGCTTATGCTGAAATGTATGCAACAGAGCTTGCTGATCCCGTAGCTTATCCCGACTGTGCTCCGCTTACAACAGTAGCTACACTTCTCGGTGTTGATCCTTCAGGTACAACAGCTCCTGCAACAGAAGAACCTACGACTGTTGAGCCAACAACTGTTGAGCCCACAACAGAACCCACTACAGAACCCACTACAGAACCTGCAACAGAGCCTGTTGACGAAACACAGTATGTTGTAGCAGGCGTTGAGTCACTCACAGGTTATGAATGGCAGGGTTCTCCTGCACTCGCTCCCGAAAATGTAATGACAAAGAGCGGCGATGTTTATACAAAGACATTTACAGCTGTTCCGGTGGGCAAAAGCTATCAGCTCAAGGTCGTTGCAAACACAGGCGACGAGCAGAAGTGGATCGGTCTTGACGGTACAGACAACAATGTAACTTTCGATGTAGAAAGTGCTTGTGATGTAACTGTAACTTTCAATCCTGCTACAAACGAGATTACTGTAACAGGTGACGGCGTTAAAATGGTTACAGACCTTGAAATCAACAGCATTACAGTTGTTGGTAACGGTGAAAACAGCTGGCTTAACGGTGTAGCATGGGGTGTTGACGCTGAAGTTAACCACATGACTAAGATTGCTGACAAGGTTTATCAGATTACATACACAGGTATCGAGTCTGCTGACGCTGCATACCAGTTCAAGTTTGCAGTTAACGACGATTGGGCTGCTAACTGGGGTCTTTCTGAGCAGAGCGCAGCTGCTATAGGCAAGGATTTTGACCTTACATTTAATGGTGAAAATATGCTCCTTAACACAGTTTCTGCCGGTTATCCGGAAGATTCACTCGTTGATGTAACAATCACACTTGATCTTACAAACTTTGATTATCCGTCACGCTCAGGTGCTAAGGCTAATATTAAGATTGACGGTAACCGTGTTCCGCTTCTCGGCGATGCTGACGGTGACTACTCAATTACAGTTGTAGATGCTACAACAATTCAGAAGATTGCTATCAACCTTATGAGTATTGCTGCTGATGATGCTAACGCATTCAAGGCATGTGATGCTAATGAGGACGGCAGAATCTCAATCAAGGATGCTACTATCGTTCAGAAGTACATCGTTGGCGGTTACGAAACAGGCAATGTCGGTTTACCGATTTCTGTTGAATAATTAATCGCTGTTGATTAAATTCACAATTGCAATTTACCCCACAGGGTTTTCCTGTGGGGTTATTTTTTGCCGTAAAACAAGGAAATTTTGCCGATAAAGGTGCAAAGTGCAGTAATATGTGGTATAATCATAGTGCAGATGTTCCGCTTTACTCATACGATGGGTTCGTTCTGAATTTAAGCAGAGTTATATTTTACTTAGACTCTGAGGAGCTGATGCTCTGCGTGAATTAAAAATGTTCAAAAAGAAAAGAGGCGAAGGATGTATGTATATTCATGATATTTCGAGAGACACTCTTACAACCGAAACATATCCGGGTGATCCCGAAACTGTTGTGACTCCGCTGAGAAGTATTGATGAAGATGACGAGTGCAATCTTTCGCAGATTTCTATGTGCGTTCATGCAGGCACGCATATTGACGCTCCTCTCCACTTTTGCCCTGACGGCAAAGGGATAACCGATTTAAGGCTCAACACTTTCTACGGAAAATGCACCGTAATAACGGTCAAGGGTGTGTTGACGGGCGAAGATATGGACAAGCTGTTGCCGTATTGCCGAAAACGCATACTCTTTCGTGGGAACGGCAAAACATACCTTTCACATTCTGCCGCAATTGTGCTTGCACAAAGCAGGGTGGTGCTTGTCGGTACGGATGCCGAGTCAATCGCACCTCCGTTTGATGAAGTTAAAACACATCTTGAACTTGGCAGAGCGGATATTGCCGTTCTCGAAAATCTCAATCTTTCGGGAGTGGCTGACGGCGAATATGATTTGTGTGCGTTTCCGATAAAGCTCGGCGGAGTTGAGGCGGCACCATGCAGAGCAATACTTTTTGAACAGGAAAAAGGATTAAACTAAGGTGATATTTATGGTAAAAATGGTAGTATTTGATCTTGACGGCACGCTTATGAATTCGCTTACCGATCTTGCTATAAGTGTGAACTACGGTCTGAAGCTTAACGGTCTTGAAGAAAAGCCGGTTGAAAATTATAAAACATATGCCGGAAACGGCAGAGAAATGCTCATCAGAAGGGCAATGGGAGATGCGTGGACCGACCACGAGCTTTTTGAAAAGGTCAAGGCTGATTACGACAGACACTATGCCGTTCATTGCAACGACCACACTGCCGCATATGACGGTTGTGCCGAAATGCTTGAAAAGCTTGCAAAAAAGGGTGTAAAAACAGGTGTGCTTTCAAACAAGCCCGATGAATTTGTTGATAAAATGCTAAAAAAAGCATTCCCAAATCACAGGTTTACTCAGGCATGGGGGCAGAAACCACAGTACAAGACAAAGCCCGAGCCTGATGCTCTGCTTGCACTCCTCGATATGAGCGGCGTAACTCCCGAAGAATGTTTCTATGTCGGTGACAGCGATGTCGATGTCTTTACGGCAAACAATGCGGGTGTAAAAATGGCAGGTGTTTCATGGGGATTCAGGGGAAAAAACGAGCTTATGAACGCAGGTGCGCCGTTTGTTGCAGACACAGCCGAAGAACTTTTTGATTACATTTGCAAATTTATATAATAGTATGAACAAGATAAACTATCAGAAAGAACTCGACAGGGTGATTGAAAAAATAACGGGGGAGGGAAAAGTCCCGAAGCTGCTTTTGCATGTGTGTTGCGCCCCGTGTTCGTCATACTGCCTTGAGTATCTTTCAAAATATTTTGATATCACGGTCTATTTTTACAATCCGAATATTTCGATTGCAGATGAGTATAATTACCGCCTGAGCGAAGAAAAGCGTCTTGTGTCGCTTATGCCGTTTGAACATCCTGTAAAGGTGGTCGAGGGCGAATATTTGCCCAAGGATTACTTTGAGTATGTCAAAGGCCTTGAAAATGAACCCGAGGGCGGAAAGCGGTGTGAAAAATGTTTCAGACTGCGACTTGAATCCTCTGCACGCTACGCAAAGGAACACGGCTTTGATTATTTCACAACCACGCTGACAATCAGTCCGCTGAAAAATGCGCAGTTGCTCAATTCAATCGGTGCGGAGCTTGCCGAGAAGTACGGCATTCCGTGGCTGTACAGCGACTTCAAAAAGCGTGAAGCTACAAGCGTTCAATCATCCTTCAAAAGAATATGACCTCTACCGCCAAAACTACTGCGGCTGCGTCTTTTCAAAAAGGGATAGTATGCAGAGCAAAAACTAATTAATATACCAAAAGACAAATCCCCGTCAGAATTTCTGACGGGGATTAATCGTGTTTGCAAATTATTTAACTGAGGTTAACGCATATTAACTTGGTTGTTTTACACAACCGATTTGAGGTATTCGACAATTTCCTGCTGTGTACTCATTTCAAGCACCTTTGCAGTAACTTTGTCTGCCTCTTCTTTTGTCCATGTGGAAATTATTTTTCTCACATTGAGAACTGACGGAGCGGAAACGCTGAATTCTGTGAGTCCGAATGAAATAAGCAACGGAATCATCAGCTTGTTTGCGGCAGCCTCACCGCACATTCCGACTGAAATGCCGTTCTGAACACCGCACTCAATTGTGCGCTTAATCATTCTGAGAACGCTTGGCTGAAGGGGAGAGTAGAGGTAAGACACATCGTTGTTGCCTCTGTCACAAGCCATTGTGTAGCCTGTGAGGTCATTTGTGCCGATGCTGAAGAAGTCTGCCTCTTTTGCAAGCATATCTGCGATAACTGCCGCAGACGCTGTTTCAACCATAACACCAACCTGAATGTTTTCGTTGAAATTTATGCCCATATTGCGTAAATCGGCTTTGCATTCTGCAACAAGCTTTTTGCCCTCACGAAGTTCATCCATAGTTGTGATGAGCGGGAACATAATCTTGATGTCACCGAATGCGCTTGCACGCAAAATGGCTTTAATCTGTGATTTGAAAAGTTCACGGTTTTTAAGGCAATATCTGATTGCACGGAATCCCATGAACGGATTTTCTTCTTTTTCAAGTCCAAGGTACGGAATGTCCTTGTCACCGCCGATATCAAGTGTTCTGATAATCAGCGACTTGCCCTTTAAGATAAGAGCCGCCTTTTTGTAGGCCTCAAACTGTTCGTCCTCTGTCGGAATTGAAGTTCTGTCCATGAACAGAAACTCTGTTCTGAAAAGTCCGACACCCTCGCCGTCTGCGTCAACTGCCTTGACAGCGTCTTCGGGTTTTCCTATGTTGCAGAAAAGTTCATAAGCTTCTCCGCTTGCGGATTTTGTTTCTCGTCCCCTGTAATTTTCAAGCTCTTTGCGTTCTGCAAGAAAAGCGTCACGCTTTTTGGAGTATTCTGCAACTGTGTTATCATCCGGATTAACAATTACAGCACCCTCACTGCCGTCAACTACAACTGTGTCGCCGTTTTTCAGGCTTGATGCGACACCCTCAACACTGAGTACGGCGGGAATCTCAAGCGCTCTTGCAAGAATTGCAGAGTGGGAAGTTGTTCCGCCTGTTTCAGTAATAATGCCTGCTATGTTTTCTTTTACAATACCTGCCGTAACAGAAGGAGTAAGCTCCCTTGCAACAAGCACAGTGCCTTTTGGCGCATCGCTTACTTTAATTTCGTTTACTCCGAGAAGAATGCCGAGAACACCGCTCTTGATATCTCTGACATCAGCCGCACGCTGTTTTGTAAGCTCATCGTCAGCTGCCGAGAACATTGCAATAAACATATCGCACATATGCTCAAGAGCAGATTCCGCACATTGACCGTCTGCAATCAGCTTTTCAATTTCACCGCTGAGATACGGATCTTTGATAATCTGAATGTGACCTGCAAGAATTTCTGCCTCTTTTTCACCGGCTGAACTGCGAAGATTTTCTGCCTGCTTTTCAGTATTGTAGCAAAAAGCATCTACTGCTGCCTTAAAACGCTGTGACTCTGCCTCAGTATCTGTTACTGTTCGTGGAGTGTATTCAAGCGAATGTTCTTCAATAAGCATTACCTTACCGATTCCGATACCCTCGGATGCGGCTGTTCCGTGTAGCATAATCTTCACCTCTTGTAACTGGTCTGTCGGGGCCATTACTCGCCAAGACCGCTCTCAATGAGCTGTACTGCCTCTGCAAGTGCCTCGTTTTCGTCAGCACCGTCGCAAACAACTTCAATTTCACTACCGCACTTGATGCAAGCCGCAATAATGTTGAGGAGGCTCTTTGCGTTGTACTGATTGCCGTTGAATTTGATTGTTACATCACAGCTGTATTTGCCCATAGCTGTTGCAAAAACCGATGCCGGACGCATATGGAATCCCTGTGCATTTGTGAGTACGAGTTCTTTTGATACCATAATAAAATCTCCTTTATAAAATAAATTTGTGTTTTGAAGTTTTGAATCTAATGTCGTGAAAGTTCTTTGAGTTTTGAGGGGTGGCACCGGCTTTTACACCGGTGCCGAGGAACAAAAACATTTTCAAAAAACGGGTAATAGCAAAATTAATTATTTTTTAATCGGTCTTTTGAGAAGTGCAAGCATAAGCATTGAACTACTGCACCGATTGCAAGAGCAAGGAGGTAGAAATACCATGTACCTGCATTGTTGCGAATACGAAGATACCGCCGTGAGGAGCCATAAGCTTACAGCCAAAGAGAGCTAGAAAGTGACGCCTGCCTACTAGCAGAACCAACCG
>ENA-OQCX01000429-OQCX01000429.1-human-gut-metagenome-genome-assembly--contig:-NODE-429-length-21761-cov-1.982574_pt1 | contig 21761 bp, 26 predicted proteins | sample MGYA00242762_ERZ504587 | MGnify/ENA primary metagenome ERZ504587 (study PRJEB26092, sample SAMD00036337) | human gut metagenome | host: Homo sapiens | study: EMG produced TPA metagenomics assembly of... | reverse complement strand
TCATTCTTGGCGAGCTAAGATAAGCGACAGAACAATCCTCAAAACAGGCTGTAGCGGTCTGTGAAAAAGAATATAAAAGCGTATTCCCTGCATTGGCTGTCAACTACTACGCAAGTAAAAAAGGAATGAGAGTTCAGCTCGGCTCGGATAAGCTTTTGGGAATACCGCTTGAAACATATATCCCCGATGAGAAGCTTGCCGTTGAATGGTCTAACTCCACGGAACAGATTGAGATACTGAAAGAACATCTTTGCCGACAGCGAAATATCACCCTGATAAAAATCCCGTTCAAGAGGCAGGAAACATACATAGATTATGCCGAGAGAATAAAGGCAGCTTTCAGAAAGCTGCATATCTTTATCGCTTCCGATACGAAAAGAGATACACAGATAATACGCAGTACATTTACAGAGTGGAGAAAATCAAACTGAAAATCGAATAAGAAAGACTTACATTGCCGTCTGCTTCACCGCCGAAGCAGGCGGCTTTTTTGTGCCTGAAAAAATTTTTTGAGAAATTTTTGAAAAAGGGTCGATTTTGGGTGTCCAAAACGCACCCCCTTGTCCAAATAAGTGAGAGGACAATTTGAGCCACGGTTCAAAACCTCTCGATTGACCCTTGAAAATTGAATAAGTCATTCACTAAGAACTTCAATTCCGATGATAGCTACCTTAACGGGTACGCCGAGACCCTCTCGCTGTTAGAGGCTTAGCGAGAACTCCCGTTATGAGTGCCGGATTGCCACCGGCACGGCGATGACAGTCGGAACTACAATGGTACTTCTACGGGGCTGGCGGAGAACCCGGCAGACGGGTGAAACTCCTATGAGGCGGATAAGCAGTCCGCTACTTAGTGACTTCCCAAAGCAGACAAGCTTGGCGAGGGGTGTTGAGAACAAATATTGCCCGACCGGTTAGGAAATGAGCCGGTCAAGTACATAGCCATACTGCGATGGCTATGAATTTCACGAAAGGAGGACGCACAAAGTGTCGAACTGCAAAACGATTGCGATATGCAATCAAAAAGGCGGAGTTGGAAAGACGACCACTACGGTAAACCTCGGCGTCGGTCTTGCAATGCAGGGAAAGAAAGTGCTGCTCATAGACGCAGACCCACAGGGCGACTTAACCACCTGTCTCGGTTGGAAGGATACGGATAACTTGGGTATCACGCTTGCAACGAAACTCACAGATGTCATAAACGAAACGATGAATGACCCTACGGTCGGTATTCTGCACCACGACGAAGGTGTTGACCTTGTTCCGGCAAACCTTGAGCTTTCAGCAATGGAATTTAACCTTATGAACGCAATGAGCAGAAGAAACTACACTCAAGAACTATCTGAGTCAAGTGAAGAACAGATATGATTATGTAATTATAGACTGTATGCCTTCACTTGGTATGGTTACTCTCAATGCTTTATCGGCGGCAGACAGTGTTATCATTCCGGTTCAGGCTCAGTATTTGCCTGCAAAGGGTATGACACAGCTTGTGCAGACCATTTCAAAAGTAAAGAAGTATATCAATCCAGATATTAAGATAGACGGTATGCTGCTTACTTTGGTGGATAGCCGAACAAACCTTGCAAAGAGTACGGTGGAAGCACTCAGGCAAACTTCGGTAATCAGATAAGAATGTATCGAACAACAAATCCCGATTGCCGTAAAAGCCGCTGAAACTTCTTCCAAAGGCAAAAGCATTTATGCTTATGAGCCAAACAGCACAGTGTCTAAGGCATACGCTGAATTTACAAAGGAGGTGTTAGCCGATGGCAGGAAGAAAGAGCGACTTCACTCTCACGAAACTCGATGATTTATTTACCACGCAGGCACAGAGAGATGAAGAACAGCTTTCAAAAATCCGAGATATTCCGTTAGAGCTGATTGATGATTTCCCAGACCACCCGTTTAAGGTCAGACGATGAAGATATGATGCAGCTTGTGGAGAGTGTCAAGGAAAGAGGGGTTATTACTCCGGCAACGGTAAGGCAGAAAGAGGACGGCAGATATGAACTTGTTTCAGGACACAGACGAAAGCGAGCTTGTGAACTGGCAGGATTTGAAACACTGAGAAGTGAGATTGTAGACCTGAACAGAGATGAAGCGACCATTTTAATGGTTGAAAGTAATTTCCAGAGGTCAGAGATATTGCCGAGTGAAAAAGCCTTTGCCTATAAAATGCGTTTGGAAGCAATGAAAAGGCAGGGAGAAAGGACAGATTTAACTTCTCGCCCAGTGGGCAATAAGTTGTCAGTAACTCAGGTTGCAGATGAAGTTGGAGATAGTGAGCGTCAGATACATCGCTATGTGCGTCTGACAAACCTTGTTCCTGAACTGCTTGAATTTGTTGATGAGGGGCGTATTAAAATGCGTCCTGCCGTGGAGCTTTCCTATCTTGATGAAGATTGCCAGCGTGATGTGGTTGACGAAATCGACCTGAATGACGCTACCCCGTCACACGACCAGACAATCCGTATGCGAAAGTTATTCAACGAGGGCAACCTTACAACAGAAGCAATCCACGCTGTTATGTCTGAGGAAAAGCCGAACCAAAAGGAAAAAATCGTGTTGAGGGGCGATAGAGTAAGACAGCTTATCCCGAAAAACATTCCCGTCAGTCAGACAGAGGATTTTGTCTGCAAAGCATTGGAGTATTACAACAAGTTTTTGCGTAACCGTGCAGAGCGTGACAGCAGATAGCCTGTTTTACAGTTCCCCTTTCTCACACTCTAACCTCTTAGTTATACTTTTACCTACCGAAAATGATATATACTATCTCACTTGAATATAACTATCTCAAAGTATATGTCTATCTCTAAGGGGCAATCGCACAGTATGAACGGACTGGAGGTGTATGGTAAAATGAAAAATTAACGAAAAATCCGCATTTGTTTTTCGGCAGGTAAATCTTGTCGTAAGAGAAAATCCACAAAGGCACATCGTAGCGATACGGTGTGTTTTTCAATTTTTACAGGAGGAAACGCAATGATAAAGTCAAAATTCAAAAGAGTCACGTCGCTTTTCTTGGCGACCCTTATGTGTGTGACCACTTTTGCAGGCATTGGCTCGACAACAGCATATGCTGCTTCGGGAGAAAAAGCCGATGTTATATGGTCGATTTCCCTCGTGATGGCGATGCTAATTACGATGGGGTATGGGGACACAGCAATTTGACCTTGAAAAATGGTTGGCATACCGGACGTTCCAATTTTACCAATCTTAAGGCTATTGGCTCATACTCAGGCAATGTTGCTTATTGTATTGAGCGGGAATTTCGCTCAAGGTCGGTCAGACAATGAATAAGTATGACGAAAATTATTTTAATAACCTTGCAGCCAATGGGGTTATTTCCGGAGATGAAATCCGTCTTTTCGTTGGTCGTATTTTACAGTATGGCTATCGTGGGACAATCTCGACATCTTGGAGGTCACAGAATGAAGCGGCAGCAAACAGCATTGCACAGGCTTATGCCACACAGCTTCTTATCTGGGAAACTGTTATCGGAGAGCGTGATGCAAACTTCAATCATGTAGCAGCCAGTGGTTGCAGCAATGTGAAAGATGTCATCAATGCAAAGCATCCGCTCCGCAATAAGATTTTCAGTTATTACAACAGTATGGTGCAGAGTGTACAGAACCATGCGACCATACCGAGCTTTTGTAATAAATCATCCGGTTCGGCAAAGACAATAGAACTTGAGTGGAACGGAAGTAAGTACACAACTACTCTGACAGACTCCAATAATGTGCTGTCCAAATATAATTTCAAGGCAAGTATCAGTGGAGTAAGTTTTTCAGTGAATGGTAACAAACTTACTGTTTCTATGGATACTGCACCGAGTAAGGAATTTACCATTACCGCAACCAAGAAAAATGCAGTCCGCAGAGGTGTGGTTGTATGGTCAGAGGGCAAACACGGTCAGAACTCCAGTGTGCAGGATGTTGTCAGCTATGCTCAGGAAGTAAGCGACAGTATCAACGGTTATGTGAAGATGAAAGTCAGCTATGGTTCTTGTCAGATTGTAAAGACCAGTGAGGACGGCAAGGTTGACGGTATCAACTTCACGATTACCGGAAACGGTATCAATCAGACAGTTACAACAGCTAATGGCGGTAAGTTCCAAATTGATAATCTTATGCCGGGTATCTATACTGTAACCGAGCAGGTATACGATAAGTACGAGCCGCAGGAAACACATAGAGTTACCGTTGTAGCAGGACAGGTTGCAAAGGTCAATTTCAATAACAAACTGAAGCGTGGCGACCTTCAGGTAGTGAAGTCTTCAGAAGATAACCTTGTTGAAGGTGTGAAGTTCCATCTTTTCGGTACTTCTCTTTCCGGTGATGCTGTTGACCAGTATGCAGTTACGGATAAAGACGGTGTGGCAACTTTCAAAGATGTGCTTATCAGTGGTTCTGAACCATATACTCTTGAGGAAGTGGACACAGCTATCCGTTATGTTGTGCCAAAAAATCAGACTGCACCAGTGAAGTGGAAAGAAGTAACCACAAGAAACTTCAATAACATTTTGAAGAAATTTACTGTAACAGTAACAAAGAGCGACGCTGGGAAAGGCGAAGCACAGGGCAATGCCAAACTTTCGGGAGCAGTTTACGGTATCTATAAGGGAGAAACGCTTATAGATAAGTATGTTACTGATGAAAACGGTCAGTTCACTACCAAAGAATATGTTTGTGATACCGACTGGACAATCCGAGAAATTACACCGTCAGAGGGATATTTGCTTGATAAGACTATCCATGAAGTAGGTGCAGACCCGAAACTTTATGAGGTGGAACACAACCTTACTTCCAATGATGTGACCGAGCAGGTAATCAAAGGTAACGTGGCTATCATTAAACACACTGATGATGGAGAAACAAAGATTGAAACTCCTGAAAAGGGTGCTTCCTTTGAGATTTATTTGAAATCTGCCGGAAGCTATGACGCAGCCAATAAAGACGAGAGAGATACTATCGTTTGCGATGAAAATGGCTTCGGTCAGACAAAAGATATGCCGTATGGTATTTATACCGTACACCAGACTTCCGGTTGGGAAGGCAGAGAGATGATGGATGATTTTGATGTGTTCATTTCACAGAACGCACAGACCTACCGTTATCTTATCAATAACCGTAACTTTGAGAGCTTTGTCAATGTAGTCAAGGTGGACGCAGAAAGCGGAAAGAGTATTCCGTATGCAGGAGCAGGATTTAAGATTTACGACCCACAGGGCAATCAGGTCAAAATGACCTTTACTTATCCGACACCGACCACGATTGATGTGTTCTATACCGACGCAAATGGTTCTCTTGTCACACCTGAGAAACTGGATTACGGCAAGGGATATTCTATCGTAGAGGTACAAGCTCCATACGGATATGTACTTGATGATACTCCGGTATATTTTGATATTACCGAAGAAAATTCCACAGAGGAAGGCGGCGTAACTGTTGTGAAAGTCAATAAGCCGAATATGGCACAGAAAGGTACTATCACGGTTGAAAAGACCGGAGAAGTATTTAGCGGGGTCAATGTAAGTGGTTCTGAGGACAGTGATGTTATCTATCAGCCTGTTTATGAAGTGGCAGGACTTGAGGGTGCAGTTTATGAAGTCCGTGCTGCGGAAGATATTAGTACACCGGACGGTACACTCCGCTATTCAAAGGGCGAAGTGGTAGATACTATCACAACAAGCTCCGATGGATTTGTGAAGAGCAAAGAACTTTATCTCGGAAAATACGAGGTCAAGGAAATTACTGCACCTTACGGAATGGTAGTGAGTGGCGAAACACATACGGTTGAGCTTACTTACGCAGGTCAGAATATCTCTGTTACCGAAACTTCCACATCGTTCTATAACGAAAGACAGAAAGTGCAGGTAAGCCTTGCAAAAGCCATTGAAAAGGACGAGACATTTGGTATTGGCGACAACGGAGAAATCAAAAACATCAGCTTTGGTCTTTATGCCGCAGAAGATATTGTATCTGCAAGCGGTACAGTTATTCCGGCTGATGGACTGATTGAGATTGTCAGCGTAAATGAAAATGGAACTGCTGTTATGAAGTCAGACCTTCCGTTTGGCAAATACTATGTCAAAGAGATTGCAACCGATGAGCATTATATTCTCTCTGATACGAAGTATCCGGTTGTATTTGAATACGCAGGTCAGGATACCGCAACGGTTGAAATCAAAGTAAATGACGGAAAAGAAATCAAGAATGAACTTATCTATGGTTCTGTATCAGGTAAGAAGATTGACGAGAATGGAGAAGCACTTGAGGGTGCTGTTATCGGTATCTTCAAAGCCGAAGAAACAGAATTTACAAAGGATACTGCACTTATGACGACTACCTCTGCAAAAGACGGTAGTTTCTCTTTTGCAAAAGTTCCTTATGGCAAATGGATTGTAAGAGAAATCGAGCAGCCAAAGGGATTTGTTCTTGATGAAAAAGCGTATGAGGTCAATATCAGCAAAGCCGAGCAGGTAGTTGAAATTGAGATTGTCAATGAGTATGTTCACGGCAATATCAGACTCACGAAGGTGGACGCTGAATATCCGGATAACAAGCTTACGGGTGCAACCTTTGAGGTATATAAGGACACCAATGAGAATGGAAAGATTGATGATGGCGATGAACTTATCGGAAATCTTGAAGAAACCGAAACCGGAATTTATGAGATGAAAGAGCTGCTTTACGGAAAATATATTGTCCGTGAAACAAAAGCACCGGAGGGCTTCCTGCTTGATAAGGGAGAATACTCTGTTTTCATTGAGAAAGACGAAACAACTTATTCCGTTGAGAATAAGGCTGGAGTTGGATTTATCAATGAAGCTATGCGTGGAACACTGAAAATCGTCAAGACATCTTCAGACGGTAAGGTCAAAGGTTTTGCGTTCAGAGTAACCGGAGCAAACGGGTATGATATGACATTTGAAACAGATAAGAATGGCGAAATCGTGATTGAGGGACTTCGTATTGGCGAATATACCGTATCAGAAGTGGCAAACAATGCCTCTGCCGCATATATCACACCTGCCGACCAGAATGTTACTATCAAACTTGATGAAACAGCCGTTGTAAAAATGCACAATGAGTTAAGAGATACGCCGAAAACAGGAGATGATACCAATATGAAACTTTGGTATGTCCTTGCCGGACTTTCTGCTGTCGGTATCGCCGTAACTTCTGTTGTTGCACACAAAAAGAAGAAAAAGGAGAGTAACGAGTAATGGAAGCAAAGACAATTATGCTATCGCATTAGTCGCCGTTATTGTCGGCGGCTTTATCTTTCTTCAGGTTAAAAACCGTAAGAAGTAAGTAACAAGCGAACATTAACCAGTCGGGGCAGAGCGTAAAAACTCTGTCCCTTTAATTTTTGGAGGAACATTATGAAACAACAGAAAACGGTGGAGAGCCGAGTGCTTGAAATCTTAAAGGAATGCCCGATGTCGAGGTATGATGATATGCTTCTCATTCTGCATTATTACAACCAATACGGATATATACCTGCCGGAAATCTTCCGCTTGAGGATATTGTATTTAATTACCGAGCATACGGACTTCCTTGTTTTGAAACCATACGCAGGGCAAGGCAGAGAGTACAGTCCCTTTTTCCTGAGTATTCACGTAATCCGCAGAAAGAAGAACAGAGCGGCAGTATTTCTATTGTAATCAACATTAGCTAAGGAGGTATTTTCGTGAAAGACAAAGCAACTTTTCAGAATAAGGTCAAGGTGCTGAATAAACTCTTTGACTCCGGTTGTGATACGGAGAAAAAGTTGCAGCAGCTTGATATGGAAGCAATCCTGAAAATCCCGAATATCACGATTCCTGATATGGGTGTGATTATGGAGCTTCAGAAGAATACAAAGTCCGGTAAACTCTTTTCGTATTTGGGCGGCGGTTCTGATGAAGCAACAAAAATGAGAGGTAAGGAAAATGAAGCAACAGGAGAATAGAGCAGAGCCGCAGGAAAAGCAAATTCGATTTATAGACAGTCATTACAATTTGAAATTCTATATTCCCGATGGTGGAAAAATCAGAATTACTTTTCGTGATGGACACACAGCAGACAGAGTGTGCAAGTATATTGATGACTACCATTTGTATGTCGGAAATTGCTGCTATCATATATGCGAGTTTGCTGAAAAAATGGAGCTTAATGGAAGCAAAGTTGAACCTGTCAATCAATCCGAACAGTCAAAAAACAAGACCAGAAACAGAGAAAAAACAGCGATAAGGAGGTGCAAGAGTAATGGCACGAAAATATGACCTTATTTCTGAGCTTTACAATCGCACCTGCAAAACGGTTGTATCAAATCCTCAGAACTGGCAGGCATTCTTGGCTTCGGCTTGCCGAAATTATAAGTTACGTTATGACGAACAGCTACTTGTATATGCACAGCGACCTGATGCAACAGCGGTTCTTGAGATAGAGCAGTGGAACAAAATTTTTGGCAGATGGGTCAACCGAGGTGCAAGAGGTATTGCTGTTTTTGCTGATGAAAACCGTTCACGGCAAAGACTGACACATTACTTTGACATTTCAGATACTCACGAAAGCAGATATTCAAGAACAGTCCCGATTTGGGATATGCGTCAGGAATACGAAGCTGATGTGATTGAAACATTGGAAAGCACTTTCGGAGAGATTGAGAATAAGAGCAGTCTTGCCGAAGCAATTATGGGAGCAGCAAGAAATGCGGCAGAGGATAATATCCCTGATTATCTGCAAGACCTTTACTATGCAACCGAGGGCAGTTCCTTTGAGGAAGTGGAAGAGGATATTGTGGCTTTCATTTATAAAAATGTCGTGACAAATAGTGTGGCATATATGATGATGTCAAGGTTGGTGTTGATACGGACGGTTATTTTGAACTTGATGATTTCAGAGATGTTACTAACTTCAATACGCAGGAAACACTCAATGCACTTGGATTTGCTACCAGTGATATTGCAGAAATGGGATTGACGGAAATATCTAAAACAATTACTGCACTCAACCGTCAAAATCGCATAATTGTCGGTCAGGACAGAAATGAATACAATAAGGTTGAAAATAACGACGAAAGGAGTTTGGACAATGAACGAACTGACCTACACGATGGTGGGCGATTACAGCCTTCCGAATCTGAAACTTCCACAGCAGCCGGAAGTGACGTTGGGCAGATACGCTCAGATGAGGAGAGAGTTTCTGAAGGAACATCACAGAGTCCTTTACTACAATCTCCTGACGAGGGGCGAACTGACACAGCACTTGGCGGAAGTGGAACAGAGAGCCAGCAAGATGGAGGAAACAATCCTGAGGCAGATGGCACAGAAAGAGGGAGTGACCGAACAGATGAAAGCGGAGGATATGATGAAATGGGTTCGTCTGATGAACTCCCTTCGCAGCTCGGCACAGGAAATCGTGAAAGCGGAAGTGATATTCGCTTAGAGTATTACGACAGAACGCACGAGGATAAAAGCCTTCCGTTCTTTGGACGTGATGAAGTAATCAATGAAATTCTCAGAACGACACCACATTTGTCAGCAAGTCTGGAAGAAATCAAAGATTATTATGAACGTAATCCTGATAACAAAGACCGCACAGAGTATGTAAAGAGTATTTTCAATAATGATTATACCGAACTTACTTTAGAGGATGGCAGGACAGTAGGGTACAAGACCTTTGAAAACGTTCTGCATTTGTGGGAGGGCAAATACGACAGCAGAACCGCACAGAGCTTTTATGATTGGGCTGTTATTGCCCGACATTTTGAAGCTATGCGATTACTGGGAGAATTAAGTGACAGCATAAAACCATTACCGTCAATGGACGGTCAGATGACATTCATATTAGACGGTCGGGCAGAGGAAAAGAAAACCTCTGCCTTTACTTTTTCTCAGGAGATTATCGACGCTATTCTTGCGAATGGAAGCGGATTTTCTGAGGGAAAAATGCGTATTTATGAGCAGTTTGAAAAAAGTCTTTCTGCAAAAGAAAATGCCGCCTTCTTGAAAAATGAATATGGTTGGGGCGGTTCTTATCCCGTCATAATCGGGGCAGGCATTGATGAGAGCCACGATGGAAAAGGTATTACGATTACGAAAGGCATCGGTAAAGAAAATCCACATATCACACTTTCGTGGTCGCAGGTGGAGAAGCGTATCGGGGAACTTATCCGAATGGACAGATACTTAAATCCAAAGGAAAAAGAACGCTATCCTCAGTGGCTTGAAAGTCAAGAGGAACACAGAGCCAAAATCGAGGAAACGAAAAGAAATCGTGAGATACTTTCTAATGCACCACCGGAGCAAGAGGTCGAACCAACCGAAAAAGAACCTGAAGAAGCAGAACAGCTACAAGATGTGCAGTATGAATATCATCTTGGCGATAAGGTGTATATCGGTGCTTCTGAGTACGAAATCTTATCTGTTGATGATGAGAGAGTAATGCTCTATGACTATGATATGCCACTGTTCAATAAGGAATTTTCACGCACAGAGTTTGACAGAAAAGTGCGTGAGAATCCGATGAATGAGCATTTGATTGTAAAGGAAGAACCTGCCGAAGAAAGAAATGAAAAAGAGCCTGAGCCGGTAGTTCCCGCTTGGGAGCAGAAGAAAAAAGTCAAAGGTTTTGACTTGCACCCTGATGTGTCTATGGCAGAACGTCACACCTTTAATCTCAGAGAAAATGAGGTTGAAACAGTTGGTAAAAAGGAACGCTTTCGCAGAAATATTATGGCGATACAGCTTCTTAAAAAATGTCAGGAAGAAAACAGATTTGCCACTCCTGAAGAACAGATTATCTTATCAAAGTATGTCGGTTGGGGTGGGCTTTCAGAAGCCTTTGATGAAAATAATTCAGCGTGGGCAACGGAATATCTGGAACTTTCTTCGGTATTAACACCGGAGGAATATGCTTCGGCAAGAGAAAGCACATTGACTGCGTTCTACACGCCGCCTGAAGTTATCACAGCCATTTATAAGGCAATGGAGCAGATGGGCTTTAAGGAAGGCAACTTGTTAGAGCCGTCCTGCGGTATCGGTAATTTCATCGGTATGCTACCGGACGCAATGCAAGACAGTAAGATTTACGGTGTGGAACTTGATACGATTTCCGCAGGGATTGCACAGCAGCTTTATCAGAAAACAACCATTGCGGCACAAGGATTTGAAGAAACCAATCTGCCGGACAGCTTCTTTGATGGAGTGGTTGGCAATGTGCCTTTTGGAGATTTTAAGGTGTTAGATAAAAGGTACGACAAGCATAAGTTCCTGATACACGATTACTTTTTTGCCAAGTCCCTTGATAAGTTAAGACCCGGCGGTGTGATGGCTCTTGTAACGAGCAAAGGCACAATGGATAAGGAAACTTTAGCAGTACGAAAGTATATTGCACAGAGAGCAGAGCTTCTTGGAGCAATTCGATTGCCGAATAATACCTTTAAGGGTAATGCAGGAACGGAAGTCGTTTCGGATATTCTTATCCTGCAAAAGCGTGACAGACTGATAGATATTGAGCCGGATTGGGTTCATCTTGATACCGATGAGAACGGAATTAAGATGAACTCTTATTTTGTGCAGCACCCCGAAATGATACTTGGAGAAATGAAGATGGTATCGGGGCGTTTCGGTATGGAAGCAACTTGTGTGCCGTATGAAAATGCAGACCTTGCAGCACAGCTTGATGAAGCAGTAGCAAACATTCACGGAGAAATCACGGAATATGAAGTCGAGGAAGAACTGGAGGAGGAAGATAATTCTATTCCGGCAGACCCGACAGTGAGAAACTTTTCCTATACGGTGGTGGACGATAAAATCTATTATCGTGAAAATTCCCGTATGACTCCGGTGGAAGTGTCGGCAACCGCAGAGAACCGAATTAAGGGTATGATTGCTATTAGAAATTCCGTCAGAACGCTGATTGAATTGCAGACAGAAGATTACCCTGACAGCGAAATCAAAGCGGAGCAGGAGCGATTAAACAGACTTTATGATACCTTTTCAGGTAAGTACGGACTCATTAACAGCCGTGCAAATACTTCTGCTTTCTCGCAGGACAGTTCATTCTCTTTGCTTTCCGCATTGGAGATAATCGGAGAGGACGGAGAACTGGAGCGTAAGGCTGATATGTTTTCTAAGAGGACAATTAAGCCGCATACTCCGGTTACTTCTGTTGATACGGCAAGCGAAGCATTGGCAGTATCTCTTGGAGAAAAAGCCACGATTGATATGGACTATATGATGGAGCTTTCCGGTAAATCGGAGAATGAAATCTTTGAGGACTTAAAGGGTGTTATCTTCTTAAATCCGCTTTATGAGTATGGAAATTCTTACGAACCGAAGTATCTGATGGCTGATGAATACCTTTCGGGTAATGTCAGGGAAAAGCTGAGGATTGCAAAGAACTCGGCAGAACTCTATCCGGAAGATTATAAGGTCAATTTAGAAGCACTTCAAAAGGTGCAGCCGAAAGACCTGACTGCAAGTGAAATTTCCGTGCGACTTGGTGCAACTTGGCTGTCACCGGACGATGTGCAGGAGTTTATCTTTCATTTGCTTGAAACACCACGCTATGCACAGTGGAATATCAAAGTTCACTTCTCTCCATTTACGAGTGAGTGGAATATTGAGGGCAAATCCTATGACAAAGGAAATGTAAGGCATATAACACTTACGGAACTTCCCGCATCAATGCCTATAAGATTATTGAGGAAACGCTGAACTTAAAAGATGTGCGTATCTTTGATTATATCGAAGATGATGAGGGCAGGAAAAAGGCTGTCCTGAATAAAAAGGAAACAGCAATTGCTCAGTCGAAGCAGGAAATGATTAAGCAGGAATTTCAGGACTGGATATGGTCTGACCCTGAACGAAGGGAAAGGCTTTGCAAATCCTACAATGAGAAATTCAATAGCGTCAGACCTCGTGAGTATGATGGGAGTCATATCATCTTCAATGGTATGAACCCTGAAATTGAACTCAGGGAACATCAGAAAAATGCGGTTGCCCATATCCTTTACGGAGGAAATACGCTTCTTGCACACGCAGTCGGAGCAGGAAAAACTTTTGAAATGGTAGCGGCAGCACAGGAGTCGAAAAGGCTTGGGCTTTGTAACAAGTCACTGTTTGTTGTACCAAATCACTTGACCGAACAATGGGCGGCTGAGTATTTGCAACTCTATCCGGCGGCGAATATCCTTGTCGCAACAAAGAAAGATTTTGAAACCAAGAACCGTAAAAAGTTCTGCGGCAGGATTGCAACCGGAGATTATGACGCAGTTATCATCGGACACTCACAGTTTGAGAAAATCCCGATGTCCATTGAAAGACAGAGGGCAATCTTAGAACAGCAGCTTGAGGAGATAACCGGAGGAATTGCGGAACTCAAGCGAAACCGAGGGGAAAACTTCTCCATAAAGCAGCTTGAAAAGTCAAAGAAATCTATCAGGCAGAAACTTGATAAACTCAATGACCAGACGAAAAAAGATGATGTTGTAACCTTTGAGGAACTTGGTGTAGACAGGCTTTTTGTTGATGAAAGCCATTATTACAAGAACCTTTATCTTTATACAAAAATGCGTAATGTGGGCGGTATCGCACAGACGGAAGCACAGAAATCTTCCGACCTCTTTATGAAGTGCCGTTACATTGACGAGATTACCGGAGGGCGAGGAACCGTGTTCGCAACGGGTACACCTATCTCAAACAGTATGGTGGAACTTTATACGATACAGCGATATTTGCAGTACAGCACGCTTGTGAAAAATGGGTTGCAGCACTTTGATGCCTGGGCTTCCACTTTCGGAGAAACCATTACGGCAGTGGAACTTACACCGGAAGGAACAGGATACAGAGCAAAGACAAGGTTCGCAAAATTCTATAACCTGCCTGAACTTATGGCAATGTTCAAAGAGGTTGCGGATATTAAGACAGCGGATATGTTGAACCTGCCAGTACCGGAAGCAAAGTACCATAACATTGCAGTAAAGCCGTCAGAAATGCAGAAAGAAATGGTTGCTTCTCTTGCAGAGAGAGCCGAGCAGGTGCGTGGCGGCGGTGTGGATTCAAGCGTAGATAATATGCTGAAAATCACGAATGACGGAAGGAAACTGGCTCTTGACCAGCGTATGCTAAACGATATGCTGCCTGATTTTGAGGGCAGTAAAATCAATGCCTGCGTCGATAACATCTATCGGATATGGAAAGAAAATGCCGACAAGAAATCAGCACAGCTTGTGTTTTGTGACCTTTCCACGCCGAAGAATGATGGCACATTTTCCGTCTATAACGACATCAGAAAGAAGCTGATTGAGAGAGGTATTCCTGAAAGTGAAGTGAAGTTCATACACGAAGCCGACACGGATATGAAGAAAAAAGAACTGTTCCAAAAGACCCGCAAGGGAGAAGTCAGAGTGCTTCTCGGCTCTACTCAGAAGATGGGAGCAGGAACGAATGTGCAGGATAAACTTATCGCACTTCACGACGTGGATTGTCCGTGGCGACCTTCAGATTTGGAGCAGCGTTCCGGTAGAATTGTCCGTCAGGGCAATGAAAATCCGCAGGTAGATATTTACCGTTATGTAACAGAGCAGACCTTTGATGCATACCTCTATCAGCTTGTGGAAGGTAAGCAGAAGTTCGCAAGTCAGATTATGACGAGCAAATCTCCGGTCAGGTCGGCAGAGGATATTGATGAAACAGCACTGTCCTATGCGGAGATAAAAATGCTTGCAACAGGCAATCCGTATATCAAAGAAAAAGATGGACTTAGACATTCAGGTACAGAAGCTAAAGATGTTAAAATCCAATTTTTTATCGGAGAAATATGGACTGGAGGATAAGGTCATCAAGTTCTACCCACAACAGATTGCTTACTTAAAATCCCGTGTAGAGGGACTTACAAAAGATGTTGAAACAGCAAAATTACACCCGAAACCGATAGACGAGCAGCCGCTTGGAATGATGGTGTCGGGTGTTTCTTATTCCGAAAAAGCCGAAGCAGGTCAGGCAATCATCAATACCTGCAAGTCAATGAACAGTCCTGATGCGATACCACTTGGCGAGTACCGTGGCTTTCAAATGGAACTGTATTTTGATACGGTGCAGCGTAATTATGTTGTGAAATTAAAAGGCGAAACGAGCAGAGATGTACCGCTTGGCGATGATTCTCACGGTAATATCGTGAGAATAGATAACGGCATAGAACGCTTTGAGGAAGCACTTGCTGATACGAAAAACAGCCTTGAAAATACGGAGAAGCAGTTTGAAACAGCGAAGCAGGAAATCGAAAAGCCGTTTGCAAAGGAGGAAGAATTGAGGGCAAAAAATGACCGACTTGATGAGCTGAATATCCTGCTCAATATGGATAAAAAGGAAAATGAGATTGTCGGCGGAGAGCCTGATGAGGGCGAAGCAGTCGGCGGCAGAAAGGAAAAATCGTATGAGAGATAAACAGGAAGGCGGTGGTCGATATGCCATTTATCGCACCTGAGTTAATCATTCAGGCGAAGCAGATGGACTTATTAACCTACCTGAGAAATTATGAACCGTATGAGCTGGTTAAGTTTTCAGGTAACACCTATTGCACCAGAACCCACGATAGTTTGAAGATTTCAAACGGGAAATGGATATGGTGGTCGAGAGGTATCGGTGGCAGGAGTGCTTTGGATTATCTGATTAAGGTTAAAGGTTACAGCTTCCTTGAAGCGGTGGAAACCATTATCGGACACACAGCGATTCAGGCTCCGGTCTATGAAAAGCCACAGCCAAAAGAGGAAAATAAACCACTTCTTCTCCCTGAAAAATGTGCTTCCAACAGAGTGATTACAGAGTATCTTTTCGGGAGAGGAATAGATTTTGAAATCATCAATTACTGTATCTCTAATGACCTTATCTTTGAGAGCCTGCCGTATCACAATGTTGTATTTGTAGGTATGACGAGAAGAAAGAACCGAAATATGCAGCCTACCGTTCCACGAATAAGCGTAGGATTATGGGCGATTGCAGTGGCAGTAAAAAAGATTATTCTTTTCGGCTTGGTAAGGAAAACTTGGAGGAAGTACACCTCTTTGAGTGTGCCATTGACTTGTTATCTTATGCCACGCTTGCGAAGCTGAACGGGCAGGATTGGAAAGAAATGAGCTTTGTTTCGCTGTCCGGGGTGTATTCTCCGGCAAAGAAAATTGAGGACAGTAAAGTGCCGATTGCACTGGAAAAGTATCTTGGCAGTAACCCATCTGTCAGGAAAATCCGTATCCATTTTGACAATGATATAGCGGGCAGAAAGGCAGCACAGACCTTAAAAACTATTCTGCCGGATAAGTATGAAATCGTTGATGAGCCACCAAAAGCAGGTAAGGACTTCAACGATTTTCTTTGTATGCGAATGGGAATTTACAATAAAAAAACACACGAAAGGAATGAAGAACGATGAATGATTCTAAGATTAAAGTTCTCTTGGTAGAACCGGAAAAGTACCCGAAGGAAATTGTAATCGACGACAGTCTGGAAGCAATGCAGGAGGTTGTCGGCGGGGATATTGAGGAATATATGCCCTATGACGATGACGTTGCAATCATCTGTAATGAGGAAGGAAAGATGAGAGGACTTCCGCTTAACCGTGCAGTTATATGCAGGACAATGATAAGAAAGAGATGGTAGATATTATCTGCGGCAAGTTCTTTATCTGTTATGCACCGCCTGAGAGTGAGAGTTTTCAGAGTTTGCCGGACGATATGATGAAGAAGTATAAGGAACAGTTCAAGTATCCTGAACGCTTTTCTAAGGAAGTGGGCGGCAATATCGTGGCTGAACCTTTTAAGCCGAAATCAAAGGATTATGAGAGATAGTAGCCTGAGAACGGGGCAACCCGGAGGAGATGTTTATTCTTAGCGAGCAGACCATTTGGATAAACACAGTTTCCCAAACGGTAAAAGGCTCGTTAGGGGTTGCCCCTAATACCCCGTGAGAAAGGAGAACTTGATTTGAGAGAGTTATTACTTATCGCCGCTGGGACACTGCTCGGCAGTTGTCTTGGCGTTACGATGATGTGCTTATTCCAGATTAACAAAGATTGCAGAGTAAAGAGAAAGGAAGATACCGATTATGAGAAAGAGAAACATTCAGAAGATTGTACGCTTTAACCGCAAGGAAGCACAGGACTTGGCAGCAAAGGCAAAGAAGGCTTGTCTTTCCGAAGCCGGACTTATCCGTTTACTTATCAGAGGTTACGAGCCGAAAGAGAAACCCGATGACCGCTTCTATGATGTGATGAGGGAACTGTCCTCTATCGGCAATAACATCAATCAGCTTGCGGCTAAAGCTAATACGCTTGGTTTCATTGACGCACCTATGCTGAAGAATGAAGCTGCGAAGTGGAATAAGTTCCAGTCAGAGATTGAGAGGACATATCTTCGTCCAAATCAGAGCGAAATGAAATGGCAGTAACAAAGTTGTGGTCGGTTACAGAAAGGCTCGGTCAGGTCATTGACTATGCGACCAATCCCGAAAAGACTTCTGCAAAAATCAAAAGGGAGTTTTCGCCGGAACAGTATCAGGCTCTTGCAGATGTTATTGCTTATGCAAAGGACGAGGAAAAAACAGAGCGTGAGTTCTATGTTGAGGGTATCAACTGTAATGTGGCGATTGCCCGTGACCAGTTCATAACGGTTAAGGAGCAGTACCAAAAGACAGACGGTATCCAAGCCTATCACGGATATTTGAGTTTCAAGGAAACAGATATATCTCCTGAGATGGCACAGAAAATCGGAATGGAGTTTGCAAATGAAGTGTGGGGTAAAAGATTTCAAGTCGTTGTGACAACCCACCTGAACACAAAGCACCTGCACTGTCATTTTGTCATCAACTCTATTTCTTTCGTCGATGGGAAACATTTATGGGGAGAGGAAAAAGCGTGGTTCAAATTCCGAAAAGTTGCAGACAGGATTTGTGAGAAGTACGGACTTACTATGACCCGAATCCGAACCGCAGTAAGCAGTCGGATTATCTGACGATGAAAGAAAAGGCAGGTATGCCGACACGCTACTCGGTTGCAAAAGAAGCCATTGATTATGCTATCGACCACAGCAAGACCCTGAAAGAATTTCAGTTTGCACTCAAGGAAATGGGATATGCCTATAACCTGAGTCCAAGCCGAAAATATTGGACGGTCATTCCAAAGGGATACGATAAGCCGATACGACTGAAAAATCTCGGAGCTGATTATACCAATGACCGGATTGTAGAGCGTATCAAAGAAAATCGTGATAGATGGGCAGAAATTGAGCCGTTCCAGAGGCGACTTATAAACCAAGACAGTACCGTATGCAGACCAGAGGACAGAAGCTGAAAAAGAAAGGCGGACTTTATGGGCTGTATCTGTATTACTGTTACAGACTCGGTTATCTGCCAAAGTATAAGAAACAGAATAACGCAAGGCTTCATTATCTCTTGAAAGATGATTTAATGAAGCTCGATAAGATTACTGATGAAGTAAGGCTGCTCGGACGAGAAAATATTTCCACGGACGAACAGCTTTTTTCATATAAGACTTCCTTAGAGGAGCAGATGAAAAATCTTGTTGCCGGAAGAACACATCTCCGAAAAAAGATAAGAACAAATATTGATGATGGTCAGCTTCAGGCGGCAAAAGATGAAATCGCTTCTATCAATGGAGAATTGAAAAAACTCCGACGAGAAGTAAAACTCTGCGAGGATATTGCGGAGAGGTCAAAGGTTATGGAAGAAAACCTTGAGCATATCGAAACAGAGGAACAAAAACAGCAGAGAAAGGAGAAATCACGCTATGAACAACGGTGGTGACGCAGCAGAGCAGGTCGTTAGGCTTTCGCTTGAAGGATTTGAAGTTGCTGCAAGATTAAGCGGTTCGGCGGCGAAGAATATCGCATTGCTTTTGGTATCGGTTCTGAAGCAGGAGCAAAAGACGAAGGGCAAAGCAAGGCTTACCAATATGATTAAGTCAGGCAAGGAGCTGAAAGTCTTTTCCATTCCGCAAAAGGATTTGAAGAAGTTTACCGAACAGGCAAAACGCTATGGCGTTCTTATTGTGTCCTCAGAGATAAGAACACAAAGGGAGAGAATGCTCCGGTAGATATTATTGCAAGAGCAGAGGACGCTTCTAAAATTCAGCGTATCGTTGAAAGATTTGAACTTGGCAAGGTGGATAAGGCTTCGATTGTCAGTGAAGCAGAGAAAGCTATCGCAGACCGTGAAGCGGTTGAAAAAGAAAAGCCGACCAAATCCAAGAGTGAAATCATTATGGAAGAAGCGGTCAGAAATCCAATGCAGAAAGAGGAGCGAGCAAACGCAAACCCCTCAGTCGCCAAAACAGACAAAAGCCCTCTGTCAAGGCAAAACTCAGAGCCGGTAGAAACGCAATCTGATAAGGGTGTTGCAAAGCCAGTGGAAAAGCCATCGGTCAAAGAGAAACTTGACCGTTATAAGGCACAGGCAAAACAGCAAAAAGAAGCAGAGCGTAAAGAGCCGGAGGTTAAGAAAGATGGCAAGAAGCCGCAGCAGAAAAACGGTCAGACGGTACACCGTCAGCCGAAGAAGAAACCCAAAACAAAAGAGAGGTAATTCACTATGACAAATGATTTCAAACCCGCAAAGGCTGGCGGTAATCAGCCAAGATTATCTAAAGAGGAGTATGCGGAAAAGAAGCGAGCAGAAAAAGAAAAGATTTATCAGATGATTGATGACGCTGCCCGTGAGATTGTGAGTGACCCTGAGAAGTTCAAGAGCTTTCTTGATACGCAGAGTCGAATGGACAGATATTCCGCAGCAAATGCTCTCCTTATTTACAGTCAGTATCCGCAGGCAACACAGCTTAAAGATTTTAATGATTGGGGTAAGGACAATGTGAAGATTACCAAAGGGGCAAAGAGTGTTTCTATTCTTGAACCAGTGGAATATACAAGAGCAGATGGCTCTCCGGGTATTTCCTACAATGTCAAAAAGGTATTTGATGTTACACAGACAAATGGAAGAAAAGCTCCGGCGGTATCAGCAAACCGTGACCCGAAAGCACTTATCACGACAATGCTTGATGTATCTCCGGTGGAGGTTGCGTCAACCGATGAACTTCCGTATCCGAATATGGCAGCTTTCTATAATAATGAAAAGCAGACTTGTATGTGAAGCGTAATGTGGGTGACAGCGTAGCGGTTGCTCAGTGTGTCGCTCAGGAACTCGGACACGCACAGCTTTCTATCAACAGTGAAAGTTACAGCCGCAGGGATATGGGATTTCAGGCAGTGTGTATCGGATATATGCTTTGCAAGAAGTATGGCGTAGATACACAGAACTTTGCGATTAACCGTATTCCGGAGGGACTGGCTTCCAAAGAGCCGAAAGAAATCCGTGCGGAGCTTTCCAAGACCCGAAATGCAATGGCAGAAATTCATAGTCATATCTCTGATGAAATGTTCCGCAAAAAGCAGGAGCGTTCAAAGGACTATGAGAGATAACGGAGGGCAGATATGGAAAAAGAAAAACTCTACCACATTGCTTTGGACGATTACGAACACGGTGTTGTCATTCGCTCCTTAAACGATGAGAAAACAAAGTTGATGGAGGAAGGCAAGTCCGCAGATGCAGTAGACGACCTGCTTGTAAAAGTCGGAAATGCCCCATTGAAAAAGTTCAAAGTAATTGAAAGGAAACGCTCAGATGAAGCGAGATAATGACAGGCAGACTGCCATTATTTTATCCATTGTCGGTATCGTCCCGGTCATATGGCTGGCACTTCTGATTGCACCTTCCATAAGCGGAGGATTGCCGGAGATAGCAGCCAATCTTGCGACACTCTTTGATAATCCATTTTCCATAAAATTATGTGGGGACAGCCTGAAAACTGTCCTCATTTTGCTTTTATGCTATGGAATGGGTATCGGGATTTACTTTTCGACAAGAAAGAATTACCGCAGACGAGAAGAACACGGTTCTGCCAAATGGGGCAATGTCAGAGCCATTGATAAAAAGTACCGACAAAAGCCACTATCAGAAAATAAGCTGATGACTCAGAATGTGTGCATTGGACTTAATGCCAAGAAGCACAGACGAAATCTGAATACGCTTGTGTGCGGTGGCTCCGGTGCAGGTAAGACGAGGTTTTATGCAAAGCCTAATATTATGAACGCTGCAAGAAACAGCTATGTGATATTAGACCCGAAAGGGAAATCCTGCGAGATACGGGACATCTTCTTGAGAAGAAAGGTTACGAAGTGCGTGTGCTTGATTTGATTTCAATGGAGAAAAGCCATTGTTACAATCCGTTTGTCTATTTGCAGAATGACAATGATGTGCAGAAGCTCGTAACCAATCTTTTTAAGAGTACCACTCCGAAAGGTTCACAGAGCAATGACCCATTTTGGGATACGGCAGCGTCAATGCTTCTGCTTGCACTTGTATTTTATCTGCATTATGAAGCACCGCCGGAAGAACAGAATTTTGCGATGGTAATGGAAATGCTCAGAGCCGGGGCGATTGAGGACGAGGACGACCCAAGTCCTTCTCCGCTTGATAATCTGTTTTCGGATTTGATGATAGATAATCCTGACCACATTGCTTTGAAGTATTACCACTCTTATCATTCCGGTTCTTCCAAAACATTAAAATCCATACAGATAACCCTTGCAGCAAGGCTTGAAAAGTTTAACTTGGAAAGTCTTGCTGCTCTTACTTCTGCCGATGAACTGGATTTGCAGTCACTCGGAGAGAAAAAGGTGGCACTGTTTGCACTGATACC
>ENA-OQCX01000428-OQCX01000428.1-human-gut-metagenome-genome-assembly--contig:-NODE-428-length-21763-cov-2.688621_pt1 | contig 21763 bp, 34 predicted proteins | sample MGYA00242762_ERZ504587 | MGnify/ENA primary metagenome ERZ504587 (study PRJEB26092, sample SAMD00036337) | human gut metagenome | host: Homo sapiens | study: EMG produced TPA metagenomics assembly of... | reverse complement strand
CAACGCCGCCGGTAAAGCCGATTCTTGCATTTCCCCGCTTGTTGACTACATGTGTCGCATGACGGTAGATGACAGGTTCCAGTCCCATTGCACGGAATTTCAGGATCGCAGATCTTACCATTCTCTCAAATCCGAGATTATAGCGGATGTTGACTGTTTTTTTCCTGGTAATGTCTTTTCTTCCGTTGATAAAGCCGATGCGATATCCTTCTGTATAGGTTTCTGCCATGCTGTCGATCTGTTCCTGGGAAAGGCTGTTCAGAAATTCTGCCACACCTCTCTCATTTGCAGAAACATATTCTCCATAAGCGTAGAGATATTTAAGATCTGAAAGATCAGAATCCATGATAATACGGACTGCAAAATCGAGTTGTGGGTCAACGGCCTCCGCGATTCTCTGTTCCATCAGATCCTGGCAGTAGTCATTCACATAGGAGCGCAGAATATCCTCCACGGTCTTCACTGCCGGAAGTTCGCTGTCCTCAAAGGCAGCATAGATTTCCAGAAAAAAGCTCTGCAGCGATGGTATAATCCCACCATTTTTCTCATATGCATATGCGATCGTACCGCGGAGTTCTGCATACAGGAAACAAAACGCCTTGCCGTATTCGCCCAGTTTCACTGCTGCGTAGGAAGGATTTCCATAGCAGATCCCATAGTTTCCGGAAAAAGTTCTTCGTAGAGTTCTCTATTTTCCTGTGCGAGTTCTTCTTCTGTCAGTTCTTCCTTTTCTCTCTCGAGAATAGCCGCTGTCTTTGTCAAAAAAGCGGCTGTCTTTTTGAAAAAGTCCTCAAAATCTGGCTGTGCTGTCTTTTCTATACAGATCTCACTGATCCGGTCTTTTGCCAGATGATAACGTTCCATCAGTAATTCGTCCAAATTCGTCTTCCTTTCTGTTTCTTATTCATCGATCACATGTCCGAGTTCGACATGTTTGTCTATTAATTTCTGCATATACTTCCAGATTTCCCTGGAACCTTCTGAAGTATGCTCATTTCGTTTGTAGATCTGGCTTTTGCGGACACCGTGTTCTGCCCAGCTTCTGCCATTGGAAGCATCGTTCAGAAGAAGCGGCTGGCAGTTATCAAGCACGTGTGCAAATTTGGCGTCTGCACTCTCATATGCCTCAAATTCGTCCCAGAGGTCCCGGAACCATCTGCCTGATCTTCCGGAAGCATTCCAAAAATGCGGTCTGCCGCCTTTGTTTCCCGTTCCACTTTAGTCTGCGCGCCTGCTTCATCATATGCGTAGGTGTCGCCCGCATCGATCTCAACCAGATCGTGGATCAGCACCATCGGTACAACTTTCTTAAGGTCTACTTCCTCGTTGGAATATTCGCTGAGAAGAACTGCCATCAGTGCCAGATGCCAGGAATGTTCTGCATCGTCTTCCTTACGGCTTGCATCTGACAGATAGGTCTGCCGGATGATCTGCTTTACTTTGTCCACCTCAACGATAAAATCCATCTGTTTCTGTAAACGTTCCATATCCATCTCTTATACTCCCATCAAAAAAAGACCAGCCATCCTACTGTGATCACTCCGTTCAGGATCGATCCCACAACGCTGGTCCGATGCATGCACTCTTCATCAGAAAAGCTCATAAGTCCCATCACAAAGCCGTAAGCAGAAAGCAGCACTGCAAACAGACAGAGCCCGCCTACGATAAAACCAAATTTCCCCTGTGCTATATAAGCCACGGCCACTGCCGCTACAAACAGAAGGAGGGAAGCAATCGCCAGCCCCACTGACAGCTTCCCCTTACCTGGTTCCTTTTTCTTTATGATCGCATATCTATATCTTCTTGCCATAACGTTTTCTCCTCAGGTAATTACAAACGGCAAAAGCCAGATACCCCAGTGCCGCTCCCAGTGTGTTCAGGATCAGATCATCCACATCGAAACATCCGACCTTCGTAATAAGCTGGATCGTCTCCACGACGAGGCTGAATCCGAATCCTGACAAAATGATAAAAAATCCGCTGCGGCACTTCCTTGCTATGACCGGAAGAATAAATCCGTAGGGAATAAATCCAATCACATTCCCGAACAGATTTGTAACAACCGCAAACACCCCGAGCTGCTCTCTGTAGGTCCAGAACCGCCTGATCTCCACGAACGGGATCAGGTTGTACCGGTATACTCTTTCTTCTGCTGCGACCCGTCCATATTCCTCTGAAAAGAAAAGGAAATAGATCAGCAGCAGAATGTATAAGACAAACAGCATAGTCCCCAGATGTTTAATCCTGCGCTTTGCACTGTTTTTTGACATATTATATTATCCTAACCTTATACCGCCTCCGGTTCTAGATCAAAATGTCGCCTTTTCTTTTGAGAAGGCGTGCGCCGCTGACGATCATGAGGATTCCTGCGGCAACTCCGGTAACAAGAGTGACGATCCCGACTGCAACGCTGCAGCCTCCTGTTCTCGCCATTGTTTTGTAGATTTTTTCGTTCAACTTCATTCCTCCTGAATATCCTTCTGACAGCAGACTCTTTTATTTTGCGCCGTACTGTGCGTAATATGCATCGATTGCTTTCTTGAGGTCGTCGTTGATGATGATCTCTCCTTTGTATTCTTTATTATAGAGATGTTCGATGACTTCTTCCATTGTTACGATGGCATTTGTCTCAAATCCGTACAGATCATGAACTTCTTCGAGTGCACACTTCACGCCGCCCTTGCCGACTTCCATACGGTCAAGAGATACCATGAGTCCGATGATCTCTACGCTTGCTGCTCCTCTTACCTTCGGAACAGTTTCTTCCATGGATTTACCGGAAGTTGTTACGTCTTCGATCATTACGACACGGTCTCCATCCTGAAGTTTGCTTCCAAGGAAACTTCCCTTATCTGCGCCGTGATCCTTCTCTTCCTTACGGTCAGAGCAGTAGCGGATCTCTTTACCGTATAATTCGCTGAAAGCGATCGCTGTTACTACGCTGAGCGGAATTCCCTTGTAAGCCGGTCCGAACAGCACATCAAAGTCATCACCGTATTTGTCGTGGATCGCCTTTGCATAATATTCTCCGAGTTTCTTAAGCTGGGAACCTGTCACATATGCACCTGCATTCATAAAAAACGGAGACTTTCTTCCGCTCTTGAGTGTGAATTCTCCAAATTTCAGTACATGGCTGTCTACCATAAATTCAATAAATTCCTGCTTGTATGCTTCCATGATTCATTCCTCCATATTAACTGTTCATACTTATCAATTGTTGAATGTCATTTTATTTTATCATACTTTTGTTCAAATAACAAACTGTTTACTCCATTCACTGCCGCCTGATCAGATACGTTTCACATATACTCTGTTTGGTTTGTAATTCGGGCGACCACCTCTGCCGCTGAGATTGTAGTCCATTCCACAATACCAGTCGATCCTGCCGGTTGCTTTTGCCCAGTTTGCATCATAAACTCTCCCGTTTACTTCTGCCATCCATGTCCACCAGATGAAACTGCATATGATGTATACCCTACTGCATCAGCCAGGTATGCAAATGCACATCCAAATCCGAAGCAGTCACCTCTTCTTCTGCTAAGCACCCTGCTGCCATAGTAAATATCCCAGTTTGAACCTCCGGCAAAATCTCCACCGTCTCCATAATTATAATTTACAATATAGCGGAAACATGCTCTTAATTTCTGTGGTTTTGTCATTCTGTTATTGGTAATTCCATCTACGATCTGGTTTGCCCTGACCATAAGATTCAATTTCTGAAGCTGTGTCCTGTTATAAGATGCGCTGCCATCCTTTCTTACCTGAATCCCGTTAATTCTGGCAGAAGTTCTCATGTAACCAGCCCCGCCATTTATCTGTCCGAAGAAATAATATTTCTGTCCGACCTTACGCCATCCAGTACGTAGGATTCCTCTTGAATCCATATAATATTTCCTGCCCTTTACAGTTATTATTCCTTTCGCTTTTACACCTTTGGAATTAAAATAACTGATATTTCCATTCTGTGCCTTTACAAATTGATTTCTGTAACTCACTGCCGCTTCCGTATTTCTCGCCGGCAGAAAACAGATGCACAGTGCCAGAAGCACAAATACAAATATTCTTTTCCCTTTCATAAAATCCTCCTTATCTTCAAAATAATCTGATAAGTTTATTGTCACATAAAACCTGGTATTTGTCTATAAATAAATCTGCCTGATTTTTGATTTTACGCTGTCTACTCTGCCTTTGTGCTGTATTTTTTCATAGTATAAAAATAATACGGAATCAGCGGGATCAGTGCTGCGATCCATGCTGCCGGGTCTGCGAGACAGACTCCGGCAAAAGTTGTATGGCCTGCGACTAATACAACGATCAGGTTCTTGCGACCAGTTCAAAAACACCTCCGAGCATCGGAACAAGTCCGTATCCCATTCCCTGCAGTGCATTTCGGAATACGAAGATCATGTCCAGGAATGGATACGCCCAGAATACCGTGTGGAAATAAGTCACAGACACCTGGATCACCTCTGTCTCGGACGGATTGATAAACAGGTAGGTGAAATATTTTCCTCCGAAATACACAAGAATCATCTGGATCACGCTCCAGACAAGAAGCATGATGCAGGAATATCTCACACCCTGTTTTACGCGGTCCATACGGTCTGCTCCACGATTCTGTCCGACATAAGTCGCGATCGTCGCACCCATGGAAACAGCCACCATGCCGATGACATTCTGGATCTTTCCTGCCGCAGAAAATCCTGCCATGTGGGTAGCCCCGTAAATATTTACCGCACTCTGTACGATAATGGTTCCGATCGCTGTGATAGAAAACTGAAGTCCCATCGGGATTCCAAGGATCAGAAGCTTACTCATGCTGCCTTTGCGCAATTCAAAGTTTTTCTTCTCCAGATGAAGGATCGGATATTTTTTCTTGATATAAACCAGACAGCAGACTGCCGAGACTCCCTGCGCGATCACAGTTGCATACGCGCAGCCTTCTACGCCCATTCCCACAAAACGGATCAGGACAACATCAAGGATCACATTGATTCCTGCGGAAATGATCAGGAAATACAACGGGGATTTGGAATCACCCAGCGCACGCAGGAACGCCGCAAGTGTATTATATGCCGCTGTCACAAGAAGTCCTGCGTAGATGATCCCCATATATCCTGCGACATCCCCCATCAGATCTGCCGGTGAATTCATCAGTTTCAGGATCGGTACATTGAATACCAGGAATCCAACCGTCATCGCTGCCGCAAATCCAAACATCAGATAGATGGACATCGCTACGAAATGTCTCATATCATCATATCTCTTAGCTCCAAACATCTGTGCCACAATGATTCCGAATCCACTGCTGAGGCCATTCAGCCATCCGGTCACAAAGAACATCAGCGAACCGGTACTTCCGATCGCTGCAAGTGCATCTACACCGATAAACTGTCCGGCAACGATCGAATCCACAATGTTATAAAACTGCTGAAAAATATTTCCCAGGAACATCGGGATCATAAACATAATGATCAGTTTGATCGGATTCCCTGTTGTCATGTCATTTGTTCGATTTTTTTCCACTTTTACTCCTCTCCCACAAAAAGCAGGAAAAAGCACTGTGCTCTTTCCTGCCATTTTGTGATCTTACATTTACTTATTACTATGCTTTGATACTTTTTATTTTACTGCTCCGATGAGCTCGTGGATATCCTCCACATGCTGTGCTTCCATAAATTTCTCAATCCCCTCTGCAATCTCAACAGTCGCATACGGATTGAAGAAGTTTGCAGTTCCCACAGATACTGCTGTCGCACCTGCCATGATAAATTCCAGTGCATCCTCTGCTGTTGCGATTCCGCCCATTCCGATGATCGGAAGAGAAACAGCCTGCGCCACCTGATAAACCATGCGGACTGCGATCGGCTTCACTGCCGGACCTGACATTCCACCGGTCTTGTTTGCCAGTGCGAAGGTCCTTCTGTTAATATCGATCTTCATTCCTGTCAGAGTATTGATGAGGGAAAGAATATCTGCGCCGCCTGCTTCTGCTGCCTTCGCCATCTCTGTAATGTCAGTCACATTCGGGCTGAGTTTCATGATGATCGGCTGTTTTGCATACTTCTTAACTTCCTTAGTGATCGCTTCCAGAGCTTTCGGGTCCTGTCCAAAAGCAATTCCACCTTCTTTGACATTCGGGCAGGAAACATTGATCTCAAGGAGGTCAACCGGTTCATTTCCCAGACACTCTACAACTTCACAGTAATCCTCGGTGCTTTTTTCCACATACATTCACAACGATCTTTGTGTCATACTGCTTCAGAAACGGAATGTCTCTCTTACAGAAAAGGTCGATTCCTGGATTCTGAAGTCCGATTGCATTCAGCATACCGCTTGCTGTCTCTGTTACTCGCGGTGTCGGGTTTCCCGGCCACGGCACATTGGCAACACCCTTGGTCACAACTGCACCAAGACGGTTCAGATCTACAAACTCACTGTATTCGGCTCCGGATCCAAAGGTTCCGGAAGCTGTCATTACAGGATTTTTTTAATTCTACTCCCGCAAGAGTCACGCCTGTTTTTATCATAACTCTACCTCCGTGCTTAAGAATACCGGGCCATCCTGCAGACACGTTTGTTGTGCACCTGAGAATGTGCGTCGATTTCTTTTGATCTGCAGACACATGCAAGACAGGCTCCAACGCCGCATGCCATACGCTCCTCCATGGAGATCCAGCATGTGATATTTTTTTCTGCTGCATATTCCTTGAGGGCACGAAGCATAGGTGTCGGTCCGCAGGCAAAGATCACCTCTGCTTCCAGGGCTTTCTCCTTGATTGCGTTGAGGACATTCCCTTTGGTTCCTGCACTTCCATCCTCTGTCGCCACATAGACATCTGCATATTTCTCAAACTCATCATTCAGAAAAAGCTCATCTCTGTAGCCGAGAACGGCTGTCTTCTCTGCCTTAAGTTCTTTGGCAGTCTGAAGCATCGGCGGAATTCCGATGCCTCCTCCGATCAGGAACACTTTCTTTCCTTCAGCTTCTTCAAGCGGAAATCCGTTACCGAGAGGTCCCATTGCCTCCACCTGGATTCCAGGGTGAAGTCTGGAAAATTCCTCTGTTCCTGTATTTTTGCCTGTCACACGATATACAAGACGGATCCTGCCATTCTCTCTGTCAATCTCGCAGATACTGATCGGACGCGGAAGGAGTTTGCTTCCATTTCTTGTGTATAAGGATAAAAACTGTCCCGGTCTGGCAGCTTCTGCCATACGGTCAGCCTGAAGCCACATACTGAAGATCCCTGTGCCGATCTCCTCCTGACTTACGATCTTAAGACTTTCTTTTGTCTTTGTGCTCATTTGTCTTCCTCCAAAAATCATCTTAGCGGTTGTTAAGTGCTCCGCTGATATCCTCGATCATCACCTCTACTGCCTTACGGGATGCATCTGCATAGTTCAGTTCTCCGAAAGATGCGTATGCTTCCTGCTTGTATGCAGCAATGATTCCTCTGGAAGAGTTTACGATCGCGCCGAGTCCGTCTTCATTAAAGAAGTGAACAAGATCTGCGCCCTTGCCGCCCTGTGCACCGTATCCAGGTACAAGAATAAATGTCTTCGGCATCAGTTTACGGAGGATTTTGCCCATTTCCGGATAAGTTGCTCCGACAACAGCTCCGATGTAGCTGTATTCTTTGCCCATGTGGTCTTCACCCCACTGTGCAACCTTCTCTCCTACCCATTCATAAAGCGGTCTGCCATCGATCACTCGATCCTGAAATTCACCGCTTGATGGATTAGATGTTTTGACAAGGATAAAAAGTCCCTTGTTTTCTTCTTTGCAGACATCGATGAATGGTTTCACACCATCAGATCCGAGATATGGATTGACTGTTGCAAAGTCCTCATCAAATCCGGCATATTTCTTACTTCCTACCTGCACATGTCCGAGATGTCCGACTGCATATGCTGCGGATGTAGATCCGATGTCACCTCTCTTGATATCGCCGATCACTACAAGGTCTTTGGATTTGCAGTAATCTACGGTCTTTTTATATGCCTGAAGCCCTGGAATCCCGAACTGTTCGTACATTGCGATCTGCGGTTTCACTGCCGGGATCAGATCATAAGTTGCATCAACGATGCCTTTGTTAAACTGCCAGATTGCCTCTGCAGCACCTTCCAGTGTCTCCCCGAATTCCGCAAACGCATTCTCCTGGATATGCTTCGGAATATAGTTCAGCATCGGATCCAGTCCTACTACGATCGGTGCATTTGTTTTACGGATTTTTTCAATAAGTTTGTTAATCATAACGGCTCCTCCTGGAATTTATCTTTGTAATTATTTATGTACAATTACGTTATCACCAACATCATACACGAAATATTTGATTTAATAAAGTCTTTTTTAAATAACCTTGACAATTTTATCCACCGGATATATAATTCAGTCATAGACCAATAGATTCTTAATGTAAAATCACTAGTTTTTAGAGATTATATATTATTAATATAGTCTGTAAAATCTGGTGATTTTTGTCGTCAGATGGTCTTTTAACTTTTTATTTTTTATGGAGGTAACATCATGAACAAGGGAACTGTAAAATGGTTCAACGCAGAAAAAGGCTATGGTTTCATCACAGGAGAGGATGGAGCTGACGTATTCGTACACTTCTCTGCAATCAATGGCGAAGGATTCAAATCCTTAGACGAAGGACAGGCAGTAACTTATGATTTAACAGAAGGCGCTCGCGGAATGCAGGCTGCTAACGTTACAAAATTATAATTAACATCCGATACTTCAGGTTTTATAACCATTCAACAAAAAACCCCAGCTGGATCAGCCGGGGTTTTTTATTGTTCATTTTCATTTGGCTTATTGTGTATCGGAAGAAAGTCCTGACACATAATTATCGATCGCTGAAGTATCTACAACCGTTTCCTTCACTACGGAAGCTTCCTTGGCAGTTATCTTTGCATATGCGGAAAATCCGATCCATGCAACCATACACACACAGATTGCTACCCATGCAAGGATCTCTAATCTGTCGATCAGTTTCTCTTTTCTGGCTGCTCTGCTGCGGTTGTTCTTACCAGCTTTGTAGCTGTCTACTTTTTTCTGACTCATTTGCGAATCTCCTTTGCTGCATATAAGTACTCATTGCATTATAGCACAGGAAAGTCCAAAAGTGAAGTACCTTTCCGGGATATTCCAGCTTATACGGCAACGATCACGCCTCCGTCATTTGCATACATGCTGCTTACACCTGCAGTATCCAGAATTACAATATCCTTCACGTTCATGCGCTCCTGAAGTGCATTTCGAAGAAGGACTGCTCTCTCATGGCAGTTGCAGTGTGAGATCGCGAGTGTCTTGGTTTCACTATTCTGTGTCTTGGCTACGATCTGTTCTGCCATTTTGACCAGTGCTTTATTCATTCCGCGCGCCTGATCAAGCTGACAGATACTTCCTTCATCTGTAGATCCCATGACCGGTTTGATCTTCAGTGCGCTGGCAACAAGTGCCTTTGCTTTGCTGAGTCTTCCATTCTTGCGAAGTGTTTCCAGATTATCCAGTACAAAGAAGGTGTGCTGTCCTGCAATATATGCATCCACAGTCTCAATTACTTTCTCAAAGGAATACCCGGCTTCTTCACACTCCTGGATCTTCATCGCGATCAGGGTCTGACCGACAGAAGCCGATCTGGAATTAAAAACATGGATCTGTCTGCCCGGTTTCTCCTCATTCAAAAGATTACTTCCCAGAACTGCACTGTTATAAGAACCGCTGAGTTCTGCTGAGAGTGTCACTGCATAGATATGATCTGCTTCACAGTCAAAAGCCCTCATATAACGTTCCGGAGAAGGACACGCTGATTTCGGGCACTCCGGGCATGCAGCTACTTCTTAAGGAAATCTGCCTGATCAAAAGTCTCATCATCTATAATATTCTCGCCGCCTACATTCAAAGTAAGCGCTACCGATTCAAAATGTTCATTATTCTTCCATTCTTCTAACAATTCACCGCAACTATCTATAATAATCTTATAACTCAATTATATCGTCCTCTTTCCCGTAATATGTAGTTTCGAATACCACATCTATATTAACATATAGCCCATTGTTTGAAAAGAGTTTTTGTAAAAACTATATTCTTTTTTTCAGTTCTGCTTTATAATAGAAGCAACAGTAAACAGAAAGGAGTTCTTTAATGCTTGCACTCAAGATCAATACTACCAAAGCTTTTATGCACAAATTACTGATCGGAGATACCTTCCATATATTTTCTCTGGCCGAAGCATCCATTACAACCTTTAACCAGTTCCATATAGACGGGAAACTGCATATGGATTTTTTTGACACTGATACTGCACAGCAGTTATCTGAAAACGGTGACATTTACTCTTCCTGGAAAGATGTAAAATCCTATTGTTATTCCATCATACGGGGAAAGCTCCCGCCTCTCCAGTTTAAATTTGTAATGCGTCTTTCGCCCCAACAGATGATGCTTCTTCCTCTTTCAGAAGCCCCGTCTGTTCCCGCCGATGAAATTTCGGATCTGTTCCTGAATATTCAATACAAAAACCATGAATTATTCTGTACAACGGGTACCTTTTCCAGACTTTTTACACTGGACAAACTTTCGAAACTACATGGGATAACGCTGTGATGAATTTTTTCAGAGGACATCAGATTGATTTCACCATATTATAATCTGGATATAATTTTCTGTCAGAATGCGTCGTCTCAATTTCCATCTGCATCAGATAATATGCCATCATATCTATAAATTCGCTGTTTGTCGGCTTATAACGCAATGGATAACCGGCAATTTCATTCATGGCTTCTTTATTTGATTCCCAACAGACATTGATCACCGTTCGGATATCATGTTCCACATTTACCGGTGTGGACTTAAACTGTTTTGCCAGGGATGGATATATATCTTTTGTGATTTTTATAGGATGATCCTGAATTTCCATGAACATTCTTACCGCTTCTGCCACATAGTAATAACCTTTATATTTGGAAGTTACTCCTAATTGCCGTATCAACCGATATACTTTTCTCATACCTTTTTCCCTCCGGTTTTTTCTTTCTCAATATTATACGACATATTTTGCTTCATTTCTCATATCCTAGCAAAATAGTCTTTCCTCGATAAAAGATTACATTTCCGGAAAAATATCTCGATTTTTCGACAAAAACAACATCTACATACAAAAATAGCATAAAAATTTTTGTACCATTTGTCAATCATGCAAAAGAAATTCCCGGATGTGGTTTTTGACTGTTGTCCACATCCGGGAATTTGGAAATTAATCTTACATTTTCTAATGAAATTTTATTTAGCAATCATCATCAGGATGTCATTGCTTCTCTGAACAAACTTGGTCATCTCATCTGGCGAAAGCTGTTTATGCTGATCATAGCCAGATCATACAGTTGCTCGCAGATCACTGCTACATGCTCAGACTCCTGATTCTTGCCGAGAAACTGTACCAGCGGATGGTTTGCATTGAGTACCAGTGTCTCCTGTCCACCAAACATGGACGGATCCATTCCATACATATTGTACATCTTCATCATATCCTGCATACGGCGGCTCTCCTCAGAAAGCATCATCATTGCAGCTACGGAGTCATTCTTGAGGTTCTCTACTTTGACTTCGAGTTTCTCTTTGCCAAGCTCTTGCGGAACAGATCTGTCAGAGTCTTTGTTGTCTCTTCATCTGCAGCACCCTCTCCCTTGAGTTCTTCTGTAAGATCAGCATCAATTCTCTTGAACTGGATGGTCTGGTCCTTCTGCTCAAGATGAGAAATGAAGGCAGTGTCGATATTGTGTGACAGGATCACTGCATTCTTGCCTGCTTCCTTGAACATGTTGATGTACTGGCTCTGCTGTACCGGATCTGTTACATAGAAGATGGTTGTCTTCTCCGGCTCTTTGTTCTCATCATCATCTTTCTTTTTCTTCTTGACTCTGCTTCTTTTGTTTTCGGAAGTCTTCTTCTCTTTCTTCTTTTCTTGTTCTGCTCGATGCAGTCCTTGAGAGTCATATATTTGTTATCCAGGTCTTTGAACAGAATGTAGTCATGCAGTTTCTCTGCAAACTTCGCATCCTTGATGCAGCCATATTTGATGAACGGGCTGATGTCATCCCAGTATTTCTCATAGGATTCACGGTCAGTCTTGCACATGCCTGTCAGCTTGTCTGCAACTTTCTTGGAAATGTATTCAGAAATCTTCTGAACAAATCCGTCATTCTGCAGGGCACTTCTGGATACGTTCAGCGGAAGATCCGGGCAGTCGATCACGCCTTTGAGAAGGAGCAGGAATTCCGGAATGACTTCCTTGATATTGTCTGCGATGAATACCTGGTTGTTGTACAGTTTGATGGTTCCTTCGATGGAATCATATTCTGTGTTGATCTTCGGGAAGTTACAGGATACCTTTGAGGTTGAACGGATAATCCATGTTCAGATGGATCCAGAACAGAGGCTCCTTGTAATCCATAAATACTTTGCGGTAGAAATCCTTGTAATCTCATCGCTGCATTCATTCGGATGTCTCATCCACAGCGGATTCGGATCACTTAAGGATACCGGGCGTTGTTGATCTTTACTTTGTCCTTTGCAGGTGAAACTTCTACGACTTCTTTCTCGCCGTTTTCGTTTTCCTTTTCTTCTGTCTTGGCGTCTTCGTGGATGTGTTCTACAACTACATCGTCATCGCGAAGTTCAGATTCATCAATCGTCTCATATTCCTGCTCTGCGTTTGCTTTGGACAGGTAGATGTTCACCGGCATAAAGGAACAGTATTTCTCGATTACTTCACGCATGCGGTATTCATTACAGAACTCCAGGCTCTCTTCGTTCAGGAATAAGGTGATCTCTGTACCTGGTGTGGTTCTGTCGCCGTCCTGCATATCATATTCTGTACCGCCATCACAAGTCCAGTGTACTGCTGTTGCTCCATCCTTATAGGAAAGTGTATCAATGTGCACCTCATCAGCAACCATGAATGCAGAATAAAATCCCAGTCCGAAATGTCCGATCATCTGGTCATCTGTTGTTTTATCTTTGTATTTCTCAAGGAATTCTGTTGCACCGGAAAAAGCGATCTGTGTGATGTATTCTTCTACTTCATCACCAGTCATACCGATACCGTTATCAATGAATTTCAGGGTTTTGGCATCCGGATCCACTACTACCTGAACTGCTGCTTTATAGTCATCCGGGAAAGTGTACTCTCCCATTACTTCCAGTTTCTTAAGTTTGGTGATCGCATCACATCCGTTGGATACAAGCTCTCTTACAAAGATATCATGGTCTGAATACAGCCATTTCTTTATGATAGGAAAAATATTTTCACTGTTAATTGATAAATTTCCATGTTTTGCTGCCATTTAAAAACACGCTCCTTTGTTTCTTTAATTTCATTTTTTATATATACTAATACCATTTTTGCAAAGTCAAGGAAAATTAGCACTCATTTAAAATGAGTGCTAACAAATATATTTATTATTTCTTTTTCTTCTTGTAATAGATCACGCCGTATACAGCTCCTGCTGCAATAATCAAGATGACCACAAATGGAATGATATCCGTTGGATCATTTGTCTTGACAGATTTTTTCTGATTTGCAGATGGAGTAAGATTTGTTCCCGGTGCTGTGACCTTCGCCTCTGAAATACTGAAAGCTACCTGTTTGGTATCCTGACTGTCAGTATTTTCCAGTTTTTGCCATTGTACTGCTGCTGCTGGAAAACGACTTTCAATGTATAATCACCGCTCTTGGAAAGTCCGAAGCATGCTGTATAAGGAGCTTTATCCCATGCATTTGTATTGATGACAGTCCAGTTCAGCGGAACATAACGGATATCACCTTTCTTAGGAGAATTGTTGTCCATTCCTGCTCCTACTGCTGTGAAAGAGATTTTGGACTGAGTTGTATAAACGCCATTTACCTCAATTCCTGTTATCTTATTATCATCTGCGGAGACAGTCTTTGGTGTATAGGCTTCTACATTTACTTTAACATAGGCTAACAGATCTATATTATTGTTATTGTCCACGCCATCCGGAAGTGTTACTGCTCCTTTGACTGTAAAACTCTGTGCTGCTGTATCAGCGGCATTATAAGAACAGTTCTTGACATCCCAGGCTACTTTGGCTTTGGCCTTTCCTCCGGTAGTCTCGATCACTACTGTGGACGGCAGTTTCAGCTTCTGTGCATCTTTGGCTGTGCCATTTGCAATTCCGCTGATCTCTGATGGATTCTGGATCTTTGTAAGAGAAACAGTTCCTTTGAGTACCTGGAAGGATGCCTTGCACACAGTTTCTGTCGCCGCTGAAGCAATCGTGATATTTTCCTGATAACTATTTACGTCCAGGCCATCCTTCGGTGCTACTGTAAATACCGCTGATTCTCCTGGCTGGATTGTCAGTCCGGTGGCTGCTGTTATCGTGAAATATTTTGCAGAAGGCTGTACAAGTGTCTCTGCCACATTTCCATTGTTTGTAACAGTGATCTGCTGTGCACTGACTCCGCTGTATCCTTTCTTTGCACTTGCAAAATCAAGTGTATCTGTTGAGATTCCAAGACTGTGGCTCGCTGTATTTACAGTAACCGTTGCCGTGATCACGATCCCCTGTCCGGAAGTTGTATCATTGATCGTAAATGCCTCTGTATAGGTACCGGCACTCAGCCCATTCTTCGGGCGCACGGTAAATGTTGCTGTACCTCCATTTGCACTGATTTCCTGTGCAGATAATGCCGCATCAAAATATTTAATTTCTCCCTGATCACTGTATATATCTGACAGAACTGCATCTGCATTGCCTTCATTGGTCAGTGTGATCGTCTGTGCCTGCGGTGCCTCTGTATAGCCTTCTACGACACTGCCAAAATCTGCCGCGCCTGTATCGGCATTTACCTTACTCACTGCCGGTACCTGTGTCGGTTCCGATGTTGGTGTATCCTGTGGTGTCTCCGTCGGCTCCGGTGTCGGTGTATCTTGTGGTGTCTCTGTCGGTTCCGGTGTCGGTGTATCCTGCGGCACCTCCGTCGGTTCCGGTGTATCTTCACTTTCGACAGTCATTTGTGCTTTGAAAGAAGCTGTTGCTCCTTCTTCTGTCTTATATGTGATCGTATCCTCATAACTGCCAGGCTCTGTTCCAACCCGCGGTGCGATCCATACCTGTACGCTCTGACCGGCTTCCAGAGGCTCGGTGATATCCTGGACTGCAAAATGCTCCGGGCTTATATCTATGAAATTCAGAGTTTCTGTACCGGTATTTTTGATGGTCACATACTGTGCCTGTTCGTCTTCCTGTCCTGAAAACAACCGTGCCAAATTGCCAAAACATCACTCGCTTCCGTCGCCGACTTCTGCTTCTGCCTGATAAGATGCCTCATCTGTATCTGACGGACTTTCTGTTTCTGTATTATCTTCTGTGTTATTGTATGTTCCATCTTCTTTTGCTTCCGGGATTCCTTCTACAGAAGTGCTTCCAGCCTCCTCTGAATCCTGTTCGTTCTTTTCTGTGCTGCCAGTTTCATCCGCAGGCTGTAATTCTTCCTGATATTCGTTCTGTTCCAGTTCTTCTTCAGAGTTTTCATTCTCCTGCTCTGATGATTCTGCATCATTTGTTGCTGCCGGAATGCCATCTACAGATTCTGATCCGGCCTCGTTATCATTCGCTGCCTCCGGAATTTCCTGTGTTTCCTCTGATGAAGCATCCTCTGCTGTGGAGGTATCCTGATTCTGTTCCTCTGTTGAAGCTTCTGTATTCTGTTCTGTTTCTGCTGCTTTAGGATCTGCTGTCTCTGTAACAGTCGCTGTCACAGCTGTCAGACTGCCGCTGAATCCCTTATCCTCCAAACCGGTAATCGTCAGAACGATCTTTGAATCTATATCATCTTTGGTGATCGTATAAGTTTTTTCTTTACTGAGGGATTTCAGTTCAGGTTTCTCTCCCTGCTGTTCTTTCTTTTCATCATCGGAAGTTTTGCGAAACCACTGATAACTGACACTGTCCTCTGTTATCCCTTCGTTCTTTATCCCCTGCATATCTGCTTTCAATGTCGTTCCTGCTACTGCCGTGCCCTGGATCTTGAGCTGTCCATCCAGCACAGCGGCGGTTGTCTCTGCAAATACTGTCACCGGCAGCAGCGACAATATCATAAACACAGACATAATGATCGCCAGAAATCTCCTTCTGTTCATAATTTTCCTCCTTTTTGGGTTTCTATCACAAATATTCACGGATATGACCCTTTTATTGATACTATATTCCCCACTTCCCGTATCGTCATTATAGCATGACAGGGAAAGGCTATGTAATTTCTATTTTACATAACCTTTCCCTGTCATAAAAAATTTCTACTTCAAATATCGGCTCACCCTTCTACCAGAAGATATCCGCCTGACGGAAGAACAAATACTTCACTTGCATCTTCCAGTTCCTCATCTGTCATTCCACTGATGTCTGCACCTGCTTCATCAAAGTATGCACGTACTTCTTTGAGCGTTTTCAGCTCTACCGCCATACAGTCTTCAAGGAATTCTTCTGCTTCCTCATAGGAAGATGCAACTGCTTCGTCAAAAAGCTGTCCCTGGTTTTTGAGAAATGTTTCTACGCTTTCTTCTGTATACATTATTTAATTACCTCCTCTATGTTTCCACCTGCGCGGATCAGTTTCTTAAGAATATATTCTACGCGCTCTGTCTGATAAGACGCTGCTTTTTTGACCCCCGGCTTCGCGTGAGCCATGGCAAAACTGTATGGTACGGATTCCAGCATCGCAATGTCATTATACTCATCACCAAACACAATACATTCTTCCGGTCTGATACCAAGCAGTTTCTGATATTCCCTGAGACCTTTTGCCTTATTGGTCTCAAACGGGATAAAATCAACCCAGGCAAAACCGGATGTCACTACCGTACATCTGTCTCCGAACCGTTCCTTCCAGTACCGGATAGAATCCTCCTGGATTCCTTCCCTTTCGTATACAGCTACTTTCATGCATGGCTCTGTTATCTCATCAAAGCTATCGATCTCTTTGCAGTTATTTTTGACCACATTCAGCATCAGGTCTCTGTAATGCTCTGTCTTTGGACGGATGTAATAAAAATCCTTAGTCGAACAGGTAAAGTCGGCATCCTTCTTATCATAGATCGCTTCTACGATTTCTCTGACAAGTTCCTTCGGAAAGCTGTCCTGATAGAGTACTTTCTCATTCTGGATCGCCAGACCGCCGTTTTCAGCAATAAACGCCATGTCATCCACCACCGGTGCAAACATGCGCTTCATATTTGCATACTGTCTGCCGCTTGCTGCCACAAACAAAATGCCAAGTTCTTTTAGTTCTTTTATTAATGGAAAAAGTTCTTCCGGCAGACTCTGCGCTCCGTTGAGCAGCAAAGTCCCATCCAGATCACTTGCAACCAGTTTGATCATGATTCAGTCCCTCATATATCTTAAGTAAATCTTCTGGTTTCTCCGCAACGATCTCTGCACCGCTGCTTTCAAGTTCTTCTCTGTCACGGAATCCCCATAAAGCACCGATCGTATGCATGCCTGCCGCTGTACCGGTTTCCATATCTGTCCTGGTGTCTCCGATATACATACACTCTTCTGAAGAAGCACCGAATTCTGCTGCTGCTTTAAGCGGACCGTCCGGTGCCGGTTTCCTGCGGATCGCATCGCTCTGTCCGATCACCAGGTCAAAATATCCCGGGAACATCTTGTCGATCACCTTGACTGCGGCTATATGCGGCTTGTTGGAGCAGACAGCAAGCTTCACTCCTGCATTCTTCAGTGTCTGAAGTGTGTCCCTGATTCCTTCATACGGAACTACCTTATATAAAGGATCCTCGTCAAATTTCTTTCTGTAAAGAGCCTGCACTCCTCAAAATGGGTAAGTTCCGGGTCTCCGGCATCTTTGAGGCAGCGGCGTACCAGCATATCTGCTCCCTCACCGCTGTAATATTTAAAATTCTCTGTCGGCTGTTCCTTAAGTCCCATTCCCCTGAGGATCTCATTGGCAACGTATGCCATAGAATCCAGTGTATTTGCCAGGGTGCCGTCCAGATCAAAAATACATGCTTTTATCATGATCTTATCCTCGTAATTCTATTCCATGTTTCTTCGTTTCGTAAAACAGTCTGCCCACAGGAAGGCCTACTACATTTGTATAGTCCCCGCGGATTCCCTTTACATAAGCACCAAATCCGCCCTGGATACCGTAGCTTCCTGCCTTGTCCATCGGTTCGCCCGTTGCTACATATGCCCTGATTTCTTCCTCGGAAACCGGATAGAAAGAAACATCTGTACATTCTGCAAAAGTGATCGTTTCCCATTTGGAATCCTTACGTTCCATAACTGTCACTCCGGTATAGACCTGATGCGTATTCCCCTGGAGCATGGATAATGTATTTACCGCATCCTCTTCATTCTTTGGTTTGCCAAGGATCTTATTATCAAAAGATACGATCGTATCTGCTCCCAGAATGACCGTTCCTTCTTCCATGTCAAATTTCACGCCGTCGCCATTGCTTTCTGCAGGGACAGTTCCTTTACGATGTCTTCCGGAATCTTCTTCGTGATCTTTTCCTCGCTGTTCCCAGGACATACCTGAAAGATCACTCCGGCATTCGCCAGAAGTTCTCTCCTTCTCGGAGATGCCGAAGCAAGTATGATTTTTCTCATAATTCAAGTCTTCCTTTACTTTTCTTCTGTTCCAGTATACCCTGTCCCTTTCAAACTGGCAACTATCAAAATAGCAAAAAGTATTCCTCAAAAAAGATCAAAAAAGTTAAAATAAAGTGTTGACAACTTCTTGTACTTCTGTTAATATTATCAACTGTGAGCGGCAGATAAACGCTTCACAAAGTAATTGCTGATGTGGCTCAGTCGGTAGAGCGTCGCCTTGGTAAGGCGGAGGTCACGGGTTCGATTCCCGTCATCAGCTTTATTTTTTTGCCTATTTTACAGTGTTTTCGGTTACTTTTTCAGCACATCCCTCTTATCCCCTCACCATCTCACACTCATCTTGCATAGTGATACCTGCAAGCCAGCATATAGATATTTTCATCATCTATCTGATAAATAAGCCTGTCCTTATCATTAATGCGTCTTGACCAAAATCCTGCCAAATTACCTGTCAATGGTTCCGGCTTACCGATTCCCTGATTACCATTCCTGCATATATCCTCTATCAGAGCATTAATCTTCTTCAGTGTCTTTTTGTCTTCTGTTTCCCAGTAAACGTAGTCTTCCCATCCGTTCTGTGTGAACACTTTATTCATCATTCAACCTCTTTTAACTTATGAATACCTGCTTTCCTGCCTGTAACTGTTTCTTTGATTCCATGATCCAGTCATAATTTGCCCGATCTTCCATAAGATAGAGATTTTCCATAAGATTATTGTAGGATTCTTCCGACATCATTACCACGTTTCTATTGTTTTTGCGAGTAACTATCATGGTTTCGTAATCATCTGTGACCTTATCCATATAATTTTTCATATTCTCTCGTAAATTTGTATAGTTCACCGCTAACATATGCAGTCCTCCTTTTCTGTACAGTATTCTGTACTTTTATTATACGTACAGTATATGCGGCTGTCAATGATCTATACGAAAGCTGACCAAAAAGAGAGGCAACTGAAAACTCAATTGCCTCTCTCTGATATGCTTCTCTCTAAAATATTGTCGGATTGTATAATACCGTTTCTTCGCCTGTTTCATTCTGTTATTTGTCATATGTGTGGGATTTCCTCCTTGTTTTATTTTGAATTATGTTATACAATATAAAAGTTATTTAACTTTCTATACACTTTGCATTTATACTGTGATATAATGCAAAGTAATCAAAACCAGATTTTCGATGAAAACCTTGTATTTTCTTGATTTTTTGACTGTTAGGATAATCAAAAGTAATCAAGCCGAAAGTCTGGAAACCATTGAATCACTCAGGAGGGACAGAGATGGAAAACGAAACTGTTTCCAAAAATTTTATTGAGAACATCATTGACGAGGATCTGGCCGAAGGTGTTTATGATACCGTACACACCCGTTTCCCACCGGAACCGAACGGGTACCTCCATATCGGACATGCCAAATCCATTCTTTTAAACTATGGACTTGCACAGAAATACAACGGCAAATTCAACATGCGTTCGATGATACCAACCCGACCAAAGAAAAGAGCGAATTTGTAGAGTCCATCAAAGCGGACATCAAATGGCTCGGTGCTGACTGGGAAGACAGACTTTTCTTTGCGTCTGATTATTTCCCGCAGATGTATGAAGCTGCTGTCAAGCTCATCAAGAAGGGCAAAGCTTATGTCTGCGATCTGACTGCCGATCAGATCCGCGAATACCGTGGTACTCTTACAGAGCCAGGCAAAGAAAGCCCATACCGTAACCGCAGCGTCGAAGAAAACCTTCAGCTTTTGAAGAAATGAAAGACGGCAAATACCAGGATGGAGAGAAAGTTCTCCGTGCCAAGATCGATATGGCATCCCCGAACATGAACATGCGTGACCCGGTCATCTACCGTGTTGCTCATATGACTCACCACAGAATCGGCGATACCTGGTGCATCTATCCAATGTACGACTTTGCTCATCCGATCGAGGATGCGATCGAGGGAATCACACATTCTATCTGTACACTGGAATTTGAGGATCACAGACCGCTTTATGACTGGGTAGTAAGAGAACTGGAATACCCGCAGCCACCGAAGCAGATCGAATTTGCAAAATTATACCTGACAAACGTTGTTACCGGCAAGCGTTACATCAAGAAACTTGTTGAGGACGGCATCGTAGACGGATGGGATGATCCGCGTCTCGTTTCCATCGCCGCTCTCCGCAGAAGAGGTTTCACTCCGGAATCCATCAAGATGTTCGTTGAACTCTGCGGTGTATCCAAGGCCAACAGTTCCGTTGACTACGCTATGCTTGAATACTGTATCCGTGAGGATCTCAAGCTCAAACGTCCGCGTATGATGGCAATCCTTGATCCGATCAAACTCGTGATTGACAACTATCCGGAAGGTCAGGTTGAATACCTGGAAGCTCCGAACAACATGGAAAACGAAGCTCTCGGAACACGTAAGCTTCCATTTGGCAAGGAGCTTTATATCGAGCGTGAGGACTTCATGATCGAGCCTCCACGTAAATACAAGAGACTTTTTGTAGGTGCTGAAGTTCGTCTTATGAACGCTTACTTCGTTACCTGTACAGGATATGAAGCAGATGATGACGGTACTGTACGTGTTGTACACTGTACTTACGATCCTGCTACCAAGGGCGGCAACGCTCCTGACGGACGTAAAGTCAAAGGAACGATCCACTGGTAGAAGCTTCCAATGCAGGCAAAGCAACCGTTCGTCTCTACGAAAACATCGTAGATGAAGAAAAGGGTGTTTACAACAAAGAAGACGGTTCCCTCAATGTGAACCCGAATTCTCTGACCACCGTAACTGCTTATATAGAGCCAGCTCTTATGGAAGCCAAAGGATACGACAGCTTCCAGTTCGTAAGAAACGGATTCTTCTGTGCAGATATCCACGACTCCAAAGAAGGCGAGCCGGTATTCAACCGCATCGTTTCTCTCAAGAGTTCCTTCAAGCTTCCCAAAGCCTGATCCAGATTCACGCAATTACGCAAAAGTGCCCCGCCGGTAGTTGATCCGGCGAGACACTTTTTATTTAATGAAATTATTCTTCTGTTTCAGGAGCTTTTTCTTCTGCTTCTTCTGTTTCCTGAACTTCTTCTTTTATTTCTTCTTCAAGAGCTTC